>WBZT01000656.1_pt1 | contig 27195 bp, 15 predicted proteins | sample 5204241 | NCBI WGS metagenome assembly WBZT01 (sample SAMN12344358, study PRJNA552823) | activated sludge metagenome | biome: Activated sludge suspended growth; feature: Nitrification reactor; material: Wastewater; isolation source: activated sludge from nitrification reactor of wastewater... | reverse complement strand
CGGCCCGGCTGGCATATCGAGTGCTCGGCGATGTCTACCCATTGCTTGGGCGAACATTTCGATATTCACGGTGGGGGCATGGACCTGAAATTTCCCCATCACGAGAACGAAATCGCCCAATCCGAGGCGGCCAGCGGTCATCGCTACGTTAACTTCTGGATGCATAACGGCTTCGTCCAGGTGAATGAAGAAAAAATGTCCAAATCGTTGGGCAATTTTTTTACCGTGCGCGAGGTATTGCAACGCTATCAGCCAGAGGTGGTGAGGCTGTTCATTCTGGCCAGTCACTACCGGGGTCCGTTGAACTACGCCGATGAAAATCTGGATCATGCCAAGGCTTCGCTCAACCGCTTGTACACGGCGTTGCGTGGTTTGCCGATCCCGGACGTTCCAATCGACGAGGGCTGGCGCGCCCGGTTCGAACAGGCCATGGATGACGATTTCAATACGTCCGAGGCGCTGGCGGTCCTGTTCGAGTTGGCCCGTGAAATCAACCGCCTTCGTGCCGAGGATGCGACGGCGGCGGCGTGTTTGAGTCTCAGCCTGCGACAATTGGGCGGGTTGCTCGGCTTGTTGCAAACCGATCCCGAAAACTTCCTGCGAGGACAGGCGAGCACGGATGCCGCTGCCGCCATGACCGCCGAGCGAATCGAAGCTTTGATCGCCGAACGCGCCGCCGCACGCAAGGCCCGGAACTGGACGGAGGCGGACCGGGTTCGGAACGCGTTGCAGGAAGCTGGAGTCGTCCTGGAGGACACCCCAAAAGGAACGATCTGGCGGCGAAATTGAAGAAGCAGCTTGACGTCAGCGCCAACCAAAAATACAATTTCGAATCCTGCACGGAAACGCGGGTCGCCGATGTCGGCTGATCGCGAACGGGGTATAGCGCAGTCTGGTAGCGCACCTGCTTTGGGAGCAGGGGGTCGTGGGTTCGAATCCCTCTACCCCGACCATGGTACAGGCCGGGTGTCTCGTTGGGCTGTTTTCCCGCGACAACGCGCCCGTAGCTCATGCGGATAGAGCATCAGCCTTCTAAGCTGAGGGTAGCAGGTTCGAGTCCTGCCGGGCGCGCCAAATCCCGGTGAGGTTAATCGGATGCAGATGCAGTGGTGGGCGTAGCTCAGTTGGTAGAGCCCCGGATTGTGGATCCGGTCGTCGTGGGTTCGAGTCCCATCGTCCACCCCAATCGTTTTTGAATTTTTCGGGATGGCTTGCAATCCCACCGAGGTTTTTCTGGGCCGTTAGCTCAATTGGTAGAGCAGTTGACTCTTAATCAATTGGTTGTAGGTTCGAGTCCTACACGGCCCACCATCTTTAGACATCCAGCGTTGCCACAGTCCCCGCACCATCCCGTGTCAAGCGAAACCCGCTCCCTGTCTTGGGCAGCGTGTTGTCCTGTATACTCGTTGCCAGCGGCGGCAATCATGACGTTGGGTGGGGTTCTTTACGCCGTTGTTCCATGGCAACGCTGTCTTCTCGCGAAAGTGGCGGAACTGGTAGACGCGCTGGATTTAGGTTCCAGTGGGGTAACCCGTGAGAGTTCGAGTCTCTCCTTTCGCACCATTCATCGCCGCGCGCCCGCGGAATGATTGCCCGATTTCTGTTTCTTGAAAAACAGGCAGCGGGTGGCTCGCCCATATATAAACGATCAACAGATTTGAGGTGCATCGATGCAGGTTTCAGTTGAGAGGCTGAGCGATCTGGAGCGCCGGGTGACCGTGCAAGTCCCCGCCGAACGGCTCGCCAAGGAAATCCAGGAGCGCTTGCAGTCCCTATCCCGGCGGGCCAAGGTGGATGGTTTCCGTCCGGGCAAGGTGCCGCTCAAGTTGATCAAACAGATGTACGGTGACCAAGTACGGTATGAAGCCGTGAGCGAGGTGATGGAGCACAGCCTGCGCGAAGCGCTGCTTCAGGAAAAGCTCAGTCCCCTCGGCGGTCCGAAAGTCGAGCCAAAACCGCTGGAAGAAGGACAGGATCTCGAATATTGCGTCACCTTCGAAGTCATGCCCGAGTTTGAACTGGCTGGCTTTGAGAGTATTGCCGTCGAGCGGCCAATGGCGGAAGTGACTGAACAAGATGTCGATAACATGATCGAAACCTTGCGCGAGCAGCGAGTGACCTGGAATGAGGTGGAACGCACGGCTCGCGAGGGTGATCGCGTTCGGATCGATTTTCTGGGTCAGATCGACGGCCAGGATTTCCCGGGTGGCAAGGGTGAAAACACCACGGTGGTATTGGGCAAGGCGGCCATGCTCAAGGATTTCGAGGATCAGCTGGTCGGTCTGAGCGTGGGTGCGGAGAGCGAGTTCGACATGGTGTTTCCGGATGATTATCACGTCGCGGACGTAGCCGGCAAGACCGCTCACTTTCATGTCACGCTCCATGCGGTGGAAGAAGCCAGCTTGCCCGAGGTGGATGAGGCTTTTGCCGAAAGCTTCGATGTCAAGGAGGGAGGGGTTGCCGGTCTCCGGCGATCACTGCGCGATAACATGGAACGCGAGTTGCGCGATGGCATTAAGGCCCGCATCAAACGGCAGGTGATGCAGGGGCTGTTGGAAGCCAACGACATTCCGCTACCCCAGGCGCTGATCCAGTTTGAAATCGAGAATCTGGCCCGTCAGTTGCGTTTTCCGGCTGGCGGCGATGATGAAAAGATCCGCGAACTCAAGGCGCAACTGCTAGGATCCGAGGCGCGCCGACGGGTCGCTTTGGGCCTGCTGGTTTCCCAGCTAGCGTCCGAGCAGGGGATCCAGGTCGATGACCAACGGGTTCAAGATTATCTGCAATCCCTCGCGGCCACTTATCAGGAACCGGCCGAGGTACTGCGCTGGTATGGACAGACACCACAGGCGCTCGACGGTGTACGCGCGCTGGTGCTTGAGGACCAGATCGTGGACTGGCTGCTCGAACGGGTGCAGGTGACCGATAAGTCCAGCACTTTTGCTGAAATCATGGCGCCCGGCAAACCGACCGGATCCGTCGTTCAGGAGTCTTCCGAATGAATGAAAATGGCGCCTTCGCTGGCATTCAGGCTCTCAACCTCGTGCCGATGGTGGTGGAGCAAACCGCGCGTGGCGAACGGGCTTACGATATCTATTCCCGTTTGTTGAAGGAGCGGGTGGTGTTCTTGGTTGGGGCGGTCGAGGATTACGCCGCAAATCTAGTGGTCGCGCAACTGCTGTTTCTCGAAGCCGACAATCCGGATAAGGATATTCATCTCTACATCAATTCGCCGGGTGGTTCGGTCAGCGCCGGCTTGGCGATTTACGATACCATGCAGTTCGTCAAACCGAGCGTCAGCACCATGTGCGTGGGCCAAGCGGCCAGCATGGGCGCGTTGCTGCTGGCCGGCGGGGCGCCGGGCAAGCGTTTTTGCTTGCCGCACTCGCGCGTTATGATCCATCAGCCGCTGGGCGGTTTTCAGGGGCAGGCCAGCGATTTTGACATCCATGCCCGGGAAATTTTGCTGGTTCGAGACCGGCTCAACCGGATTTTGGCCAAACATACCGGTCAGTCCATTGAAAAGATCGCTGTCGATACCGACCGCGATAACTTCATGGGTGGCGCCGAGGCGGTTGAGTATGGTCTGATCGACGCGGTGCTGAACCAGCGTGTCCCGTTAAGCTGACGCAATTCGCGCGTGGTTTCCGGCGTCGAGCCGACGTCTTGACTTCGAGCCGCGATACCTGCGGTACCTATTGTGCGGTGAGTTACGGTACCCCATACGGATCCAACGATCGCGCGATGACGAGGAAGGCATTATGAGCAGAGATCGAAGTGACAGGAGCGACGACGACAAGCTGTTGTATTGTTCCTTTTGTGGCAAAAGTCAGCATGAGGTGCGCAAGCTGATCGCGGGACCGAATGTATTCATCTGCGACGAATGCGTTGAGTTGTGCAACGACATTATCCGCGAGGAAATGGAAGAGACGGCGCCCGCTACTTCCAGCAAACTGCCTAAGCCACATGACATCAACCAAGTCCTTGATGAGTACGTCATTGGCCAGGAGCGCGCCAAAAGGGTTCTGGCCGTCGCCGTCTACAATCATTACAAGCGGTTGGAGCTACAACGCGCCGTCCGCGCCAAGAGTGCTGAAGTAGAAGTCACCAAGAGCAATATTTTGCTGATTGGACCCACAGGTTCCGGCAAGACGCTGTTGGCCGAAACCCTGGCGCGGTTTCTGAACGTGCCGTTTACCATCGCCGACGCCACGACCCTGACCGAAGCGGGCTATGTCGGCGAAGATGTGGAAAACATCATTCAAAAACTGCTGCAAAAGTGCGACTACGATGTCGAGAAAGCCCAGACCGGCATCGTCTATATCGACGAGATCGACAAAATCTCGCGCAAGTCCGATAACCCCTCGATCACCCGCGACGTGTCGGGCGAAGGCGTGCAGCAAGCCTTGCTCAAGTTGATCGAGGGCACCATGGCTTCGGTGCCGCCGCAGGGCGGGCGCAAGCATCCTCAGCAGGAGTTTCTGCAAGTCGATACCACCAACATCCTGTTTATCTGCGGCGGTGCCTTCGCTGGGCTGGATAAGGTCATTCGCAGCCGCTCCGATAAGGGAGGCATCGGGTTTTCGGCGGAGGTCAAAAGCAAGGATGGCGGCAAGAATGTCGGCGAGGTACTGATGGAGGTGGAACCGGAAGATTTGATCAAGTACGGGCTGATTCCAGAGTTTGTTGGCCGGCTGCCGGTGGTCGCCACCTTGACCGAACTGGATGAAAACGCGCTGGTCCGGATCCTGACCGAACCCAAGAACGCCGTCGCTAAACAATTCAACAAATTGTTCGAGATGGAAGGCAGCGAGCTGGAGTTTCGCGAGGAAGCCTTGCGGGCGGTCGCTCGTAAGGCCATGGAACGCAAGACGGGCGCCCGCGGCCTACGCACTATTCTGGAGCATATCTTGCTCGACACCATGTATGACTTGCCGAGCATGCAGAATGTTCGCAAAGTGGTGATTGACGACTCCGTGGTTGAAGGCCTCGCCAAACCGTATTTTATCTACGAGAATATTGAGCGGCGCGCGGCCGCGCACGATTGACCCACCCAGCTCCATATCTTGTCCGGCGCTCGCCGCCGGACCGGTCCCGTCGACCAGTTTTGCGCGACTTGGCACAGTTGGGTGCCATGTTGCCGCCAGACAACAAACTCGCTGCGTCCGGTCCGTTGGATCGCCCTGCCCATTTGCCGCCCGGCTCAACTGCGGAGGGTCTGCCATGAAGCAGAACGAAACCAAGCTCGATAGTTTGCCCGATCATGCGCCGATGCCGGTATTGCCACTGCGCGATGTGGTGGTTTATCCCCACATGGTGATCCCGTTGTTCGTGGGCCGAGAAAAATCCATCCATGCGCTTGACTTGGCCATGCAGGGCAACAAGCGTATTGTCCTGGTGGCGCAAAAGAGTGCGGAGATGGACGATCCCCAGGCCGACGATATCTATACGATCGGGACGCTGTCGAACGTCTTGCAGCTGCTGCGACTGCCGGATGGTACGGTTAAGGTACTGGTGGAAGGCAGCCAGCGGGTGGGTATCCACCGCTTTACCGAAACCCAGGCCTGTTTTATTGCCGAGGTCTCGTTGCTGGAGTCCGTGCTGGACGAAAGCGAGTCACAGGAAATCCAAGCGCTGGTGCGCTCGCTGCTCAGCACCTTTGACCAGTATGTCAAACTCAACAAAAAAATCCCTGGCGAGGTGCTGACTTCCGTATCCGGCATCGACGACCCCAGCCGTTTGGCCGACACCATCGCCGCGCACATGGCGCTCAAGTTGGATGAGAAGCAGAAGGTGCTGGAAATACAGAACCTGCGCGAACGACTTGAGCATCTATTGGGTCTGGTGGAGGGCGAGATCGATATCCTCCAGGTCGAGAAACGTATCCGTGGTCGCGTCAAGCAGCAAATGGAGAAAAGCCAGCGCGAGTATTATCTGAATGAGCAAATGAAGGCGATTCAAAAGGAACTCGGCGATTTAGAGGATGCGCCCAACGAAATCGAGGAATTAGCGCAACGTATCGAAAAGGCCGGGATGCCCAAGGACGCCAAAGCCAAGGTGCAGGCGGAGCTGAATAAGCTGAAAATGATGTCGCCGATGTCGGCCGAGGCCACGGTGGTACGTAACTATATTGACTGGTTGGTCAGCGTGCCGTGGAAAAAGCGTACCAAGATTCACCATGATCTAAACTTGGCCGAGGACATTCTGGAAGCCGACCATTACGGTTTGGAGAAGGTCAAGGAACGCATTCTGGAATATCTGGCCGTGCAGCAACGGGCGCGCAAACTCAAAGGGCCGATTCTGTGTTTGGTCGGGCCGCCGGGCGTGGGCAAGACTTCGTTGGGACGCTCCATTGCCCGTGCCACCAATCGCAAGTTTGTGCGGATGTCGCTTGGCGGGGTGCGCGACGAGGCGGAAATTCGCGGCCACCGCCGTACTTACATCGGTTCGATGCCGGGCAAGATCGTCCAGAATCTGGCGAAGGTTGGTGTACGCAACCCATTGTTTTTGTTTGACGAAATCGACAAGATGTCGATGGATTTTCGCGGTGACCCCTCGTCGGCGTTGCTGGAAGTGCTGGACCCCGAGCAGAACAATACCTTTAACGACCACTACCTGGAAGTGGATTTCGATCTGTCGGACGTGATGTTTGTGGCGACCGCCAACTCGCTCAACATCCCGCCGCCGCTGCTGGATCGCATGGAGGTGATTCGGATACCCGGCTACACCGAAGACGAGAAGCTCAATATCGCGGCCCGCTATCTGGTTGCCAAGCAGGTTACCAACAACGGCTTGCGCAAGGAAGAACTGGAGATCGTCGAAGACGCCCTGCTCGATATCATTCGGTTCTATACCCGCGAAGCCGGTGTGCGCAATTTGGAACGAGAGATCGCCAAAATCTGCCGCAAGGTGGTCAAGGAGATCACCCTGAAACCGGCCGAGAGCAAGATCGTGGTTATGCCCGACATGCTGGACAAGTATTTGGGCGTGCGGCGGTTCCGTTATGGTTTGGCCGAGGAGCGGGATCAGGTCGGTCAGGTGACCGGGTTGGCTTGGACCGAGGTTGGAGGTGAACTGCTCAGCATTGAGGCGGTTCTAGTGCCGGGTAAGGGTAAGCTGATTCATACCGGACAATTGGGTGAAGTAATGCGGGAATCCATTCAAGCGGCGGTGACCGTGGTTCGCAGCCGCGCGGAGGAGCTGGGCGTCGATCCCGAATTCCATCAGAAATATGATCTGCACATTCATGTGCCGGAGGGAGCGACACCCAAAGATGGTCCCAGCGCCGGGATCGGCATGTGCACGGCGCTGGTGTCGGCGTTGACCCGGATTCCCGTATGTTCCAGCGTGGCGATGACCGGCGAGATCACCCTGCGCGGCGAGGTTTTGCCGATCGGCGGACTCAAGGAGAAACTGTTGGCGGCGCACCGAGGTAGTATCGCAACGGTGCTGATTCCAGAAGACAACCGAAAGGATTTGGTGGAGATCCCGGAAAATATTTTAGCCAAGCTTGATGTGCGGCCAGTCCGCTGGATCGATCAGGTGCTGGAAATCGCCCTGCGGTCTTTACCGGTCACTCAAGCCCCGGATGGAGCGGAGGAGGCAGCGACGGCTGCGTCGGCCAAGGCTGGCAATGCCTTGGAAAACGTGCGTGCCCACTGAAATAGCCGGGCCGATTGACAGTGCTTCGAACGCCCTGTTATAAGAGCAACACTATGATTATACACTTGATGCGGCTAGCGTGAGCCCTGCTCCGATACCGTACGGGTCAAAAACGAACAAGACTGCACAGGAAGGGGGATCCATGAATAAGACTGAACTGATTGAAACTATCACCCAGGCGACCGATCTATCCAAAGTGGCGGCTGGCAAGGCGGTTGACGCCATGTTGGCGGCCATCGGTAAATCCCTGCAAGGTGGAGATACCGTGGTATTGACGGGTTTCGGCACCTTCTCGGTGCGGGAACGTCCGGCCCGAACCGGGCACAATCCAAAAACCGGCGCTGCCATGGAAATCAAGGCTAGTAAGTCTCCGGTCTTCAAAGCTGGTAAAACCCTCAGGGACACGATAAAATAGAAAGCCTTTTTTCGAGGGTGCTTAGCTCAGTTGGGAGAGCATCGCCCTTACAAGGCGAGGGTCGGGGGTTCAAACCCCTCAGCACCCACCAGGTTTGGATGCCGGAGCGGTAGTTCAGATGGTTAGAATACCGGCCTGTCACGCCGGGGGTCGCGGGTTCGAGCCCCGTCCGCTCCGCCAGATTTTACTGGTTTTCCCTGTACTTCGTCCGATTTGTCCCATTTGGAGCGGTAGTTCAGATGGTTAGAATACCGGCCTGTCACGCCGGGGGTCGCGGGTTCGAGCCCCGTCCGCTCCGCCAAATGTCCAGGGGTGTCGTTCAGACACCCTTTTTTCATGGGCGCTCGTCGCGCGCCGGCTCCGCTGCGTTCCGAGCGATCCGACCTGAAACCGGGTAATCGCCATGCTGCTACAAAAAATCCGCGACCACGCCCAAGGCTGGTTCGCTTACACCATCATCGGATTGCTGACCGTCCCCTTCGCCTTATGGGGCATCAATCAATATTTCGAAGCTGGTGGGCCTGCGGATGCCGCCGTGGTGGATGGCAGCAAGATCTCTCTGCAGGAATTTCAGCGAGCCTACCAGCAACAACGCCAGCGTATGCAGGCCATGTTGGGCGGTAATGCCGATCCGGCCCTGCTGGAGGGACCGCGTATCAAACAACAAGTGTTGCGGCAGTTGATCGACGAACGGGTGTTGAACCAGCTGGCCCACGATCAGGGACTTCGCATCGGCGACCAGCAGTTGCACGATGCCCTGGTTGCGTTGCCGGTATTCGAGCAAAACGGTGGATTCAGCAAGGATCTGTACGAACGGTTGTTGCGCAATCAGGGGTATACCCCGGCGGTGTTCGAGGACGGGATGCGGCAATCGCTGGCGACCAACCAACTGCGTGACGGTGTCGTGGCGTCGGCCTTGGTCACTCCGGCCGAATTGACACAAGTGATTGCCTTGCTCAAACAGCAGCGCGATTTGCAGTACGCAGTGCTGTCGCTGGAAAAATACCTGGCCGGAGCGAGTGTGGACGATGCGGTTATCCAGGATTATTTCGAGAAAAACAAGGACCGTTTCGTTAATCCCGAACAGGTGCAATTGCAATTTATCGAACTGAAACTGGCGCAAATTGCCGAGGGCATCAAGATCAGCGAGGAAGAGTTGCGGACGAGTTACCAGGAGCAGATCGCCAAATATGGTCGGCCCGAGGAGCGCGCGGCTTCGCACGTTCTGGTCAAGCTGCCGCCGAATGCCGGCGAAACCGAAGTGGAACAGGCCCGTGCCAAGGCGCAACAGATGGCCGACAGCATTCACTCCGGTGCCAAGAGTTTCGATCAGGTTCTACAGGACGCGCAGGCCGATCAATCCGGTGCGCTGGAAGGCGCCAACTTGGGTGTCATCACCCAGGGTATGTTTGCCAGCCCCGCGTTCGAAACTGCCTTGTACGCCATGAAGAAACCTGGCGAAGTCAGCGATCCGGTGCAAATGCCGTCAGGGTTCCACATCATCCGTCTGGACAGTATCGCCCCAGCGCAGGTCAAACCGTTTGAGGAAGTGCGCGAGGAGGTGGCCAAGGAACTGCGTCATCAACAGGCCGAGAACCGTTTTTACGAAATCAGCCAAACGCTGGCCAATCTGAGCTATGAGCATCCCGATAGTTTGGAACCGGCGGCCAAGGCGCTGGATGTGCCGGTGCGGGAGAGCGGTTGGTTCAGCCGCCAGGGCGGGGAAGGGATCGCCGCCAACTCCAAGGTGGTTGACAGTGCGTTTGGCGAGGACGTGCTCAAACGCGGCCTGAACAGCGAACCGATCGAACTGGAGCCGGGGCATGTGGTGGTGGTTCGGGTGGAAGAGCACAAGGACGCCACCCCACGTTCGCTGGAGGAATCGCGCGAGGACATCGCCAAGCTGCTGCGCCAGCAGCAAGCCCGCGAAGCCCTGGCCAAGAGTGTCGAGATGCTGAAGGCGCGCGCCGCCAAGGGCGAGCACTTGCAAATGCTAGCGGCGGAGTTTGGCGGCGAGTACAAAAATGCCGGGTTGGTGGGTCGCGATGCCGCCTCGGTGGACGGCACGGTACTGGCCGCCGCGTTCCGCCTGCCACAACCGCAAGCCGACCAGGTGGCGCTGGGTTCGACGGTACTGGCCAGCGGCGATCAGGCGGTGTTCGAAGTCGCGCGGGTGGTGCCCGGCCAACCGGATGCGCTGGCCGAGGGCGAGCGCAAGACGCTGGCGCAACAACTGGGACAGCAGACCGGGTCAGGGCAGTTCGAGCAACTGCTGGGCAGCCTGCGGGCCAAGACCAAGATTGTGGTTTATTCCGACCGGTTGTGAGCGCGCCGGGCTCAAGCGGCGTGCCGGCCGCGCGTTTGGGTCGGCACGGCCGGCGGCGCGCTTATTCGAGAGCTCCCAGCGCGACGGTGTTGAAGCCGCCGTCCACGTACACGATCTCGCCGGTGATGCCCGAGGCCAGATCGGAACATAGAAAAGCCGCCGCGTTGCCGACTTCCTCGATGGTGACGCATTTGCGCAAGGGCGCAACGTGCTCGAAGGTATCCAGCATCTTACGGAAGTTCTTGATGCCGGACGCCGCCAGGGTGCGGATCGGTCCGGCGGAAATGGCATTGACCCGAATCCCTTCCGGTCCCAGCGTCTGCGCCAGATAGCGGACGTTGGCGTCCAGACTGGCCTTGGCCAAGCCCATGACGTTGTAGTTGGGCACCGCCCGCACTCCGCCCAGATAGGTCATGGCGATCAACGCGCCATTCCGTCCCCGCATCAAGGGCCGGGCGGCCTTGGCCAGTGCCGCCAAGCTGTAGGAGCTGATGTCGTGAGCGATGCGGAAGTTTTCGCGGCTGATCCCCTCCAGAAAATCGCCTTCCAGCGCCTCGCGTGGGGCGTATGCCAAGGAATGCACGATGATGTCCAATCCGTCCCAGTGTTGTTGGAGCGTCTCGAATACCGCTGCGATTTCGGCATCGCTTTCCACGTCGCAGGGTAGCGTGATGGAACTGCCCAATTCCTCGGCCATCTTCTCGGCGCGGGGTTTCAGCTTGTCGTTCTGGTAGGTAAAGGCGAGTTCGGCACCTTCCCGGCGCATGGCTTGAGCGATGCCCCAGGCGATGGAACGGTTGCTGGCGACTCCCAGGATCAGGGCGCGTTTGCCGGCAAGAAAGCCCATAATGAACTCCTATGTGTTTTAAGTATCGTTTAGACGGGTCACTGAATTCGCGAACTGTAAAGGATATTGGATGACGCGCGCAAAATACCGTTGCCGCCACAGGCTGGCGGCTGGCTGGTTCGGCTGGGTCTGCGCCCTGCTCGCGACCGTTGCCGTTGGGGCACCGCTGCACGGCATCGCCCTGCACGGCCAACCGAATTATGGGCCGAACTTCGAGCATTTCGATTACGTTAACCCCAACGCCCCGAAGGGCGGCGAGGCGCGCTTCGCCGCCATCGGCAGCTTCGATACCTTCAATCCCTTCAATATCAAGGGCCAGCCGGCCGCCGGCATCGGCCAGTTGTTCGAGACGCTGTTGATCGGCAGTGCCGATGAGCCGTTCAGCGAGTATGGCCTGATCGCCGAGAGCGTGGAGATACCGGAAGATCGGAGTTCGGTGACGTTCAATCTGCGACCGCAGGCGAAGTTCCACGACGGCACGTCGATCACGGCGGACGACGTGTTGTTTTCCTTCGAAATCCTGAAGACCAAAGGCACGCCGCTCTATCGGTTCTATTACGCCAACGTCGCCAAGGTCGAAAAGCTGGGCGAACGGCAGGTGAAATTTACCTTTGCTCCCGGCGAGAATCGCGAATTGCCGCTGATCGTGGGCCAAATGCCGGTGCTTTCCGAGAAATACTGGCGGGATCGGGATTTTGCCGCGACAACGTTGGAGGTGCCGGTCGGCAGCGGTCCTTATCGAATCGAGCGTTTCGAGCCGGGGCGCTTCATTGTCTACCAACGCGATGAGAATTACTGGGGCAAGGACTTGCCGGTCAATCGGGGGCGATACAACATCGACCGGCTGCGCTACGACTACTACCGCGATGTCACGGTGGCGCTGGAGGCGTTCAAGGCCGGCTCCTACGATCTGCGGGTGGAGAACGTCGCCAAGCAGTGGGCGACCGGCTACGAGTTTCCGGCCCTGGCCAAGGGCTTGGTGAAGAAGGAAACCTTCCCCAACCAAATGCCGTCCGGGATGCAAGGCTTTGTCTACAATCTGCGGCGGCCCTTGTTCCAGAATCCCAAGGTCCGCGAAGCGTTGGCCTACGCCTTCGATTTCGAATGGAGCAATCGGAACCTGTTTCACGACCAGTACAAGCGAACCCGCAGCTATTTCGACAACTCCGAACTGGCGGCGCGGGGCTTGCCGTCGCCGGAGGAATTGGCGGTGCTGGAACCGTTGCGCAAAGAGTTGCCGCCGGAAGTGTTCTCTGCGGTTTATGAGCCGCCAACCGCCAACGACGATACCCAGCTCCGCGCCAATTTTCAGAAGGCGCTGCAACTGTTGCAAGAAGCCGGCTGGGTTTTCCGCGACCGCAAGCTGGTCAACGCCAAGACCGGCGAGCCGTTTCGCTTTGAGCTGCTGATCGACGATCCGACCTGGGAGCGGATCGGGCTGCCGTTCGCCCGCAACCTGGAACGCTTGGGTATCGAGATGAGCGTGCGCACGGTGGATTCGGCGCAATACGAGAACCGGGTGCGCGATTTCGATTTCGACATGGTGGTCAACGTTTGGGGCCAGTCGCTGTCGCCCGGCAACGAGCAGCGCGAGTTCTGGAGCAGCGCCGCCGCCGATCAGCCGGGTAGTCGCAACCTTGCCGGCCTGAAGAGTCCGGCGGTGGATGCGTTGGTGGATCAGGTGATCGCCGCCCCGGACCGCACCAGCCTGGTGACGCGAGTACGGGCGCTGGATCGGGCGTTGCAATGGAATTTTCTGGTCATTCCGCACTGGCATCTTCCCTACGCCCGCATCGCCTTTTGGGACAAGTTCGGTTATCCGGCGGTGACACCGTTGCAGGGTGTGCAATTGGATGCTTGGTGGATCGATCCCGCCAAGGCGGCGGCGCTGGCGGGAGGCAGCCAGACCGACAATCGGCCGTAATCGGGCATCGCTGTTACTTGGGAGCAGCCGTCATACGCTTTTTCAACACCGCCGGGCCGATCAAACCCGACTTGCACTATTGTCTGCCGCCACTGACCCGCTTCGATCTGGGTGAAGTGCTGCAACTGATCGAGCAGCAGAAATATTTCGTGTTGCACGCGCCTCGCCAGACGGGAAAAACCTCCTGCTTGCTGGCGTTGATGGAGTATCTCAACGCCTCCGGCCAGTACCGCTGTATCTATGTCAACGTGGAAATCGCTCAGGCGGCGCGGGAAGATGTGGCGGGCGCGATGCAGGCGATTCTCAGCGAATTGGGTTCGTGGGCGCGCATCGTTCTGAACGACGATTATCCCAACTCGATTCGTACCCTCGTTTTGGCCGACAGTGGTCCCTTCACGGCGTTGAGCGAGTTGTTGAAGCAGTGGGCGGCGCGGGATCGTCGTCCGCTGGTGGTGCTGATCGACGAAATCGATGCGCTGGTGGGCGATACGCTCATTTCGGTGTTGCGGCAATTGCGGTCCGGCTATCCACAGCGGCCGGGTCATTTCCCGCAGAGCATCGTGCTCTGCGGTGTACGCGACGTGCGGGATTACCGTATTCACTCCAGCCGGGAAAAAACCATCATCACCGGCGGCAGCGCTTTCAACATCAAGGCCGAGTCGTTGCGATTGGGCAATTTCAACCGCACGGAAATGGAGACGCTATATCGCGTTCACACCGAGGAGACCGGACAAATCTTCACGTCGGAGGCACTGGAACGGCTTTGGGCATTGAGCGGCGGACAGCCTTGGCTGGTGAATGCCTTGGGTTACGAAACTTGTTTTCGCATGAAGGCGGGGCGGGATCGACAACAGCCGATTACGGCGGACTTGGTCGATGCAGCCAAGGAAAATCTGATCCTGCGCCGGGACACCCATCTCGATCAACTGGCCGACAAGCTGCAAGAAGAGCGGGTGCGGCGAGTCATTGAGCCGTTGTTGGCGGGTAATGATGTAGCCGTCGAGTTTCGTCCCGATGATGTCGCTTATACGCAAGATTTGGGGTTGATCCGGCAACAGGTGAACGGTCGAATTCAAATAGCGAATTGCATTTATCAGGAAGTGATCCCCCGAGAACTGGCTTGGAACATACAGTCGGGGATGAGCCAACAAACGCAATGGTATATCGACCCGGAAGGTCGCTTGGATATGTCCAAATTGCTGGGGGCTTTTCAAGAGTTTTTCCGCGAACATTCCGAGCACTGGATTGAACGATTTCAGTACAAGGAAGCCGGTCCGCAGTTGTTGTTGCAGGCTTTTCTGCAGCGCATCGTCAACGGTGGCGGGCGGATCGAGCGGGAATACGGGCTAGGGCGAATGCGGACGGATTTGTTGGTGATGTGGCCGCTACAAAGGGTTGAGGGCGAGAGTGAGATTCAAAAAATCGTCATCGAACTCAAACTCCTGCATAAAAGCCTGGAGCAGACGCTGGCGTTGGGTCTGGAACAGACCTGGGAATATCTCGACCGTTGCGGTGCGAAAGAAGGTCATCTGGTGATCTTCGATCGGACACCGGGCAAGGCTTGGGAAGACAAATTATTTCGGCGGCGGGAAACGGTACGAGGCCGACAGATAACCGTATGGGGAATGTAGACGGCGGCTAAGCTCGCATTCGACTTCCAGTCCGGGCAATCGAACCCGCGTGCCGATCGGCTCCGAACGCACGGGATAAACCGGAGGTGATCCATGCAGGGCAAGCTGTTCACCCAAGATTTTCTGCGCGAAGGCATCAAGGAAACGGACGCTTGGAAGTGTCTGGATAGCAACGAGCTGACCCGATTCCGTGCCCGGATCGGCGCGATCTTCGACACCTTTCCCGTCGATAGCCAAGCCAACGAAGCGGTTACGGAAACCGAGATCGTTTTCAAAGTGCTGGAGGCTTTGGGTTGGGCATCTCTGCCACAGCAAACCGCTTCCGGCAAGGGCCGCCAGGACGTGCCCGATGTGCTGCTGTTCGCGGATACCGCCACCAAGCAGGTGGCGCTGGCGGAACGCAAGGACGAACAACGCTATCGTCACGGTGTCGCCATCGTCGAATGCAAACGCTGGCGACGCCCGCTGGATCGCGGCGACCGCACCGATCCCCTCGACGCCAATGCGCCATCGAATCAGATGTTGCGCTATCTGAGCCGGGTGGAAGTGGCCTCGGAACGGGCGATTCAGTGGGGTCTGTTGACCAACGGCCGATATTGGCGGCTGTATTTTCAAGGCGCGCGTTCGCGTGCCGAGGAATTTCTGGAACTCGACGTGGCGCTGCTCGCCGGCATGAAAGGATTGCAAGCGGAGCTGTTCGATGCCAGCGGTCAGGACGCCGAACATTTCCTCGCCGTGTTCTACCTGTTATTCGGTCGGGCCGGTTTCGTTCCGCAGCCCAAGGACCCCGAAAACCGGGCTTTCCTCTTCATCGCCCTGGCGGAAACCCGGCGCTGGGAAGAGCGCGTTTCCCAGGATTTGGGGGAGTTGGTCTTCGAGCGCTTGTTCCCGCGCTTGGTCACGGCGATGGCCCAACACGATCCGGCGGCGTCCACGCCGCCTGCGGCGGATGAGCTGGACGCCGTGCGCCGCGAGGCGCTGATCCTGCTTTACCGGCTGTTGTTCGTTCTCTACGCCGAGGACCGCAACCTGCTGCCGGTTCACGACCGCCGCTACGACGACTATTCCTTGCGCAAGATCCGCGAGGATGTCGCGCGGCGTCTGGACGCGCACGATGTCTTCAGCACCAGTGCCCGGCGTTACTGCAACGATCTCAAGGATCTGTTCCGCATCATCAACCAGGGCGATGCCTCGCTCGGCGTGCCACCCTACAACGGCGGCTTGTTCGACGACCGCACGCATGAGTTGTTGGCGCGCTTGGCGCTGTCCGACGCCGTGCTGGCCGAGTTGATCGATGGTCTGTCGCGTCGCCCGGTGGGGCAGGAGCGCCGCTGGATCAATTATCGCGACCTGTCGGTGCAGCAGTTGGGTTCCATCTACGAACGCCTGTTGGAATATCGGGTGGTCGGTGACGGCGCCGGCCAAGTCCAGGTCAGCCCCACCGTTTTCGCCCGCAAGGGCAGCGGCACTTATTACACTCACGACGATTTGGTCCAACTGCTCATTCGGCAAACGGTCGGGCCTTTACTCGACGAGCGCGCGGATGCGTTTCGGCAACGGGTGGATGCGCTGGCCCGCCTGCGTTCCCCCAAGTCGCAACGCCTGCACGAATTGCAAGATCTCGATCCCGCCGCCGCCATCCTGGAATTGAAAATCTGCGATCCGGCGATGGGTAGCGGGCATTTCCTGGTCAGCTTGGTGGATTACCTGGCCGATCAAATCCTGGAGCGCATGGCCGACAGCACCGCGCGAGTGAGTTGGGCGGATGCCGCCGAACCCTACGTATCGCCCCTGGCGCGGCGGATCGCCGATATTCGCGAGCGCATTCTGGCGTCGTCGCGGGTGCATGGCTGGACCGTCGATCCCGCCCAGCTCGACGACCGCCATATCGTGCGGCGCATGATCCTGAAGCGGGTGATCTTCGGGGTGGACAAGAATCCGATGGCGGTGGAGTTGGCCAAGGTCGCGTTGTGGCTGCACACCTTCACGGTCGGCGCGCCGCTGTCGTTTCTCGATCATCATTTGCGCGCCGGCGATGCCTTGTACGGCGAACGAGTCGATAAGGTACTGGACGAGTTGCGCGCTTTCGGTGCGTTATTCCAGAAAAACGAACTGGCCCGGATCGCGGTGGCCACCGCCAGCATGAACCGGATCGCCGATCTGACCGATGTGGACATCGCCGAGGTGCACCAATCCCGGCATCTATTCGAGCAAATCGACGCGGAACTGGCGCCGCTGCGCAAGCTGCTGGATTTTTGGCAGGCGTTACGTTGGTTGCCCGCGAACGATCCGGTTCGGCAACGCGGCTGGGCCGATTTGGCGTCGGGGCATTTCGGGGATGTCATCGATGTGATCGACGCCGGTTCGGTGGACACTGGAGATTCCGCCAGCGACGAGGCAGGGGCTATCCGGGAATTGCTTCGGCAAACCCGCGAACGGGCCGAGCAAGAGGGTTTCCTGTCCTGGGCCATTGCTTTTCCCACAGTTTGGCGTCATCTGGATAGCGGTCAAGCGCAGGGTGGTTTCGATGCCATCATCGGCAATCCGCCGTGGGACCGGATGAAACTCCAGGAAGTCGAATGGTTCGCCGCGCGCAAGCCGGACATCGCCCACGCTGTCCGCGCCGCCGACCGCAAGCGACTGATCGGTCGGTTGGAGAAAACGGGCGATGGCTTGTGGCTGGAGTATCAGCAGGCCAGGAACCGGGCCGAGACCGCCGTTCGGATCGCGCGGGACAGCGGTGACTATCCGCTGTTGTCCGGTGGCGACGTGAACCTGTACTCGCTGTTCGTGGAACGAGCGCAAAGCTTGGTGAATGCACGAGGCATCGTCGGGCTGCTGACGCCTTCCGGCATCGCTTCGGACAAGGGTTCCAGCGCTTTTTTCAAAAGCATCGCCACCACCGGACGGTTGGCGGCGTTGCTGGATTTCGAGAATCGGAAAGGTTTTTTCCCCGATGTCGATAGCCGTTTCAAGTTCTGCGGCTTGGTATTCGGTGGGGCCAAACGCAGGTTTCCCGAAACCCGCTGCGCCTTTTTTCTCCATGCCGTGGCGGAACTCGACGACCCGCAACGTTCATTTACCTTGAGCGCGGACGACTTCGCCGCCGTCAATCCCAACACCGGCACCGCACCGATTTTCCGCTATCGGCGGGATGCCGAGATCACCAAGGCGATTTACAGCCGTTGCCCGGTGCTGGTGGATCGGCGCGGCAATCCGCCCCAGCCGGTTTGGCCGGTGCGTTACGCAACCATGTTCCACATGACCAACGATTCCCACCTATTCAAACGGCAGGATGAATTGGATGCGGCTGGATTCTATCCGGTGGAGGGCAATCGCTGGAGCAATGGGCAGGACGAGTATGTGCCGTTGTATGTGGGGCGCATGATTCATCAATACGATCACCGGGCGGCGGGTGTCGAGGTCAATGAGACGAGCTTGCATAATCCGGCGCTAAGCAGCGCCGTAAGCTTGCAGGAAAAACAAAATGTTACGTTTGTGCCGGCTCCTCAATATTGGGTTCCTCGTAACAAGGTGTCTTGCAATTACCAAAGATGGGTTATTGGCTTTCGCGATGTGGCTCGCGCAACAGATATGCGAACTTTGATATCTGCTCTCATTCCATTCCCAAGCGCGGGCAACAAATTGCCTTTACTCCTGCCGTTAGATAATGAGCACGAAAACTACAAGAATTTTATGCCATTACTTTTAGCGAATCTAAATTGCTATCCACTCGATTATGTTTTGCGACAAAAAGTTCAGAGCACTAATGTTAATTGGTACATTCTCGAACAGATACCGATGATTCCACCTGAAAAATTTGAAAATTCCATCGGCAACCAAACTCTCGCCGACTTCATCCGTGAGCAGGTTCTTCGCCTCACCTACACCGCCGTGGACATGCGACCTTTCGCCGCCGACATGGGCTATGGGGGCGAGCCGTTCGTCTGGGACGAAGACGACCGCCGTCACCGTCTGGCGCGGCTGGATGCCTTGTTCTTCCGTCTCTACGGCCTGAATCGAGACGACGCCGATTACATCTTGGCGCAATTTCCCATCGTCCGCGAGCAGGACGAAAAGCAATTCGGCCGCTATCTCACCCGAGATCTGGTTCTCGCTTACATGAACGCGGTTGCAGCGGGGGATTTGAACACAGTGGTGAAAATCCGCTAGGTGTCGAACCCTGGATATTCGCAGCAAGTATTTCACATCGACGAGTAGAAAAGGGGATCAGTGAGTTTACGTATCGAGCAGCAAGTTTTGAAAAGGTTTTCTTTGTTTCCAGCGGTAGGTTTCAAAATCTCTTTCATCGGTGGACAGAATGCGCCCGTGCCCGAGATGTTCGGCTAGAATGACAAGCGATGCGTCGGCCAAATCCATTGGTAAGCTGGCGTATTTTTTCATCAAGGCAATAATGCGTGGAACATGCTGGGCGGTTAAATCGAATAGGCTAAAAGCACCAGCCAAGTAGTTGCTCAAAAAGAGTTGTTGCGCTTGAGTACTGATCCGTGCCCCCAACAAATGACAAGTTTCCGTCACGACAGGCCAAGTGGTAATGAGCGGTTCTGGAGATAGTTCAATTAAGCGAACACGAGCCATCGCATGATGTTCGTCCTTGTGATTAGCCAAGGCCAACCAGAAACCGGTGTCAGCGATCACCATGCTTTTGCGCCAATATTTGATTTAACTCGGATTTATAGTTGGTCGAGAGTTCGGGCGATGCTTCGCCACAGCCTACGAAACCCGATTTGACGAGAAGATCGGCGGCACTGGGATGCTCGGCGTTAATTCGAGAATAGTATAAATCGATGGCTTGACCAATGACTTCATTGGCGCTGACATGGGTTGTTTTCACGAGATGGCGTAATTTTTGTAGACGATGATCATCTAATTGAGTTTGGATACGCATTATTAGGTTACTCCTTCTTTTTTCTATCGAGGTAAAGTAACATCCATTAAGCTTCCCGGCAATGGCAGCGATGACGACACCCACGCGGGATCATTGAATTCGGTGTGGTTGACCAACCGGCTCGCTTGACGAAGTTGCCAAGTCTCTATTACGGCTCCTCAAATCAAAGAGATCAACCTAAGTTTCCCTCATGTTTGCCTACATCCTTCGCCGCTTGGCGCTGATTCCCCTGACCCTGCTCGGCATCATCGCCATCAACTTCGCCATCGTGCAGATCGCGCCCGGCGGGCCGGTGGAGCAATTGCTGGCGCAACTGAAAAATACCGCCGTGGCCGCCACCGCTCGGGTGGGTGGCGGCGAGAGCGCGGAGGCGGGGCGCGGCAACACGGCGACGGGTGGGAATGGCGCCTATCGCGGTGCCCAGGGATTGGACCCGGCTTTCGTGGCGGAATTGAACCGCCAGTTCGGTTTCGATAAGCCGGCGTATGTACGGTTTGGCCTGATGATTCGCGATTACCTCACCTTCGATCTCGGCAAGAGTTATTTTCGCGATCGGGAGGTATGGGATCTGGTGGTGGATAAATTGCCGGTGTCGATTTCCTTGGGCGTGTGGAGCACTTTGCTGATCTATGTGATTTCGATTCCCTTGGGCATCGTCAAGGCGGTGCGCGACGGCTCGCGCTTCGACGTACTGAGCAGCGCGGCGGTGATCGTGGGCTATGCGATCCCCGCTTTCCTGTTCGCCATTCTGTTGATCATCCTGTTCGCCGGTGGCCGCTATCTGGACTGGTTTCCGCTGCGGGGGTTGACCTCGGACAACTGGGCGGATTTGAGTTGGCCGGCGCGGATAGCCGATTATTTCTGGCATCTGACCCTGCCGGTGACGGCGATGGTGATCGGCGGTTTCGCCTCGCTGATCATGTTGACCAAGAATGCTTTCCTGGACGAGATCAACAAGCAATACGTGGTGACGGCCCGTGCCAAGGGTCTGAGCGAATATCGCGTGTTGTACGGGCATGTGTTCCGCAACGCCATGTTGCTGGTGATCGCCGGCTTTCCCGCCACGCTGGTCGGCATGCTGTTCACCGGTTCTTTGCTGATCGAGGTGATCTTTTCCTTGGATGGACTGGGCTTGCTGGGCTTCGAGGCCGTGGTCAACCGGGATTATCCGGTGATGTTCGGCACGCTCTACATGTTCAGCCTGATCGGGCTATTGCTGAATCTGGTCAGCGATCTGAGCTATCATCTGGTCGATCCGCGCATCGATTTCGCGGCGCGGTGAGCCACGCCATGCGTTTCCTGCATGCCGCCGACCTGCATCTCGACAGTCCCTTGCGCGGTCTCGACCGTTACGAGGGCGCTCCAGTGGACGAGGTGCGTGGCGCTACCCGTCGCGCCTTCGACAACTTGATCGCCGTCGCCCGGCGCGAACGAGTCGATCTGGTCGTGATCGCCGGCGATTTGTACGACGGCGACTGGCCCGATTACAACACCGGGTTGTTTTTCATCAAGGGCGTGGCGCAATTGGCCGAGGAAGGCATCCCGGTCGCCATCGTCCGGGGCAATCACGACGCGGCCAGCCGGCTCACCAAAGCCCTGCGCCTGCCGGCGAACGTGCATCAGTTCGCGGATGCCAGCCCGGAAACCAAGCCCTTCACCGACATCGGTATCGCCGTGCACGGACAAAGTTTCGCGACCGCCGCCGTGACGGACGACTTGGCCGCTGGTTATCCCCGCCCGCTGGCCGGCTATTTCAACCTGGGCCTACTGCATAGCGCGCTCGACGGTCGTCCCGGTCACGACCCCTACGCCCCGACCACGCTCGACGTATTGCGCGGCAAGGGCTACGACTACTGGGCGCTGGGCCACGTCCACGCGGCGGAAATCGTATGCCGCGAGCCGTGGGTGGTGTATCCAGGTAATACCCAGGGCCGCCATATCCGTGAAATGGGTGCCAAGGGCTGCACGCTGGTGACCGTCGAGGATGAGGCGATTTCGCAGCGATTCATCGCACTCGACGTGATGCGTTGGGACACCCTGACGCTCGACATCGATGGCTTGCCCGATCTGGAGGCGTTGTTGGACGTGGCCAAGCTGGATTTGCGTCAGCGGCTCGCCGGGTCCGAGGATCGCGCGCTGGCGACGCGGGTTCAGGTGCGAGGCAGTGGTCCCCTGCATCGCCAGCTCGCCTTGCAACCCGAAACCGTGGAGCAGCAATTGCGTGGCGTCGGGGTCGAGGCCACCAACGGGCGGGCCTGGATCGAGAAAATCGAGTTCCGCACCCGTCCATTGCTGGATCTCGACCGCATCGCCGAACGCGACGATCCCATCGGTTTGCTGGTGCGCGAGCTGCGTCGGTTTGCCACAGACGAAGCCGCGCTGCGCGTTGTGGCTGACGAGGCCTTGGGCGAGTTGCGGCGGAAGTTGCCGGCCGAACTCCGCGAGGACCGCGACGCCCTGCGTCTGGATACCGCCGATGCCTTGCTCGAACTGCTGGGTGAGGTGGAAGCCGATCTGCTGGCGCGGCTGTCCGGGGACGAAGGCGCCTGATGAAGATCGAGCATCTCTATCTCAAAGCGTTCGGCGCGTTCTCGGAACACCGGCTCGATTTTACCGGCGGGCCGGATTTCCATGTCATTTACGGCCCGAACGAAGCAGGCAAATCCACCACCTTACGTGCGCTCGTCGGTTTGCTGTTCGGGATCGAGGAACGGACCGCCGACGACTTCGTCCATTCCAAGCCCAACTTGCGGATCGGCGCCGCGCTGGCGACCGATGCCGGGCGGCTGGCGATCATGCGGCGCAAGGGGCGCAAGCAAACCCTGTTCGCGTTAGACGAGAGCAGCGGCGAGGAACGGACCGACCGGCCGCTGACCGAGGACACCTTGACCCGGCTGTTGGGTGGTCTCGATGAAGGATTGTACCGTGCCCTGTTCGGGCTCGACCTGAAGGGACTGACGGACGGCGGCAATGAGCTACTGGAAGGAAAAGGGGACATCGGCCAGAGCCTGTTCGCGGCGGCGGCGGGATTGGCCGACTTGCGTCAGTTGTCGGGCAAGCTGGAGGTCGAAGCCTCCGACCTATTCAACCCACGCGGTAAAAAAAGCGAGATTCAAGTTGCCCTCAAGGAGCTGGAAGAGCAGCGCAAACGGGCACGGGAAGCGACGGTGCGTTCCTCGGCCTGGGAGCAGACCGAGCGGACCAAGCGTCAAGCCGAGAAGAAGCATGCGGAGCTGCGCGCGGAACTGAATCGCTGGCGCGAGGAGCAGCGCCGCTTGTCACGAATCATCGCCCACCTGCCGCTGGCCGCCGAGCGCTCGGCGAAACTTCGGGAACTAGCCACGCTGGCCACGGTTCCTCTTCTGCCACCGGAGGCTGGGCAGCAACGCATCGAAACCGAGGAACGCCTGCGCGCCGCCGCCGACAGCCAACGGGCAGCCCGAGTGGCGCTGGAGGAGTTGCGCCGGCAGCGCGCCCAACTGGTGGTCCGCGAAGCGTTGCTGAGCCATGCGGGCGCCATCGAGCGACTGCATCACGCCGCGAACGACTACCGAGGCGCCTTGGAACGCCTGCCCTACATCGAAGCGGATCTCGATGCCGCGCGCCAGATTTGCGCCAGCCAACTCGCCGAGATCGATCCGGCGCTGGCGGCGGATCTCGCGCCCACCGAACTGTCGGAGCGGAGCCGTACGCTGGCGCCCGTACCCACGGCGCGGGCGCGGGTACAAGCGTTGCTGGAGGAATACGACAAACGGTTGGTCCAGAGCGAGCAACTGGAAGAACGGGAACGCGAGCTGATCGACTTGCGCCAGCGACTGCGGGATGAGCTGGAAATCCAGCCCGTGCCCGTGCCCTTCGAGGCGCTGGAACAGGCACGCGAGCAAGCGGCCGCGCCCGGCGACCTCACCGGCCAGTGTAACCAGTTGGAGCGAGAAATCGCCACGCTGGAAACCGCACTGGTTCACGAAGCCGCGTCGCTTTGGGAAGGGACGCTCGATGAATTGACCGCGCTGCGCGTGCCGCCCTTGGCCACGGTGACCGAGATGAGCGACCGCTATCGGCAGTGGGCCGAGGCGGAACGTTCGCTCAAAAATCAGGATGGAATCCTGCAACGGGATATTGGTGAGCGGGAGCGCGAGCTGCGCGGGTTGGCGGCGGCCGGCGAAATCGTGACCCACGATCAAGTACGGCAAGCCCGTCAAACGCGTGACGAAGACTGGCGGCGGATTCGTCAGGGCTATGTCGAGCGCACGATGGACCTCGTGCCGGGACAGTCGCCGCTCGATGCCTTCGAGGCCGCCGTGCGGGAAGCCGACCGTCTGGCCGATTTGCTGCACGCTGACACCAAGCGGGCCACCAACATTGAGAACCTTCGCCAGCGCATTGCCGACATGCAGCGGGCGCGTTCGGATTGCGCGGGCCAGTTCGCCGATCTGGCTGCCGAACGCGACCGGCTCGACACACGCTGGAAGGGGATCGCCGAATCCTTGCGCCAGCCCGAGCTTTCGCCCGGAGCAGCGGCGGAGTGGCTGGGCAAACAGGCGCTGCTGGTTGAACGTTCCGCGCGTCTGGAAACGTTGCGGCGGGAACGACGAGAGATCGGCGCGGCGCTGACGGTGGCCCGTCAAACACTGGATCGGGCCTTGCGGAAATGCGGTTTGCCAACGCTGAGCGAAGACGAAGCCCTGTCGGTTGCACTCGGTCGTGCCAAGGTGGCCATTGAGCAAGGTCGTCAAACCGCCATGGAACGCGCCAAGCTCGATAACGGCATCCGCCAATGCGAAACCGAACGGCGTGAAGTCGCCGCGAAGCGCGCCAGACTGGCCGAGAAACAGACGGTCTGGCAGGCGCAATGGAACACCGCCATGAGCGAATTGCGGTTGTCGCCCCAAGCCTTGCCGGCGGAGGCTCGGGTCCGGCTCGATCAGTGGGATCGGCTTGCCCAGACTCTGCAAAAGCTGGAAAGCTTGTCCGGCGAGGTCCAGGGGGAACGGACGACCCGTGCCGACTTTGAAAGCGCCCTGGCCGAATTGACGCATGCCGTCGACGAACCTGCCACCGATCAGACGGCCGACCGGATCGCCGACACGCTGTACACCGCCTTGAACGAAGCGCGCGACGCCGACCGTCGGCGCAAGCAGGCCGATGCCGCCATCGTCCGGGAACAGGACGGACTCGACCGAGCGGAGGCCGCCGCCGCGAGTCAGCGCGACCGCTTGGCCGAACTGCTGCGGCGCGCCGAGGTGGAGTCGCCGGACGAGCTGGCGGCGGTCGAGGAACAAGCGACGCACAAGCGGCGGTTGGCCGAGCGGGTAATCGAGATCGAGGAGCAACTGGTGCGCGGTGCCGCCCGCCCACTGGCCGAAGTGTTGGCCGAGATCGAGGGCGAAGATCTGGATGCCGCCCATGCCCGCTTGGATGAGTTGGAAACCACGATCCGCGAGCGTGAAACCGAGCTGGAAACCGCCCACGCGGACTGTCTGGAGGCACGCCGCGCTTTTGACGCCATCGACGGCGGCGACGTGGCGGCACAGGCGCAACAGGGTGCCGAGGAGACGGCCGCCCGTATCGCCCGGCAGTCCCGCGTTTATGCCCGTGCCCGGCTGGCCGGCGCCGTCGTGTCGCGGGTCGTGCAGGCGTACCGGGAGCAACATCAGGGACCGGTGCTGCGCCGTGCCAGCGAGATCTTCGCCCGGATCACCCTGGGTGGTTTCAGCGGCTTGGAAATGGATTACCAGGACGACCGGCAAATCTTGGTGGGGAAACGGCCGGATGAGGTCAAGGTAGGGATGGATGGATTGAGCCAAGGCACGCGCGACCAACTGTTCCTGGCATTGCGCATTGCGGCCATTGAGGAACATCTGCGGGAGCGCGAGGCCGTTCCCATTGCCATCGATGATTTGCTGGTGCAGTTTGACGATGACCGGGCCGTGGCGACACTGGGGGTGTTGGCCGAATTGGCCTGCCGCGCGCAGGTGCTGTTTTTCACCCATCACGGCCATCTCTGCGAATTGGCGGCTGCCGCGCTGCCGCCGGACGCCTGGCGGCGGCACGATTTGAGCGCCGACCCAGGCAGCCTTGCCATGAAGGTCCGCCCATGAGTTCGATCCACAATCCTCTCTCCTTGCGGGAGAGAGGACATGGGTCAGGGCCTGTCTCACGCGCCGTTCGATCCCTTGCCGCGTCGCGTGCCTAGTGCCTCCCCCAATTGATACCAATCCACCTTGCGGGTTAGCGCCATCACCAGCGCCAGGGCGCCAAACAGTGTCACCGAGCCGGCCAACAGCGCCAGATCTTCCAGGCTGATCAATACGTACAGAATCCCGAACACCGCGCCGATCAGTGCCCCGAAACCCAAACCCCAACCCAGGCTATCCAGCACATGGCTGAGATAATAGGCCAGCAGCGCCACGCAGCCGGCGGTGGCGATCGCGTAGGCGATCCCAAAGCCCACATGTTCCGACAGCGACAGGAGCAGCAGATAGAACAACACCAGCGCCGTGCCGGCCAAGCCGTACTGAAAGGGATGGATCGCCAGCCGCTTGAGTATCTCGAATAGGAAGAAGGCGGCGAAGGTCAGACCGATGAACAGCAGCCCGTATTTGATCGCGCGGTCGGTCTGGGTATAACTGTCGGTCGGATCGACGAAGCGCACCCCGATCAGGGTATCGAGCGACTGACCATCGCGCAGGCGGGCGGTCAAGCGATGCAGCATGTTGGTGGCCAGCCGAGTGGTGGACCAGGCGGCGGAAAAGCCGGCGTCGCTCACCTGGCGCGATTCCGGCAGGAATTGGCCATAAAAACTGGGATGCGGCCAGTTGCCGCGTACGTCGATGTGGGTGGTGTCCCCCACCGGCGCGACATCGAAGGACTGGGTGCCACGCAGGTCGAGCGCGAATTCGAACTCGGCCGACCACCCGTGCTGGAGGTCGAGACCCCGAAGACGGGCCTGGATGCCGTTCGGCAGCTTGTCCTCGCCGGTGCCCGGCAGGAAATCGAGGCGTTGCCCTCCCCAGGTCAGCATCGGTACTCGCAGGATGCCGCGCGGGTCGCTGATCGCGACGATCAGGCGCGGCTCGCCGAATTCGAACCGTTCGTTCGGGCCGGGCTTCAGCAATTCGCCATCGGCCGCGAAGCGGCCTTTGAGCGAGACGGTGCCGCTGAATACCACGGCGTGATACAGGCTACGGCGAATCTGTTCGGTGTTCAGGTTGGCCTGGACATCCAGTTCGGCTGGTAGCAGATACAGCCAGTCCGCATAGCGTTTTTCGACCTCGACCATACGGGTCTCGTCCTGCTCGCTGGGTTTTTGCGTCTTGACGATGCGGGTATAGGGAATGGTTAGCAATGGGCCGATCAAGGTTTGGCAGCGGGCGGTGGCGGCGGCGATGCCGGCGACGACCTGATCGCGGCGTTGCGTCCGCTCCCGCACCAGATAATCGATTTGCGACAGGCCGGTGGCCAGCACCACCGTGACCAGG
>WBZT01000371.1_pt2 | contig 27197 bp, 18 predicted proteins | sample 5204241 | NCBI WGS metagenome assembly WBZT01 (sample SAMN12344358, study PRJNA552823) | activated sludge metagenome | biome: Activated sludge suspended growth; feature: Nitrification reactor; material: Wastewater; isolation source: activated sludge from nitrification reactor of wastewater... | reverse complement strand
CACCTTCAGGCCTGGCTTGGCGGGCACGGTGGCCACCACACCGGGCATGGGCGCGGCCACTTGATGGACGTTGCCTTCCTCGGCCTTGGGACGGGCGCGGCCCTTGGCGGCCTGACCGGCGCGTTGCACCCGCAGGCTGCGAGGCTGGCCATCGAGTTCGAAGAACAGCTCGACGTTCCCTGCCGCGTCTTCTTCGCCCCGGCCCAGCAGCTTCACGAACAGCGTCTTGCCCGGACCGAGCGCGATGGCCGTTTCCTCGCCTTCCACCAGTCCGTAAAAGAACGCGGGGGTGGGCGTCACCGAGACATCGCCGAATGGTTTGCCGTGCGCGGCGAATTCGGTATAAACCTTGGGATACATCAGCCAGGAGGCCAGATCCGCGTCGCCGAGCGGATACCCTACTGCTTGCTCCGCCTGCGTGCGGACGGCGGCTAGATCGACCGGCGGTAGCAGAGCGCCGGCCCGGCCCGCCAGTGGCGGTTGCCCCTTGAGTACCTTGGCGGAGAGCGCCGCCGGGAAACCTTCCGGGGGAAAGCCCATTTCGCCCCGGAACAACGCCACGACCGATTCGGGGAAGTCGATGTCGGTGGCCGGGTCCAGCACCTGGGCTGGCGTGAGGTTGTTGCCGACCATGAACAGCGCCATGTCGCCGACCACCTTGGAAGTCGGGGTCACCTTGACGATGTCGCCGAATAACTGGTTGACGTCCGCGTAAGCCTGGGATATTTCCGCCCAGCGCGGCTCCAGGCCCAGGGCGCGGGCCTGTTCCCGCAGGTTGGTGTACTGGCCGCCGGGCATTTCGTGCCGGTAGACATCCGAGGTGCCAGTGCGAATGTCCGCCTCGAAGGGCGCATAATAACTCCGCACGGTTTCCCAATAGGCGCTGACCACCTGAATGTCGGCCAAGCTCACCGCCGTCGCCCGGGGCGTGTTTTCCAGGGCGGCGACCAGCGCGCCCAGACTGGGTTGGGAAGTGAGTCCACTCAGCGAATCCATCGCGCCGTCGACGATATCCACGCCGGCCTCCACGGCGGCCAAAACGCTGGCGATGGAAGCACCAGCGGTGTCGTGGGTGTGAAAATGCAAGGGGATACCTACTTCTTCCTTGAGCGCCTTGACCAGTGCGCGGGCAGCGGAGGGCCGGCAGACGCCGGCCATGTCCTTGATGCCCAGAATGTGCGCTCCAGCTTGCTCCAGTTGCCGGGCCAGGTTGACATAGTAGGCCAGCGTGTATTTGGGGCGACCGGGATCAAACAGGTCGCCGGTGTAGCACAGGGTGCCTTCGCACAGCGCGCCGCTTTCCAGCACTGCGTCCATGGCGACTCGCATGTTGTCCACCGCATTGAGGGAATCGAAGACCCGGAATACATCGACGCCTTCGTGGGCGGCCTGCTGGACGAAGTAGCGCACTACGTTATCGGGATAATTGGTATAGCCCACGGCATTGGACGCCCGCAGCAGCATCTGCAACAGGAGGTTGGGTACAGCGGCGCGCAACTGCCGGAGCCGCGCCCATGGGTCTTCCCTGAGGAAGCGCAGGGCGACATCGAAGGTCGCGCCGCCCCAGCATTCCAGCGAGAACAGGCCGGCCAGCCGGCGGGCATAGAACGGCGCGATGGGCAACATGTCCGCAGTGCGCATTCGAGTAGCGAACAGCGATTGATGCGCATCCCGCATGCTCGTGTCGGTCAATTGCACCGCGTCCTGTTCCCGTATCTGCCGGGCGAATGCCATCGGACCGAGCTGCCGCAACCAATCACGGCTACCCGGCGGCGGCGTCTCCAGGGCGATGGTGGGCAGCAAGAGTTGGGCCAATGGCAACTTGGGGCGGGCGCGGCCCTTCATTTCCGGATGGCCGTTCACCGTGACCTCGCCGAGGAAGCGCAGCAGGCGGGAGGCCCGATCCCGGCGGCGGGGAAACTCGAACAGTTCGGGCGTTTCGCTGATGAAGCGGGTTGTGCAGGCGCCGGCGCGGAACCGGGGATGGTTGATCACGTTTTCCAGAAAGGCCAGGTTGGTGGCGACGCCGCGCACGCGGAACTCGCGCAGCGCGCGATCCATACGCCGGGCCGCTTGCTGCGCATCGTTGCCCCAGGCGGTGACCTTCACCAGTAGCGAATCGTAGTAGGGCGTGATCACCGCGCCGGTATAAGCGGTTCCCGCGTCCAGGCGGACGCCGCAGCCCGTGGCGCTGCGGTAGGTGGTGAGTTTGCCGTGATCGGGGGTGAAATGGTTTTCCGGATTTTCGGTAGTGAGTCGGCATTGCAGCGCATGGCCGCGCAGGTGAATGTCCTGCTGCTGGGGCAAGCCCGGCACAGCGCCGATGACAGCGCCCTGGCTCACCAGAATCTGCGCCTGCACCAGATCGACGCCGGTCACTTGTTCGGTCACCGTGTGTTCGACCTGAATCCGGGGGTTGACTTCGATGAAGTAGAACGCGCCGGTATCGGCATCCATCAGAAATTCGACCGTGCCCGCGTGGGTATAGCCCACGCTGCGGCACAATTTCAAAGCCGCTTCGCACAGCGCGGCGCGGCATTCAGCATCCAGATAAGGCGCGGGCGCCTGTTCCACCACTTTCTGGTTGCGCCGCTGCACCGAGCAGTCCCGCTCGAAACAATGCACCAGGTTGCCGTGGGTGTCGCCGAGTACCTGGACTTCCACATGCCGGGCGCGGCGCACCAGCTTTTCCAGGTACACTTCATCGTTGCCGAACGCCGCCTGCGCCTCCCGGCGAGCCACGTCCAGCGCGCCTTTCAGTTCGTCCGCGTTGTTCACCTCGCGCATGCCCCGACCGCCGCCGCCCCAACTGGCTTTCAGCATAAGGGGGTAGCCGATGTCAGCGGCCAGGCTCAACGCCCGATCCAGGTCATTCGGCAGCGCGTCGGTGGCGGGCATCACCGGCACCCCGGCGCGCACGGCGGTCTGACGGGCCGCCACCTTATTGCCCAGGACGCGCATCACTTCAGGCCGCGGCCCGATGAAGACGATGTCATGCCGGGCGCACGCCTCGGCGAAGTCCGGATTTTCCGAGAGGAACCCGTAACCGGGATGGATGGCGTCCACCCCGGCGACTTTGGCGACGCGCAGGATGTCCGCCTGGTCCAGATAGGCTTGCACCGGCCCCTTGCCCGCGCCGATCAAATAGCTCTCGTCGGCGCTGAACCGGTGCAGGGCAAAGCGATCCTCCTTGGCATAGATCGCGACGGTGCGGATACCCAGCTCGGCCGCCGCTTGCATGACGCGGATGGCGATTTCACTGCGATTGGCAACCAAAAGACTACGGATTTCTTTCATGATGACGGTTTCCAGGTAATGAATTGTCCGACCCGCGCGGCGAGCGGCACGGTGAGAAAAATGCCGCCATCGCGGATATCGTGGACGCGCTTGCCTGCTTCAGGGCCGGCGCGCGGCGAACAGTTGGTCGAGTTTTTGCTCGTAAGCGTGATAGTCGATGCGCTCATACAGTTCGGCGCGGGTCTGCATAGTATCGACGACGGTACGCTGGGTGCCGTCCCGGCGCAGCGCCAGGTACACATTTTCGGCAGCCCGATTGGCGGCGCGGAACGCGGACAAGGGATACAAGGCGATGGCGACGCCGACGGAACGTAGTTCTTCCACGGTGAAGAGCGGCGTGGCGCCGAATTCAGTGATGTTGGCCAGCACGGGCACCTTGACGGCTTCCACGAACTGGCGGTACATGCTCAACTCGGTCATCGCTTCCGGGAAAATCATGTCGGCGCCGGCTTCGACACAGGCCACGGCCCGGGCGATGGCCGCTTCCAGACCCTCCACCGCCAGGGCGTCGGTGCGGGCCATGATGACAAAGCCCGCATCCGAGCGGGCGTCAACGGCGGCCTTGACGCGGTCGACCATCTCGCCCTGACTAACGATTTCCTTGCCGGGGCGGTGGCCGCAACGCTTGGCCCCGACCTGGTCTTCGATATGCATGCCGGCAGCGCCCATTTTGATCAGGGTCCGGATGGTGCGGGCGACGTTAAACACGGAGGATCCAAAACCGGTATCCACGTCCACCAGCAGGGGCAGGTCGCAGACATCGGTGATGCGACGCACGTCGGTGGCTACGTCGTCCAGCGTGGTAATGCCCAAATCCGGCAAACCCAGCGAGCCGGCGGCCACTCCGCCACCAGAAAGATAAAGCGCCTTGAAACCAGCCCGTTGGGCGAGCAAGGCATGGTTGGCATTGATGGCGCCGGGAATCTGCAAGGGCGATTCGTCGGCGAGCGCGCGGCGCAGGGCCGTGCCAGGGGAATGAAGATTCATCGAGACTCCCGTTCATGGTGGACCCACCCCGCCCCGGCGAAGCAGCGGCGGAGTGGATGGCGTTGCTCGGATTTAAATCGTGTACACATCCACATACTCATGAACCGGCATGGCGATCAGCCGGTCATGGTCCAGGCACTGCGGCAGGGCGCGCTTGCGGGTGGACAGGGTTGCTCTTCGACTTTCAGAAACTGCCGTCCGGCACGCGCACGGTGCCTTCCATCAGGATGCGCGCGCTGCGGCTCATCACGGCCTTGGTGACGGTCCATTGCCCGTCGACCCGCTTCGCCCGCGCACCGACGCGCAGCGTGCCCGACGGGTGACCGAAGCGCACCGCCTCGCGCTCGCCGCCGCCGGCGGCCAAGTTGACCAGCGTGCCGGGAATCGCGGCTGCGGTGGCGATCGCTACCGACGCGGTGCCCATCATCGCGTGGTGCAGCTTGCCCATCGACAGCGCGCGCACCAGCAGATCGACGTCGCCGGCTTCGATGCGCTTGCCGCTGGACGCGGTGTAGGCGCTGGGCGGCGCGACGAAGGCGATTTTCGGCGTGTGCTGGCGCCTTGCCGCCGCCTCGGGCGTCTTGATCAGCCCCATGCGCAGCGCGCCGGCGATGCGCAGCACCTCGAATTTCGCCAGCAGCTTCGCATCGTTGTTGATCGCGTCCTGCAGCTCGGTGCCGCTGTGGCCGATGTCGGCGGCGTTGACGAACACGGTCGGGATACCGGAGTTGATCAGCGTCGCCTGGACGTTGCCGAGACCCGGTACATCGAGGGTATCGACGAGGTTGCCGGTCGGGAACATCGCGCCGCCGCCGTCTCCTTCGCCCTCGTCCGCGGGGTCCATGAACTCGAGCACGATCTCGGCCGCGGGGAAGGTGACGCCGTCGAGTTCGAAGTCGCCCGTCTCCTGCACCTGGCCGCGATGCACCGGCACATGCGCGATGATGGTCTTGCCGATGTTGGCCTGCCAGATGCGCACGACGCAGTGGCCTTCGTCGGGGATGCGCGCCGGGTCGACGAAGCCGGCATGCAGCGCGAACGCGCCGGCGGCGGTGGACAGGTTGCCGCAGTTGCCCGACCAGTCGACGAAGGCCGAATCGATGGACACCTGGCCGTAGAGGTAGTCGATGTCGTGGTCCGGGCGCGTGCTCTTGCCGATGATCACGCCCTTGCTGGTGCTGGAACTACCGTTGCCCATGCCGTCGATCTGCTTACCGTAGGGGTCGGGGCTGCCGATCACGCGCAGGAACAGCTGGTCGCGCGCCTCGCCCGGCACCTGACACGCGGCGGGCAGGTCCCGCAGGCGGAAGAACACGCCCTTGCTGGTGCCGCCGCGCATGTAGGTGGCGGGAATCCTGATTTGGGGGGTGTAGAGCATCGTCGATCCTTTCATGCGGCCAGCCTGTTCTCGGCGAGGAAGTCCTGCGCGAAGCGCTGCAACACGCCGCCGGCTTCGTACACCGAGACTTCCTCGGCGGTGTCGAGGCGGCAGGTCATCGCGGCGCGCGTGGTCTCGCCGTTGCGGCGGTGGATCAGCAGCGTCAGCTCGGCGCGCGGCTTCAGCTCGCCTTCGACATCGTAGGTCTCGGTGCCGTCGAGCAGCAGCGTCAGCCGGTTCGTGCCGGACTTGAACTCCAGCGGCAGCACGCCCATGCCGATCAGGTTGGTGCGGTGGATGCGCTCGAAGCCTTCGGCCACCACCACCTCGACGCCGGCCAGCCGCACGCCCTTGGCGGCCCAGTCGCGCGAGCTGCCCTGGCCGTAGTCGGCGCCAGCGATCACGATCAGCGGCTGGCGCCGGTTGAGATAGGTCTCGATTGCCTCCCACATGCGCATCACCTGGCCCTCGGGCTCGACACGCGCCAGCGAGCCGGCGCGCACTTGGCCTTCGGCGTCACGCACCATCTCGTTCTTCAACGTCGGGTTGGCGAAGGTGGCGCGCATCGCCGTCAGGTGGTCGCCGCGGTGCGTGGCGTAGGAGTTGAAGTCCTCCTCCGACAAGCCCATCTTGTACAGGTACTCGCCGGCGGCGGAATTCATCAGGATCGCGTTCGACGGTGACAGATGATCGGTTGTGATGTTGTCGGGCAGGATCGCCAGCGGCCGCATGTTCTTCAACGTGCGCGGGTTCGCCGCCAGCGCGCCGACGCCTTCGATGTCCCAGTACGGCGGGCGGCGGATGTAGGTGGACCGCGGCCGCCAGTCGTACTGCGGCGCGGCCTTGTCGCCCTCGTCGGCGTGGATCGCGAACATCGGCTCGTAGACCTGGCGGAACATCTCGGGCTTGACCGACGCGCCGACGATCGTGTCGATCTCGTCGTCGCTGGGCCAGATGTCCTTCAGCCGAATCTCCTTGCCGTTCGCCACGCCCAGTACGTCGCGCTCGATGTCGAAGCGCACGGTGCCGGCGATGGCATAGGCGACGACCAGCGGCGGCGAGGCCAGGAAGGCCTGCTTCGCATACGGATGGATGCGGCCGTCGAAGTTGCGGTTGCCGGACAGCACCGCGGTCGCGTAGAGGTCGCGCTCGATGATCTCCTGCTGGATCTTCGGGTCGAGCGCGCCGCTCATGCCGTTGCAGGTGGTGCAGGCGAAGGCGACGATGCCAAAGCCGAGCTTTTCCAGTTGGGGCAGGAGGCCGGCCTGCCGCAGATACAGCTCGACCGTCTTCGAGCCTGGCGCCAGAGAGCTTTTGACCCACGGCTTGCGCGTCAGGCCTAGCCGGTTGGCGTTGCGCGCCAGCAGCCCCGCAGCGATCACGTTGCGCGGGTTGCTGGTGTTGGTGCAGCTCGTGATCGCGGCGATGATCACCGCGCCGTCGGGCATCAGGCCTTGGGCCTCCTGCGCCTGGGCCTGGTCGAGGTCGACCGCGATGCCGCGTTCGGCCAGCGCGCTGGTCGGCAGCCGTCGGTGCGGGTTCGACGGCCCGGCCATGTTGCGCACCACACTCGACAGATCGAACTTCAGCACGCGCTCGTACTGCACGTCCTTCAGCGCATCGGCCCAGAAGCCCGCCCTCTTCGCATAGGTCTCGACCAGATGCACCCGCGCTTCGTCGCGGCCGGTCAGCCGCAGGTAGGCCAAGGTCTGCTCGTCGATGGTGAACAGCGCGGCGGTGGCGCCGTACTCCGGGCACATGTTGGAGATGGTCGCGCGGTCGCCGATGGTCAGGCTCTTCGCGCCGTCGCCGAAGAATTCCAGGTACGCGCCGACCACCTTCTCCTTGCGCAGGAACTCGGTCAGTGCCAGCACGATGTCGGTGGCGGTGATGCCGGGCTGGCGGCACCCCGTCAGTTCGACGCCGACGATGTCAGGCAGCCGCATCCACGACGCGCGGCCGAGCATCACGTTCTCGGCTTCGAGCCCGCCGACGCCGACCGCGATCACGCCCAGCGCATCGACGTGGGGCGTATGGCTGTCGGTGCCGACACAGGTGTCGGGGAAGGCGACGCCGTCCTGCACGTAGATGACTGGCGACATCTTCTCCAGGTTGATCTGGTGCATGATGCCGTTGCCTGCCGGGATCACCTCCATGTTGGCGAAAGCCTTCTTGGTCCACTCAATGAAATGGAAGCGGTCTTCGTTACGGCGGTCCTCGATCGCGCGGTTCTTCGCGAACGCGTCAGGGTCGTAGCCGCCGCACTCCACCGCCAGCGAGTGGTCGACGATCAGCTGCACCGGCACCACCGGGTTCACCTGCGCCGGGTCACCGCCTTCCTTGGCGATCGCGTCGCGCAGGCCGGCCAGGTCGACCAGTGCGGTCTGGCCGAGGATGTCGTGGCAGACCACGCGCACCGGGTACCACGGGAAGTCGCGGTCGCGCCGGCGCTCGACGATCTGTGCCAGGCAGGCGTCGAGGATGGCCGGGTCGCAGCGCCGCGCCAGGTTCTCGGCGTGCACGCGGGCGGTATAGGGCAGCCCGTCCCAGGCGCCGGGCTTCAGCGATTCGACGGCCTCGCGGGCGTCGAAGTAGTCGAGCTCGGTGCCGGGCAGCTTCTTACGGTATGCTGTGTTCATGTCGCGTGCGCCGCTCAAGCACGCCGGTCGATGGGCATGAACTCCCGATCTTCGGGACCGATATAGTGGGCGCTGGGACGAATGATCTTGTTGTCCTGACGTTGTTCGATGATATGCGCCGCCCACCCGGAGATGCGGGACATCACGAACAGCGGCGTGAACAGCGGGGTCGGTATGCCCATCATGTGGTAAGCCACGGCGCTGAACCAGTCCAGGTTCGGAAACATCTGCTTGGTCTCCCACATCACCTGCTCCACCCGCTCGGCGATGTCGAACAGCTTGGTGGTGCCGGCATCCTGCGAAAGCAGATGGGCCACGGCCTTGATCACCTGGTTGCGCGGGTCGGAAATCGTGTACACCGGATGACCGAAGCCGATCACCACTTCCTTGGCCGCCACGCGGCGACGGATGTCGGCCTCGGCCTCGGCGGGGCTGTCGTAGCGCTTTTGAATCTCCAGCGATTCCTCGTTGGCGCCGCCATGCTTCGGTCCGCGCAACGCGCCGATCGCCCCGGCGACCGCGGAGTACAGGTCGGAGCCGGTGCCGGCGATGACGCGACCCGTGAAGGTCGACGCATTGAATTCATGCTCGGCGTACAGGATCAGCGAGGTGTGCATGGCCCGTTCCCAAAGCTTGGGAGGCTCTTTGCCGTGCAACAGGTGCAGGAAGTGACCGCCGATCGAGTCATCGTCGGTTTCCAGTTCGATGCGCTTGCCCCGGTTGGCGTAGTGATACCAATAAAGGAGGATGGAACCCAGGGAGGCCAGCAGCCGGTCGGCGATATCGCGGGCGTCGGGGATGTTGTGGTCCTGCTTCTCCGGCAGGATGCAGCCCAGGGCGGAAACCCCGGTGCGCATCACGTCCATGGGGTGGGCGCTGGCTGGCAGGCGCTCCAGGGTGTCCTTGACGCCGGTGGGAAGACTGCGCATGGACTGCAATTCGGCCTTGTAGGTCTTCAACTCGACCACATTGGGCAGTTTGCCATGAATCAGCAGGTAGGCGATTTCCTCGAATTCGCAGCGGTCGGCGATATCGAGGATGTTGTAGCCACGGTAATGCAGTTCCTTGCCCGAACGGCCCACGGTACACAGCGCGGTATTGCCGGCCGTCACCCCCGATAAAACCACGGATTTTTTCGGCTTGAACCCCTTTTCCTGAGGTGTATTCAGGCTTGCTTCCAGTCTGACGGGCGCTTCTTGAACCATGCTCATATCACTCTCCAACAGAATTGTTTGGAAGGAACAAGGTCAGGCACGCGATTCGGAACAACCGATGTCAACAGCGGCGCTGAGATCGGAAGGAGCCATCTCGGCCTTGCCTTTCGCTGAGATAATTTGCAGTATACGCATCATAATTCTCTGTGAAAGTACTAAAATGGTTAATAATTGCGAACATGGATTGGCTGTTTTGCAAATTTTGCGAATTTTTTTACGAGCCGTCTTCGCTCGATGGACGGGTTGAGCCAGACATGAAAAAAACCTTCATGGGGATTCGCCTGAAACGGCTGCGCGAGGAGCGAGGGCTGAATCAGTTGGATCTGGCCCGCGCCCTGGAGTTGTCCCCGAGCTACCTCAACCAGTTGGAAAACAACCAACGCCCGCTGACCGTGCCGGTCCTGCTCAAAATCCAGCAGGTTTTCAACATCGATGTGCAGTGGTTTTCCGAAAATGACGAGGCTCGGCTCATCGCGGACTTGCGCGAACTGTTCCTGGACGCCCCGGAGGAGCAGGCGATCTCCCTGGCCGAAACCAGGGAACTGGCCGCCAACATGCCTGCGGTTGCCCGCACGCTCATCGCTCTGCACCGGCGTGTCAGGCAGGTGCAAGAGCGTGCGGAGGCCCTGGCCGCACGGTTGGGAGACGATCGGGACGGGCTGGCAAAGTGGCCTTTGACCCCTTATGAAGAAGTCCGGGATTTCTTTTATGCTCGGCACAACTACATCGACGAGTTGGATCGGTTAGCCGAACGGCTGTTTGCCGACTGTGCCTGTACGCCCGTCGATCTAGCGCCAAACCTGATCAAACGCCTGGCCGAAAAGCATGGCGTTCGCGTGCTGTTTGCCAGCGCTGACGAATCCGAAACCAGTGGATTGCAGCGTTGCTGGGATCCGGCCGGGCGGGTACTACTCCTGTCGCCCCGCCTCGAACGCGGCCAACTGGCCTTCCAACTGGCCACTCAGTTGGCGTTCCTGGAAACCGCGGAGCTGATTGATCGGCTGGTGGATCAAGGGAATTTTGGCTGCGATGAGTCCCGGTCATTAACCCGCATCGGGCTGGCGAATTACTTTGCGGGCGCCCTGATTCTGCCTTATGCGCCCTTTCTGCACGCCGCCGAAACGCTGCGCTATGACATCGGCCGCCTCGAACAGCGCTTTGGCGTAGGTTTTGAAACCATCTGCCATCGCTTGTCCACCCTGCAACGCGCCGACGCGCGCGGTGTTCCCTTCCTGTTTGTTCGGGTCGACCGCGCCGGCAATATTTCCAAGCGCCAATCCGCCACCAATTTTCATTTTTCGCGGATCGGCGGCACCTGTCCCTTGTGGAATGTCTACGAAGCCTTCGCTTTTCCCGGGCGCATCCTGGCGCAGATGGCGGCCATGCCGGACGGACGCACCTACCTTTGGATCGCCCGAACCGTTTCCCGCGCGCAGGGAGCCTACGGGATGCCCAGCAAGACCTTCGCTATCGGCCTGGGCTGCGATCTGCACCATGCGGAGCGCCTCGTCTATTCCAAGGGGATGGATCTGAAACATCCGGAGGCGACGCCCATCGGTGTGGCTTGCAAAGTGTGCGATCATTTGGCTTGTCCACAAAGAGCTTTTCCGCCGATCAGCAAAAAGCTCGTCATCGACCCGAACCGGAGTTATTTCGAGCCGTATCGGACGCTGACCCGGCAGGCTTGATGCACGCGATTTATTCACCAACACCGTATTGAAATTTGCTTCCCAAAAAAAGTGACCACAACGCAATCATTGACCACCCGCAAGGAATCTTCCGTATGACGACAGCAGCGCATACCCTCGTCGTAATCGACGCGACATCCATTTACCTGCCGCTGCTCGGACGCGCCGTGGCGGCCTTGTCGCCGCCAGAGGCCGCCTGCGTGCGGGTGGTCGCCGCCGGCCGGGACGAGCTGTTCGATGCCAAACGCATCGCCGCGATGGCTGACCGGGTGCGCACGGCTTCCGCCCTCATCCTGCTGCCCCACGGGGGGAGCAGTTCGATCCCCGGTGCCGCAGAGCTGGCGGCGGCCGCGTCCGGGCGCTTGATCCATGTCCAGGCGGGCGGCATGTCCACGGAAGACGTCGAGATGGCGCGCACCCTCGGCAGCGACTTTGGATCGGAGGCTTATGCGACCCGTCATGCCTATCTCCGCGAAGGCGGGTTGAACAATCTGCATGGCTTGCTTGTGACGCTGGCGCGTGAGCTGGGCAGCGACCTGCCAGCCCCGCCAGCGCCCGAGAAATTGCCGAACGAGGGGATCTATCACCCGCAATGGCGCGGCGATCGGCTGGATCGCGACGCCTACCTCGACTGGGCGATGCAGCGGGCGCCCGCCGGCGCGCCGGTGATCGGCCTGTGGTTCGGACAGTATTGCTGGCAGAACGGCGATTTGGCCGTCTTCGATGCGCTGATTGCCGAAATCGAGGCGCAGGGCGGGATTCCACTGGCCGTCTTTCATCTGCGTTTCCGCGATGCCGAGATCGGCAATATGAGCGTGGCGGAAGTCGCCGATTGCTTCTTCAAGCGTGATGGCGTCACGCTGATCGAGGCTCTGCTGTCGCCGATGAGCTTTTCCCTGACCCAGGCCGCGCCGAGTTCGGATGCGGTCTTGCCGGAACTCGACGTGCCGGTGCTCCAACTGATCCTCACCTATAACCCGCGCGCGCAATGGGAGGAAACCGAACAGGCGGTGTCGCCGATGGACGTGTCGGTCAATATCGCCCAGCCGGAATTCGACGGAGCGATCATCGGCACGGTGGTCGGCACCCGGGATGACGCCGGCGTCGACCCGGCCACTGGGGCGCGTCTTTTAATCCGCCAGCCGGTGCCGGAACGCTGCCGCCATGTCGTGAAATGGGCGATGAACTGGGCGCGGCTGCGCCGCACGCCGCCATCTGAGCGCAAGGTGGCGATCATCTTCCACCAGTATCCGCCGCGCAACGACCGCCTGGGCTGCGCCTCCGGCCTCGATTCGTTCGAAAGCGTCAAGGCCATTCTGGAAGCCATGCAGGCCCAGGGGTACCGCATCGACCGGCAGTTCGAGAGCGGCGAGGCGATGGCGTTCGAGATGCTCGACCGGTTGACCAGCGACCGGCGCTACCTGCAACCGGAGCAGATGGCCGAACGGGCGGCAGGGGCCATCGATACGCCGACGGCGCGGCGCTGGCATGCCGAGCGCAGCGCAACCATGCAGCGTGAAATGGACGAGAAATGGGGGCCGGCGCCCGGCGTCACGTTCTATCACGACGGCAAGCTGCTGGTGGGCGGCATGGTCATCGGCCATGTTTTTCTTGGCGTCCAGCCGCCGCGCACCCGCCTGGAAGAAGCCGATGAGCCTTCATGGCAACCTGACGGGCAGTCCATTCACGATCCCTTCCTGCCCGCTACGCATCACTATCTTGGTTATTACCGCTGGCTGCGCGAGGATTTCGGCGCGCATGCCATCATCCACGTCGGCACGCATGGCTCGCTGGAATGGCTGCCAGGTAAAAGCGCCGGGCTGTCGCGCAACTGCTACCCCGATGCGGCGATCACCGACATTCCGCACCTCTATCCCTACATCATCAACAATCCGGGCGAGGGCACGCAGGCCAAGCGACGCTCATACTGCGTGATCCTCGATCACATGATTCCGCCGCAGACCAACGCTGGGAAGACGGAAGCCTTTCAGCAGATCGAGGATCTGCTGGAAAGTGCCTACTTTGCGCGCCAGGAGGATCCGACCAAAGTGACGCTGATCCTGGAAAAGGTGTGGAACCTGACCGCCACGGCGCATCTCGATGCCGACATCAGCCTGACGCGCGAGGAGGCCGAAGCAGATCCCCTCGCCTTCTTCGGGAAACTGCACGGCTATCTCGACACCATTGATGTCACCTCGATCAACGATGGCCTGCACACGATGGGACTCGTATCGCCACCGGCGCGTTTCAACGAAACGATGGTGCATCTCACCCGTCTGCCGAACGGCGATGTCGCCTCCCTGTGGGATACCATTGCCGCCGCGCGCGGTTTCGACGGCGAGGACTTGCGCGATCATCCCGGCGAACTGGTGCCGGCGCTCGGCCAGACCAAAGGGCAAATTCTCAGTCAGATTCTTCAGGACGTGCGCGCCGCCTACGATGCGCTCGATGATGCCGGCTGGACCGATGAGGCCATCCGGAACGAAACACAGGCGCGTTTCAACGGTTCCAGACGAGTGGCGGACGTTCTTCGCTTCGTGCGCGACGGGATCCGGCCCAAGCTGGAGTTGGTCACCGACGAAATCAAATACACGCTGCATGGCCTTGACGGTGGTTTCATCCCGCCGGGCGGCTCGGGCAGCCCGACGCGCGGACGTATCGATATCCTGCCGACCGGGCGCAATTTCTTCTCCGTCGATCCGTTCAAGATCCCGACGAAGGAAGCGTGGGAAGTGGGCGTGCGTCAGGCCGACGCACTCATCGAACGCTACCGGCAGGACGAAGGCCGGGTGCCGCGCCAGATCGGCATGGTGCTCTGGGGTATGCCGACGATGAGCACGCGCGGTGACGACATGGCGCAAATTCTTTACATGATGGGCGCGCGCCCGGTGTGGAACCGGCACAGCGGGCGCGTCGAGGGCGTCGAGGTCATCCCGCTAGAGGAACGGGCCTATCCACGCATCGACGTCACGGTCCGCACCTCCGGCTTCTTCCGCGACGCCTTCCCGAATCTGATGGAGATGATCGATGGCGCGGCGCGCATGGTCGCGGCGCTCGACGAGCCGTCCGAGATGAACCCGTTGGCGCACAATGTCGCCATCGACCGCAACGAGTTGATCAAAGCCGGCCTGTCGGCGGAAGAAGCCGAAAAACGCGCCGCCTTCCGCGTCTATTCCGACAAGCCGGGCAGCTACGGCGCGGGCGTGGCCGATCTGCTCGACAGCGGCCAGTGGCGGGAGCTGAACGACCTGGGCGAGATCTACATCGCATGGGGCGGCTACGCCTACGGCCAGGGCGCCTATGGCGAGGCTCGCCAGGACGATTTCCGCCGCCGCATGGGCCAGTTGGACCTGACGGTGAAGAACGAGGCCACACGCGAGTACGACATCTTCAGTTGCGTCGACTTCAACAACTACCACGGCGGCATGAATGCTGCCGTGAAAACGGTGACCGGAAGCTATGTGCCGAGCTATTCGGGCGATTCCTCCGATCCGCGCAAGCCGCGCATTCGCTCCACTGACGAGGAAGGGCGCTTCCTCTTCCGCACGCGTGTGCTCAACCCGAAATGGATCGCTGGCATGAAACGCCACGGCTACAAGGGCGCCGGCGACCTGTCCCGTCTGGTCGACATCTGCTACCACTGGGACGCCTCCTCCGGCATTTTGGAAGACTGGCAGTACAAGGAACTGGCGAAGACCTACGCGCTCGACCCGGAAATGCAGCGTTTCTTCCAGCAGCACAACCCCTATGCCTTGCAGAACATCACCGAACGCCTGCTCGAAGCGATCGCACGCGGTCTGTGGGAGAACCCCGGCGCCGACAAGGAAACGCTGGAGACGTTACTGCTCGATGCCGAAGGCGCCATCGAGGATTCACTGGCGGAGGAGATGCGGGGGGAGATTGAACGGGCGGATATGGCGGCGTAAAAGCCTCCAATAACCGCGCCCAGCGGTTGCTGCACACGTTGGGATTGACGCGCGTTCCACCCCAGGCGGGGGGTTCATACCACCGATAGCGATCATCCGTTTCCTCGCGATCCGAACCGGGTGGCGGGTCTGCTTTGGATTGTCAGCGCTGATCCGGTTGGAAAGTTATCGTTCAGTTGCGAATCGTAGTCGAGTGGCAGGTATTCGCCATATTGTGGACCGAGTTGAGCCGGACGGCCCATGACGGCAATAGCCGAACAACAGCCACCCGTCCTTACTCACCAACAACGTCCGAAGCGCTTTAGTGTTCGTGCTGGTGGTGTGTATCGGGAAAATGCGGGTGCTTGTGCTGCAGATGGGTATGTCGATGCCAGTGCGTGTGCGGCGTCTTCCCGTCCGCGGGCTCCGCATGCTTGTGCTGATGGTGTTCGTCATGCACATGGGAGTGCGCATGTTCTACCGGCTCATGCATGTGTTCGTGCTCATGGTGTTCGGTGAGATGCAGCCAGACGCCGAAGGCCATCAGTCCGGCCGCCGCCCAGAATGCCGGCGGCGCCGGTTCGCCGAGCAGGATCAGCGAGACGGCCGCGCCGATGAACGGGGCGGTCGAAAAGTAGGCCCCGGTACGCGCCGCGCCGAGGCCGCGCAAGGCCAGCACGAAGAGAACGAGGCTGATGCCGTAGCCAGCCAGACCGGCGAGCATCGCCAGCAGGGCGCTATCGGCGCCCGGTAGCGGCTCGCCCAGGCCGAACGCCAGCGCGGTATTGACGCCGCCGGCGATGAGGCCTTTCGTCGCGGCGATGAACAGCGCGTCGGCATTCGATACCTTGCGTGTTAGATTGTTGTCGATCCCCCAGCACAGGCAGGCCAGCGCGATCGCTGCGGGGCCGATGAGCCCACCGGAAATGCCGGAAAGACCGCTGTAACCCGTCTCGGGCCAGGCGAGCACGATGCCACCAGCAACAATGGCAACCATGCCGAGCACGACGCGCCGATCGGCGTTTTCCCGAAAGGCCAGCCAGGCGATCAGCGCAGTGAGGACCGCTTCCAAATTGAGCAACAGCGAGGCATCGGCACTGCGCGTGTGCCGCAGGCCGAACATCAGCGCCACCGGCCCCAGCATGCCGCCGAAGACGATGGCGCCGAGCAGCCACAGCCATTCGTCTCGCTCCAGTCCCGATGGCGTCAGGCCCCGGTCGCGAACGAGCCGGGTCAGCAGCAGGCCGAGGCCGCTACCCAGGTACAGCAGTCCGGCCAGCAGCAAGGGGGCGAGATCGCCGGTCAGGTGTTTGGCCATCGGCGTGCTCGCGCCGAAGAGGAAGGCAGCGAGCAACGCGCAGGCGATGTTACGGTTGAGGGTCATGGGACGCGATTTTAGCATCCAGCGCCGCCAGCATGGCCTGCTGGTGATCCCACTTTTCCGCATAGCCGAGGCCGAGTGCGAGCGGTACGACGAAGGCCGGATCGTCGCGGCCGGCGGCGGCGCAGTGTTCGGCAAGCGTATCGTGAAAAGGATTCCAACGGTCGCGCCGGCCGGCGGTGGCAACGGCAATCTGTGCGCCGTGGCTGGTCGCGGCTTCGCGGCGGCAGGGGGCGGGCGCCATGCCCCAGTTCAGTTGATCGTGCACATGCACGAAGGCGGCGACGGCAAGCGCGGTCAGCGGATCGCGATCCAGTATGGCCGGGGCGCAACGCACGCTGTCGCGCGCATCAGCGGGAAACCGTGGCAACACAGCGTCGAGGAGATCATCGCCGCGAAAACCGAAGCGTTCCATCAGGCGCATGCATGAACCGCGTTCAGCCGGATGCAGGCCATTCTGGAACAGCAACGTTTCCTTGACGGCGCGGCGCACCACCGTGCCGATCAACTCCCCTGCCGTGGTATGGTGGCCAGCGCCACGCAACGGCTGCAACCGCCCGCTGGCTGGAACGCAGACGGCCATCTGGTCGGTGCCAGTTCCGGTCGCCAACTCCGCCGAATAGCGCGAGGGAACGGACAGCTCCTGCAGCGCGGCGCTCTTGGCCTCGGTGGCCGTCATCACGGCGCGCACCAAGGCACCGTCAAGCATCGGCTGGTTGAGTGCGATCATCACATTGATGGTGCCGTGCGTTGGAGGTTGTTCGCGGGTGATCGGCTCATAGCGGCCGTCGCACTCATAGCCGGAAGCCGGATCGCCAGCCCGCGCCGCATTGCCCTCGACGCCGCCGGTGGCCACCGCGAGTACGGCGATGTCCCGAAACTCCTCCAGCGCCACGGCAAGGTGGCTCATGTTGGCCGCCGTGCCGAGCTGGGCGGCGCGCAGGCCACCTAGACCCTGCCTTTCGAGCAGGGCGGCAGCGTACTGATCGGGATGTTCGAGTACAGCCAGCGACGGGTGGCGCGACAGCGGTCCAGCCGGCTCGCAACTCTGGTGGTTGTAGACGAGGTCCAGATGGTCGGCGATGCCGCCGTTGTCGAGACTGGTGGAAATGACCCGGTGCGGGGTGCGAAAGCGCAAGGCCACAAACTTGTCGTTGCGATGCAGTTCGTTCAATGGCGTCGAAATAGGTGTTCAACAGCATGATGGCATCCCTTTTGGTCGGTTTGTCAGTGCTGCCGGGCAGGCATGCCAGCCAGCGTCAAAGCCACCGCCAGCGCCGCGAGACTAATGCTCGTCGCCCACAGCAGGCCGCCGAAACTCGATCCGTCGCGCAGCAGGGCCAGCACCAGGCTGTTGCCAATGAAGTCATAGCCTCCGACGCGCAGCAGCAGAATACCGCCGGGTGCCGGGTAGGGCTTGCTTGTCACCGAGCGCCAATGCCGCGCCTGGCTCAGCGCCAGCAACGCGAAGCCGCCGTAGGCGCAGCCTAGCACTCCCAGCAGCAATACCTCATGCATGATTGACATCCAGCCTCCGCGCGTCGGCTGCGCGCACCGCGCTTTCGCTCGCCGCCCGGCGGTGCAGCGTGCGGGCGGCGAGCGTGGCCACGATGGCGCTGGTGAGCAGCAGCAGGTCCATGCCCGCCACCGGCCAGTAGCCCGCGGCCAGGGTCTTCACCAAATGATCGCTGGTGGTGACGGCGTTGAGCACGACCGCCAGCACCGCCAACGCAGCGATAGCCCAGCACTGCTCCCGCCAGGCCCGGCCGGGACGCAGCCCGGCGTGGGCGAAACTGGTGATCCAGACCAGATAAAATACCCATACCTCCAGCGCCGCGCGCTCGAAGCCCGCGAACGAGACGCCCAAGGGCAGCAGGCGGTTGACCACAAAAAAGCTCAACGTGGCAATGAGGATGCCAGTGACCGAGCCGATTGTGAGACCTTCGACGATCCGCACCCCTGGCCAGCCGAGCTTTGCATGTTGTTTGCGCCGCGCCTCCAGCCAGAAGATGTAGCCGGTGGCGATCATCACGCAGCCCGACAGCCCCAGAACGAAATACAGCCAACGCAAGGGCCAATGGTCGAACTGGATGAAGTGCATCCCGGCGATAAAGCGCTGCGCGCTCATCACCTGCGCCGCCTCGAAACGTTGCAGCACCTCGCCGGTGGCGGCATCGAAGTACACTTGGTCCAGGTTCATGGTGACTTGCGAGGCGTAAGAGCGGCGCACCTCCACGAAGCTTACCGCGTCCCCTGGATCCCAGACGCGCACGAAGAACGGCTGTCCGCCCATCCAGCGCGCCTTGGCTTGGCGCAACATGACGTCCAGCCGGGCTGGCTCGCTGCCTGCAACGCCGGCGGGTTTTCGGGAGTAACGGCCATAACCCTCTTCGAAGAATGCGTCGCGAGGGTTGTTCGCCTCGGCGTAGGCCAGCGTTGGGGCCTGGGGGAAGTAGATATTGATGAAGATGATCAACCCCGAGAGCGTGATCACGAAGTGAAACGGCAGCGCCACCACGCCGGCGAGGTTGTGCAGGTCGAGGCTCGCCCGGTGCAGGCGTTTCTCGCGGCGAAACACAAAGAACCGACATTCCGCACCCCCTATCCCGAATTGGCATATAAATCGACATAATGTTCGCCGAGGATGGCGAGCAAGGTTTGGTGGTGGGTATTGAGGTTCAGCACCACCTCGGTGATCTGCCCGACCAGAAGCACATGGATGCCCGTGAAGAACTGGAACACCCAGCGTGCGGTGGGGCATTCCGCAAGATTGCCTTTCTGGTCGGGGAACGTTTGCCGGTGTTCCGCCAGGCCTTGCCGGATGCGGTGTTCGAGGGCGGCGTAGACCATCAGGCACAGCGTCATGACGGCCATCAGGGCCATGATGCGCTTGGGTGACTTGAGGAACAGGGTGGACGCCATGAACAAGGGGTCCTTGAGGAAGCGGAAGCCGCGCTCGACCTTCTGTTGGTCTTTCTTGTAGGCATCGACGACCTGTTTGTCGCTGAGGATGCTTTCGTTGATATCGTTGGTGGCGATGATGAAGGCGCTTTTCTGCTGCAACTGCCGGGCATGGATGTCCAGCCGGGACGCCAACTGGCCTTTGATGGCGTAGCTGACAACACCGGGCTCCTGGCCTTTCGCCGGGCGGCCTTTCTTAGCGTGGCGGGTCCGCGCGGCGACGCGGCCCTCGGCGACCGCCGTCAGCTTGAGCGCTTTGGTGAAGGCGTCCAGCGCCGCCTGGGCGTCCGCCTCGCAGGCGAAGCCTTGTCGGCAGAGGGTGTCGAAGGTCTTCAGCTCGGCCTCGCCCTGCCTCAGGTGCTGCCGCTGTAGGGTCTTCTCCGCCCGTTGCCGGGCTTCGCGGCTGAAGACGACCAGCCAGCGCTGCCGGATGCCGGCGTAAACGACGCCGACGGCGCGGCAGGCCGACTCCTCTTCCGTCTGCATGAGGTCGCCCGCCACCGCGAGCAGGATCTCCCGCGCCGAGCCGAGGGTCTCCGGCACCCGGCTGATCCAGACCGTGCCGCCCAGCTCGCGCAAGGTCTCCGCGTTGTAGAGGGCGCTGTCGGCGACGAGGTAGCGCAGGCCCGCGTCGGCCTGCAACTGCCCGACATGGGCGGCCACGGTGTCGCGGAAGCCCGCCTGGTCGTTGGCGTTGCCGCCCAGCGGCGCCATCAGCAGCGGAATGCCCGCCTGGCTTTCCACGAGCAATTGCAGGACGGCTTGGTTCAGGTCGGGCCGTCGGTCGCGGCTGTAGCCTTGGCGGATGTGGATCACCCCCGCCGCCGCCGCCTCGTCGCCGCTGTTGTAGTCGCCATCGACGTGGAAGCTGGTCGCGTCCAGGTGCCCGCCCGCGCCGCCCAAGCCCAGTTGCCCCACCACGTCGGAGGCCACCAGGTAGTAAAAAGCCTCCACCCCGAAGGCGTGGATGGCGTCCAGGGTGCGGCCCAGCGTGTCGTCGTTCAGGTGCTCGGCGGTGATGCCAGGACCCAGCAGGCGTCCCACCGGCTTGTCGCGGAAGAAGTGCGGTGTCAGGTACAACGCCCGGTGGGCAAACCCCAGGCCGTTCAGGATCATCGCCTTCACCGCTACCCCCAAGGAGACCTGGCGCTGGCCGAGATCCTGGGGGATCAAGGCGTCGATCTTTCCGACCAGCCCGAGTTCATCGACCATTCCCGCCACCAAGCCAAGGTGGTCGAGGTTGGTGCTGGCATAGGAAGGGACAATCGCTACGTCAGGGCGGTTAGGGTTCAATGCGCGTCGTCAGATCCGGTGGAAATGCGGATATTTTAACGGGAGGGGTGCGGAATGTCGGAAAGAACTCCTGGAAAATCTTCTTGTGGATGATCACGCCTGAAACCAGCAGCACCAGCATGGCCATGCCGGCCAGGCCCACCAACCAGTAGCCGAGATTCTTCCAGGATAGATGCAGCCTGTAGTGGAACGGGAAGATAAAGCCGATGCCGGCATGACTACCCTGTTCCGGCAGCACCTCAACGGCGGCGAAATCCACGAAGCGGCGGTGAAAATCGCCGTCGGCGTCCTGGTAAAACAGTTGCCCGACAGGTTCGCGAGCCGTGGGCAGGCGCAGCGACCACTGTCGGCCGCCTTGCGCGAGGACGTCGAGCGCCGGGGCTAGAACGTCGAGGTGCACCTCGGCCGGCGGGACGAGCCGGGTGTCCGGCAGCATCCAGCGGTCGATCTCGTGGTCAAACAGCGACAGCGTACCCATCCAGAAGATGGCGAACAGCAACGCGCCCAATACCACGCCGGCCCAAGTGTGCAGCCAGGTCATGGACTGACGGAAGGTGTCACGCATCGACCGATCTCCCTTTCAGGTTCAGCCCGGCAGGTGCGTCAGCAAGTGCCCGATGGTCGGGATCAGCCCCAGCACTAACCATAGCCGCAGCAACCGCTGCTCGGCGAATGCCCAGATCAGGACGACGAGGTACAGTACGAAGCCCAGCATGGCCATGAGCACCACGGCCTCGCTGCGGGGCATCACGCCGCTCAGCAGCAAGGCGCCCCAGGTCACCCCGGCGGCGCTCAGGAAGTAGCCACCCACCACGGCTAGGGCGAGACGCTGGCCGATAGCGAGCCAGCGCCTTGCGGGCGATCGTTGCGGCAACCGGAATGCGGCGCGTGCGTCGCCTGGACGATCCGTCATCGTGGTTGGGGGTGCGGTCATTGGAACCCTCTCCCACTCTCGTATGGCTCGCTCTTGGGCAGCGAGGATGGCGGCTTCATGCCATCCTCGACCGTGAGGGTTAGCGTCGTCATGAAGCCGCGTCGGTTTTTCTTAATCCGTGCGCAACGGTCAGACGCATCAGGCAGTCGAGCTTCCCGGCGCGTGGCGAGAGCAAGGCGAGCGCCGGACAACGCCCACGGCAGCCGGTGACGGCGCAACCTCCGCAGGCTGAAGGGTCCGGCGGGAGTCCACGTCGCAGGCGGGCATAATCCGGCGCCGCTGCGGTTCCACAGTCATATTCGGGCCGTCCGACCAGCGAGGCGCAGGGGTAGAGGACGCCCTCGGCGGTCAGGGCTGCACCGAGGCCAAATTCGCTCGGGCAGTAGCCGGCAACGCCCCCGCAGTCAGCAGCGGCCAGTTCGCGCAGGCGCAACGGCGCGCGGCGCTGGCGATTGGCCCAGGCCAACCGCTCGGCGAGTTGGGTGAATGCCTGTCGCAGGGCGGCCGGAGTGGCCAGGTCATCCTCGCTGGCGCGGCCGGCGGGACGCAGTATGTCCAGACCGAGCGAACGCGCCTGCGCGAAGTTGGCGAGGAGTAGGCCCAGATCGGGGAGCGTGGCCACGGTATCGCGGCAGACGACGGCGGTGACGCCGAACGGAATGCCGGCGGCTTCCAGTCGGGCGAGGCCGCGCAAGACCTCGCGGCTGCAGCCGCGCACGCGATCATTGACGTCCGGGGGGCCGTCGAGACTGACGCCGACCGCTAACCGGTGGCGCTTGACCAAGGCGATGAAGTGCTCGTCGATGTCCACGCCGTTGGTTTGTACGCTGATGCGGGTCACACCAAGGCGTCTGGCCTGCGCGGCGACGCTCTCGATGAGGTGCGGCGCGAGGAGCGGTTCGCCGCCGGCGATCTGGACTTCAGCATCCGGGCCAAGCCCGAGGTGGCGCGCGGCGGTGGCGAAGGTCTCTGGGGCCAAATCCGTTTCCTGAACATCGCCGGCGCTCATGTAGCAGTAACGGCAGCGCAACTGGCAGCGCGTCGTGACCCATACGACCAGCAGCTTGAGGGCCGTGTGCACGCCGTTGCGTTTCTGCCGATCATCCAGAGCGGTCATGGGGCTGTTTCAAACGCCGCGCGTGTTGACGATGCTTTCGAACGGGCGACGGCGCACCCGGTGCGCCAGCGCCAGCGCCGCCGCGCCCTCGACGTCCTCTTCGCGCACTTCGTCGTGTCCAGCCCAGGCGGCCAGCGCCTTGGCAGCTTTGAGCATGATGATGTCGCTGCGGTGGCCATCGACGCCGAGCTTCAGGGAGCGCTCGGCGATGGCGTACAGAATCGGGTCCGGCGCCGTGACCTGCGGATAGGCGGCGATGGCGGCGACAATGGCCTGGCGGATCTGTTCCGTCTCGTCCGCCCAGCGTTCGGCAAAGGCCGCCGGATCGTCCTCGAAGGCAACGCGGCGCTTGACGACCTCGACCCGCTGCGCCGGGTCGGTCAGACCTTCGACGTGCACGCACAGACCGAAGCGGTCGAGGAGCTGCGGGCGCAGCTCGCCTTCTTCCGGGTTCATGGTGCCGATCAGGGTAAAGCGCGCCGGGTGCGACAGGCTGATGCCTTCGCGCTCGATGGTGTTGACGCCCATGGCGGCGGAATCGAGCAGCACGTCGACGACATGATCGTCGAGCAAGTTGACTTCGTCCATGTACAGGATGCCGCGATGGGCGCTGGCCAGCAGGCCCGGTTCGATGACCTTGCGGCCCTCCTTGAGCGCCGTCTCCAGGTTGATCGTCCCGATCACGCGGTCCTCGGTGGCCGAGACCGGCAGCTCGACGACCTGAACCTTGCGCCGCCGCACCGGCAAGGTTTCCCCGGCCAGATAGCGCGCATGGACTTCCGGGGCCATGGCGCGCGGGTCCCGCGGGTCGCTTTGGAACGGGTCGCCGTCGACGATGTCGATCTCGGGCAGCAGCTCCGCCAGCGCCCGCACGGCGGTCGATTTGGCGGTGCCTTTCTCGCCCCGGATCAGTACCCCGGAAAGGCCGGGGTTGATCACGTTGAGGATGAGACTCTTTTTGAGGGCTTCCTGGCCGACGATGGCGACGAAGGGGTAAATGGCGGTACGACCTGGCTCGGCCGTGCTGAGGTGGGTATTCACACGTGATGATCCTTGGCGATGGAAACCAGATCTTCGGCGCGAAGATCCTCGATTTTGAAATAGGTCGCCCCAAGTCTGGCGGCGAGCTGGCGCGCGAGATCCAGCCGCACGACGCCCGGCGCTTCGGTATCAACAACGGCGAATTGCGCCGTCGGGAACTGTTCGCCGAGCGCGCCGGCCGCGCGCAGCGCCTCGTCGCGTGGGACACCGGCGCCGATTCCCGCATTGGCGCGGCCGTCGGTCATCAGGATCACCAGCGGCATGATGGCCGGCTCCTTGCGCAATACCTGACGCAGGACGTTGGCGGCTTCCGCCAGTCCGGCGGTCAGCGGGGTGCGGCCGCCAATCGGCAGGTCAGCGAGCAAGCGCGCCGCCCGCTCGACCGAATTGGTCGGCGGCAGGACGGTTTCCGCCGTGCGGCCCCGGAAGGTCACCAGGGCGACCTTGTCGCGCTTCTGATAGGCGTCGAGCAACAGGCTCATGATAGCCGCCTTGGTTTCCACCATGCGGCGGCGGGCGCCCATCGAACCGGAGCCGTCAACCAAGAACAGCAGGAAGTTACCGACGCGCCGTTCGCGGATTTTCTCGCGGATGTCGTCCGGCGCGACAAGGACCGCCAGGTCGCAATCGGCGGCCAGACGACGCGGCTTCTGGTGGGGCGCGGCGGCGCGCAGCGTGGCGTCGAGCGCCAGATCGTTGCGTTCCGTCCGCCGGGCCGTGCTCTTGATGTACCGCCCCTGCTTGTTGGCCGAGCGTGAACGCGAGCGACGCCCGGAGCCGGTGCGCAGGAGCTGATCCTTGGCCTGCCGCTGGATCGAGCGGACGGCATAGGTGGCGCCGATTTCCTGCACTGCGTCGGGCGGGTCGCCGCCTTCATGCTCCGCTGGGGCGGCGTCGCGATTTTGCGGCGGGTTATCAAGCGGAGCATGGTCTGCGCCGGGATCATCGGCAGGCGGCGGAGGCGTGGCGTTACCGCCATCGCTGCCTGCCGCCTCGTTGGCCGTTTCCGGCGGCGACGCCTCATCCGGGGGCGGCGGGTCCGCGGTTTCTTGCGGTTCTTGCTCGCTCTCTGCCGGCGGCGGAGGTGGGGGCGGCATCTCGGGCGTACCGGCGCGCATCCGGTGTAGTAGTGCCATCGGCGCCACGTTCAGGATGTCGTCGGCATTGACATCGCTGCGTCCGCACCAAGCGGCATGGGCGCGCGCCGCCCGGGAAATGACGATGTCGGCGCGGTGGCCGGCAACGTGATTGCGGGCGCAGATCTCGGTAATGAAGCCAACCAGATGACCGGGAATGAGTACGTCCGGCAGGCATTCGCGCGCCTCGGCGATCCGCCGCCCGAGCGCCATGCCCTCCTCGCGGTACGCGGCGGTGAAGGCGTCGGGGTCCTGGTCGAAGGCTTCGCGCCGCTTGAGCAGCTCGATGCGTACCTTCGGGTCCGCCTCACCGCTGATCGCCACGGCCAAGCCGAAGCGATCGAGCAATTGCGGGCGCAGTTCGCCTTCCTCCGGGTTCATGGTGCCGATCAGGATGAAACGGGAGGGATGGCGCAGGCTTTGCCCTTCGCGTTCAACGATGTTCTCGCCGCTTTCCGCGGCATTGAGAATGCTGTCGACCAGGTGGTCGTCAAGCAGATTGACCTCGTCAATGTACAGCACGCCTTCGTGTGCCCGCGCCAGCAAGCCGGGCTGGAAACGCACCACGCCCTCGCGCACGGCGTTTTCAAAGTCAATCGCACCGATGATCATGTCCTCGGTCGCGCCGAGTGGGAAGTCGACGAAGGCGGGCGGGGTTCCGGCGGCGGCTGGCAGCAGGTCGCGAATCCCGCGTGCGGCCGTCGACTTGGCCGTGCCTTTCTCGCCGCGCACGACGACCCCGCCGATGGCCGGGTTCACCGCGTTGAGGAGCAGCGCCAGTTTCATTCCCTCTTGGGCGACAATGGCCGAAAAGGGATAAGCGGCGCGCGGCATTGGGTGGTGGGCCGGCGGCTGTGGTGTGTTTTGTCGCATTTTATCGGCTGGCTCCTTCATTCGCCCAAACAACTCGTTGATCCGACGCCAGACGCTCCTGCGTCCCGCGAACTGCATGCAAGCTAGTCAGCAGCATTACCAACCGATTATTTGATCTTCCAACACCACGAATTTGTCGCCCAGTTTTTCATCATCCTCAGATGACCAGTGATGGCGAATATTGACGCTTCTGACCACACGACAAAAGCGGCCTTCATGATTGTAAAAGCCGACTTCAAGATTGCCGTGCTCGGTTTGCGCCCGCTGTAAAATAGAAATTAAACTGCTAATTCTCATTGCACACCACTAACAATTTGATCGCCGCTTAATAGGCGTCGATAAAAAACGGAATGGCCCCCGATTTTTCCAGTCACCTAGGAGTATACTTGCAGCCTGAAGGCCATTCCGAAGCCCCTACCCCATCGCACGTAGAAACTATCATTTATAAACCATAGGAAACGCCTAAAAGGTAGTTGCGTGCCGGCATGAGGTAGCTGCGCATCGATCCTACCTCCTGATCCTAATATGGAATTACAATCTCGTCGGAGCAAATCGGGTGAGCAAGTCCAGGGTGAAACTTCTTTGAGAGGCTTCGAAACCGCCGGAAGCAGTCATATATTGTTGCGCCCCCCCTTGTTCCGCAAGGAATCGTCCGCCGGCTTTTCCCCACTCTTCCTGGACCCATTTGGAAAAAAAATGCGCTTCTTTGGAAAAGATATCGGCAGATTGGGAAGAAGCGATCAGATCCAAAAAAACGCGACACAAATCGTCTATCCCTTCGCCGCTGCGGGCGCTGACGCGATGAACGGGCACAGACGTTTGTTCTCCAGGCCGCGCCAAGCGCAGGCTGGCCGATAGCATGTGATAAGTCGATTGAGCCGAAGGGTCGTCACATTTATTGACGATGAAGGCATGGGGAATCTCCATAATACCCGCTTTCAAGAATTGCACATTATCCCCACCGAGTGGCTGCAACACGAGGAAGACATGTTCTGTGAGATGGCGGATATCCGCTTCACTCTGGCCGACACCCACCGTTTCAACAAAGACGCAATCAAAAAGACTGGCCAGCAAGCGACAGACTTGGAAGGTGGAGGGACTCAAGCCACCGGACTGCAATTGCGAAGCTTGGCTTCTAAAGAAAAGCCGGTCATCATGTAGTGAAGGACGCATGCGCGTTCGGTCGCCCAGAAGAGCGCCGCCCGATAAAGGACTCGAAGGATCGACAGCAACGACCGCAACAGAGAGGCTCGTGTTCAATTCCAGCAGACGCGGCACACATGTGGAAAGCAGCGAAGATTTTCCCGATCCCGGTGTGCCCGTCATCCCCAAAAAGACCGCATGCTTGCGATC
>WBZT01000654.1_pt1 | contig 27208 bp, 22 predicted proteins | sample 5204241 | NCBI WGS metagenome assembly WBZT01 (sample SAMN12344358, study PRJNA552823) | activated sludge metagenome | biome: Activated sludge suspended growth; feature: Nitrification reactor; material: Wastewater; isolation source: activated sludge from nitrification reactor of wastewater... | reverse complement strand
GAGGGATTTCTTATACTTATTAGGCAATGCCGATGTAGCTCAGCTGGTAGAGCAACTGATTCGTAATCAGTAGGTCGAGAGTTCGAATCTCCTCATCGGCTCCATAATTCAATCACTTAGGCCAAGCTAACCCCTTGGCCTTTTATGTTTATAGGGATTCGCTATCAAGTGGCTATCAAGTAGCCGAATGCTAGGCCCTCTTTCGGTGTTTTCCTGACCCTCCCCCCTCCTGGGTTTCTCCGATGGTGCCGTTGCTCTTCATCGGTGGCGCCTATCCATTCCCGTTTCTGTTACGATATTCAGAAAACGGGAGCCAGATCCATGCGACGAACCAAACCAACCTGCCAAGCCATCACCCGACGAGGGACTGCCTGCCAGTGCAAGCCCCTACCCGGTAACAAGCGGTGCAAGTTCCACGGGGGCCTAAGCACCGGGCCAAAAACCCCCGCCGGGCGGGCGCAGAGTGCCATCAATCTGGAAAAGGCCCGTGCCGTCTGGCTGGCGCCGGAAAATGCCGGGGCCCGTCGCGCTGCAGCCGCGCGGGGGTTGAAGACGCGGGAGCGCAATCGGCGCTGGGCCAGATGGGGCCTTACCAACCTCATGACGCGCTCGCGCGTAGAGTGTGCAAAAACTCCCGCGCCAGCAGGGAGGGGTGAGGCATGACAACCCAGCCCGTCAAACGCGGTCGCCCACCGTCAGGCCAAGCCAAGCCACCAGCGCAACGCATGGCAGCAATGAGGCGGCGCACCGTCGCCCTCGTGAATGGCAGTAACGATACCCTGGAGTTTTCGCCCGCCAGCGGCCTGTTCGAGGCGCTGCGCGTTGCCTACCGGCAGGGCGGGGCTTGGGAAGTCGCGTCCATCTGCGACGAACTCATCGCCCGGCTGTCCGAGGCGCCGGGGGCAACTGTGCGCATCAAGGCGAGGTTCACGCCCCTCTAGGCTTGCCTGGCTAGTGGCGCGACCCCTCAATGGCCAGGACCGCCGTTCTGCTCTATATTCTTAGAGCCCATGGAAGATTCCGGCCGAGCGTCGTGGACGTTAGAGCGGGGCTGTCATCAGCACCGGCCATCGCGGTACGGGTCTTCCACCGGGTCTTGATGCAGAAAGCCGCCATCCCTGTCCAGCCTGAACGGGGCCCTTGCCCTGCGGGGCTCCGGGTGGTGTCAGGCCCCGCCTGGTCGTGAGCCTGCCAGCCGCCTACCACGGCGCTTGCCGGGGCCTGCCATTGTGCCGGTATAGGCTGGGATGGCGATGCGCCAGAGGGCGGATAGCCTACCAACCCCGCCTCGCGCGCCCGCGCGCCCGCGCGATGTGTTCGGAAACTGCTCGCCACTGACTAACCCCATCCCGCGCACACACGCGCCCGCACCTGGTAGTAAAAGCCCACCAGGGGCCCACCACGGCGCTTGCGGGGGCCTGCCCTTGTGGCTGTTATTGGCTGGGATGGCGATGCGCTCCTGGCCCTCCCGATGGCCGTGGGCGCGGTCCTGGCGGTCGTGGGCCAACTGCAGGGCGTCGAGAGGGAGGGTAGGCCCCGGTCATCAGGACCAGGATATGAAGAAGGGGGGCTGGACGCGCCACGAGGACAGACACTGACGCGATTGGCGGAAAGGGTGAACTCGCCTTTCTTCCAGCCAAAGAAAGGTGGAAGACCCGACCCGCGCCAGATGTGCCGGGTATGATCCCGCCCCCCGCTAAAGCGTCCGAGACGTTCGGGGCGCAGTCTTCCGGTTCCCAACCTGGCGGCGACAAGATTGCTGACACTGCCGCGCTTAATGGCAAGGGTTCTCCTTGCCGCCAGGTGTGTGGGCCAAGGGTTGAGCCCCGCAGCTCAATGGGTCGGCGAGATAGCTGATACCGATGGCATCAACCCTAGAACGATCCGCTCCGCGAGGCTCAACTCAAGTATGGGCGACCTCTGCCAGCCTGGCAACCGCCGGCCGCCCTTTACTCAAGTTACCGTTACTACGATCACGTTACTCTCCAAAAGAAAAACCCCGCAGGGCTAACAGGGAGTGATGGTGTAACCGAGGAAACCTCGGGGCCAGCACCTACCCTTCCGTTTGCGGGGTCTGATGAAAGTATACGGCTCTATCTTCCCCAAATCCCCGAATCTACTCCTTGCATGGCCAGTGGCCCCGATGCATCTACGGGGCTTCTGTGGCCTCTGGTGCGGCGGTCGATAGGCGCGGCCTGTGGCCTCGCCAAGACTATTTGAAAAATAAGCCTAAGTTGTGGAAAAGGGCGCAGTCCAATCAGCCGAAGCTCCCTAGCGCGGTCTCGGGCCAGAGCGCGGCCTTGTCAGGTGCCACCGTGTCTGCAAATTCAGCCAGGTCCAATTCCCGGCAGGAACAAGCCACGGCGGCTCTTGACGCTTTCATGGTAGGCCAGCCGTGGCCATGGGGATTTCAGATAATAGTTACGATAATCAGAGTATACAGTATGGGCTCCTTTCTGGTGGGCTGTCACCCTCTCATCCCCAGGAGGATTTGGTGGCTTAGCTTGGCTTGGACGGAGCCAGGATATGAGCCGGATAGCCTCTGATTGGCCGCATGTTCTCGATCTGCCCTCGGAGGTAACGCCAGGACGGTCAATTAGCGCCGGAAGTGATACGGTGACACACTATATTGACGGTGGTGGCGTGGTTCTGGTGCCTATCAAACTCTGGGCATCAGCCCCCCCGAAACCTATCGCCCCGAGTTCTCAACGCGTCGCCCAGCTCCACCACCCAGCCATCAGCCCGCTTATCCCATGAACGAACCCGCCAAATTCAATACGGTCGTCAGTTTCCTGTGGGCGATCGCCGATCTGCTCAACGGCGCTTTCAAGAAGAGCGAGTTCCAGAAGATCATCCTGCCGTTCACGGTGCTGCGCCGGCTCGATTACGCCCTGGAGAAAACCAAGGCCAAGGTGCTTGAGACCGAGCATACGCTCAAGGAGAAGGGCCTGGAGAACCGCCACGGGCAGTTGTGCCGCGCGGCGGGTTACGCCTTTTACAACACCTCCAGGTTCACTTACGAGAGTCTCCTGCACGACGACACCAACCTGGCCCTGAACCTCCGCCAGTATGTAATGGGCTTCTCGCCCAATGTCCGCGAGATCTTCGCCGCCTTCAATTTCGACGACACCATCCGCGACCTCGGGCGGGTCAACCTGCTGTACTTGCTCATGGAGCGTTTCAACGAGAAGAGCAAGGTGGACCTGCGCCCCGCCGCCATGTCCAACCACGAGATGGGCTATGTCTTCGAGCACCTGCTGCGCAAGTTCAACGAGGCCCTCAACGAAAATCCCGGCGAGCACTTTACGCCCCGTGACGCCATCCGCCTGATGGTAGATCTGGTGCTGATGCTCGACACCGCCCTGGCCAGTGACGAGGGCGTGACCCGCACGGTCAACGACTGTGGCTGCGGTACGGGCGGCATCCTGTCTATCACCAAGGACCACATTCTCCAGATCAATCCTCATGCCAAGGTCTTTCTCTACGGGCAGGAACTGAATCCCTTTACCTGGGCGATCGCCCGCGCCGATATGCTCATCCTGGAGCCGGAGGGCCGGGACGCGGAAAACATCAAATGCGGCAGCACCCTCTCCAACGACCAGTTGGCGCACATGCGCTTCGACCTCCAGTTCATCAATCCGCCCTACGGCTACGAGTGGAGCAAGGACTTCGATGCCGTCAGCGCCGAGGCGGCGCGGGGCTTTGAAGGCCGCTTCGGGGCCGGGCTGCCGCGCAAGTCGGATGGCCAGATGCTCTTCTTGCAGCACCTCATTGCGCGGATGAACGATCCCGAAAAATCTCAGAGCTACATCGGCATCATCCTCAACGGCTCGCCGCTCTTCACCGGCGGCGCGGGCTCGGGCGAATCGGAAATCCGGCGCTGGATCTTTGAGAACGACTGGTTGGAGGCCATCGTCGCCCTGCCGCAGCAGATCTTCTACAACACCGGCATCGGCACCTACATCTGGCTGCTGAGTAACCGCAAGCCCACCGGTCATAAGGGCAAGGTCATGCTGGTGGACGCCTCGGGGGAGGAATTTTGGTCGGGCATGTCCAAGAGCCTCGGCAGCAAGCGCCGCGAGATCACCGACACCCACAAGCAGGCCATCCTCGACCTGGTCAAGGCCCGCCAAGAAGGCCCGCATGTCAAGATTTTCGATACCACTGACTTCGGCTACCGCGAGATCAAGGTATTGCGCCCGCTCAAGCTGCGCTTTGAGGTCACCGACGAGTCGCTCGCCCGTCTCGACAGCCAGGCGGTCTTCAAAAATCTGGCGGTGAGCAAGAAGAAAGACGTCACCGAGCAGAAGCGCGACGAACAAGCAGGCCGCGCCCTGCAAGCCGAGATCCGGGCCGCGCTGCAAACTCTCGCGGGCAGAACCTACTCCCACCGTGACACCTTCACCGTTGCCCTGGAGGCCGCGCTCAAAAAGGCGGGGCTCAAGCTCAAAGCCCCCGTGCTCAAAGCCATTCTGGGTGGTATCGGCGAGCGTGATGACACCGCCGAGATCTGCCGCGACAGCCGGGGCAACCCCGAGCCCGACACCGACCTGAACGACACCGAGAATGTGCCGCTCCAGGAGAAGATCGAGACCTATTTCGCCCGCGAGGTGACGCCGCATGTCCCCGATGCCTGGATTGATCCCGCCTACTGCGACGCCCAGGACGGCCAGGTGGGGCGCGTCGGCTACGAGATCCCCTTTAACCGGCACTTCTATGTGTTCCAGCCGCCGCGGCCCCTGAGCGCCATTGATGACGACCTGAAAGCCGTCACCGACCGCATCCTGACCATGATCGCAGGACTGACGGCATGAGCTTCCCGCGCTATCCAAAATACAAGGCCAGCGGGGTGGAGTGGCCGGGGGATGTTCCGGAGGGGTGGGGAGTTAAACCGCTTCGCTACCTTTCCAGTGTGCGGAAGGGAAAGCTCCCAAGTGCCACATTTCCTAACTCAACATCTGAAACTGATCTTCCCTACCTCTCAATGGAATACCTCCGGAGCGAATTTGAGTGCGTAGATTATGTAGCTGCCTCAATAAACATAGTTTGTGCTGAAGCCGGCGACATTCTCCTTCTTTGGGATGGCTCAAACGCCGGTGAATTTCTGCGTGCGAAGCAAGGCGCCGTGTCATCGACCACTGCTCTCATTGAACCAAAAAATATCCAGAAAGAATTTCTGTTCTTTGCGTGTAAAGCACGCGAGCACGAGCTAAAGGATCAAACGATTGGAATGGGTATCCCACACGTTTCGGGAGACAAACTGAAGTCAATTAAAATTCCCTACCCGCCCCTCCCCGAGCAAACGGCCATTGCGGAGTTCCTGGACCGGGAGACGGCGAAGATTGATGAGCTGGTGGCGGAGCAGCGGCGGCTGATGGAACTGCTGAAAGAAAAACGCCAGGCCGTCATCTCCCACGCCGTCACCAAGGGCCTCAACCCCCACGCCCCCATGAAGCCTTCCGGCATCGACTGGCTCGGCGATGTGCCAGCAGGGTGGGAGATAAAGCGGCTAAAACATATCTCACCATTCATCGCTGTTGGGATTGTCGTGAACCCTAGCAATTACATTGCCGACGAGGGCCTTCCATTCATCTATGGCGGTGACATTCGTGAGGGCGTAATCGACTTCGCCAACGCAAGACGTATCACAAGGGAGTCGAGCGAGATTAACTCCAAAACACTACTTCGAACCGGCGATCTGCTCACGGTGCGGGTGGGTGCTCCAGGCGTAACCGCCGTTGTACCCTCCGAGTGCGACGGTGGCAACTGCGCCTCAGTGATGCTGATTCGCCAAGGAACGTATAACTCGCACTGGCTGTGTTACGCGATGAACACAAGGATCGTTCGCTTTCAGGTCGAAGTTGTTAAATACGGTGCTGCGCAGGAGCAGTTCAACATCGGCCATGCAGTTAATTTCTGGGTGCCGGTACCCCCTTGCACAGTACAGGACGAGATAGCCGAGTTTCTTGCCATCGAAACTGCGAGATTCGACGCCCTCACCGCCGCAGCCCAACAAGCCATCGACCTCCTACAAGAACGCCGCACCGCACTCATCTCCGCCGCCGTCACCGGCCAGATTGATGTGCGCCAGCAGACCCAGCACTAACCATGGCCAAAATCACCTCCGAATTCGCCTTTGAAGAACACATCGAAGCGGTCTTGCTGAATCAGCACGGCTACTTCTCCGCGCGGCAAGAGGATTACGACAAGGCCCTGTGTCTGCGCCCTGAGACGGTCATCTCCTTCATCCGCGCTACCCAAACCAAGAAATGGGCCGACTATGGCGCCTTGATCGGGGATCTCGATCAGGCCAAGCGCAACCTGCTTAAGCGCATCAAGGAGGTGGTGGACAAGGAAGGCACCCTGCACGCCCTACGCAAAGGCTTCGACATCCACGGCGGTGGGCATTTCGACCTGTGCTACTTCGAGCCCACCAACCCGGTGGCCGAGGAGAGCCGCCGGCTTTACCAGGAAAACCTGCTGCACATCCAGCGACAACTGAAATTCTCTGACAAGGAAGAGAAATCGCTCGACATGGGCATCTTCCTCAACGGCCTGCCCATCTTCACCGTCGAGCTCAAGAATCAGATCTCGGGCCAGAATGTCAGCCACGCGATAAAGCAATACCGGGACACCCGCGACCCCAAGGAGCCGCTGTTCCGCTTTAAGCGTTGCCTCGCCCACTTCGCGGTGGATAACGACTGGGTCTATGTGACCACCGCACTCGCCGGGAGCAAGACCCAGTTCCTGCCCTTCAATCAGGGCTATGACGGCGGCGCGGGCAATCCGCCCTGTAAGGTCGGCTATGCCACCAGCTACCTGTGGCAGGAGATCTGGCAGAAGCCGCGTATCCTCGACCTGATCCAGCGCTTCATCCGCGTCGTGGATGTGCTGGATGACAAGGGCCGACCCACCGGCAGGCAACGGCAGATTTTCCCACGCTTTCACCAACTGACCTGCGTGCGGGAACTCGGTGGCGATGCCCAGCAGCATGGAGCCGGTCGGCGTTACCTCAACCAGCACAGTGCGGGCAGCGGTAAGACCAACTGTATCGCCTGGCTGGCCAATAGCCTCGCTACGCTCCACACGCCACACGGCCAGCCGGTGTTCAGCTCGGTGATCGTGATCTCCGACCGCCGGGTGATCGACCGCCAGTTACAACGCACCCTGAAGCAAGTGATCGAGACCCCTGGCATGTTGGTCAACATCGCCGCCGATGACGGCATGACCTCGAAGGATCTCAAGACGGCCCTGGAAGACGGCAAGCGCGTCATCGTCACCACGCTGCAAAAGTTCGGCAAGATCATCGACAGCATGGGCGAACTGCCAGGGGAACGCTTTGCGGTGATCGTGGATGAAGCGCACTCCTCGCAGGGGGGGCAAAGTGCCGGGGCGGTGCAAAAGGTGTTGTCCTATGCCGCCGAAGACGCGCAGCAGGACGAGGAAGAGCCGACGGTCGAGGAGCGGATTCTGGAGGAGTTGCGGCGTCGTGGCCCGCAACAAAATGTGAGCTACTTCGCCTTTACCGCCACGCCGAAGCCCGAGACCTTACGGCAGTTCGGCAGCAAGCAGGCGGATGGCAGCTACCGGCCCTTCAGCCTCTACACCATGCGCCAGGCCATCGAGGAGGGCTTCATTCTCGATGTGCTGAAGAACTACACGACCTACGACCAGTACTGGGCATTACTGAAGAAGGTCAAGGACGACCCCGAGTTCGATGGGGCGAAAGCCAAGTCGCTGCTCAAGCAGTTCGTCAGCCGCCACGAGCGCACCATCGCCAAGAAGGTCGCCATCATCGTGGACCACTTTCAGGCGGCGGTCAGCGACAAGCTGGGCGGCAAGGCCAAGGCGATGATTGTCACCTCATCGCGGCTGCACGCGGTGCGCTACCGGCTAGCCGTGGATGCCTATTTGCAAGCCATCGGCAGCCCGTTCAAGGCATTGGTGGCCTTTACCGACGTGGTGAAAGACGCCAAAGACGGCGAGGAATACACCGAAGCCAAGATGAACGGCTTTCCCGAGGCGACGACGGCGGACCGGTTCGAGGCGGATGAATACCGCTTCCTGATCGTGGCGAGCAAGTTCCAGACCGGCTTCGACCAACCCAAGCTGGTGGCGATGTATGTGGACAAGAAGCTCAGGGGTGTGGCGTGCGTGCAAACCCTGTCGCGCCTGAACCGCACGGCCATCGGTAAAACGGAGACCTTCGTTCTGGATTTCGAAAACAGCGCAGCGGACATCGAGAAGGGCTTTCAACCGTTCTACGACCGCATCACGCTGTCTCATGAGACTGATCCCAACCAGCTCTACAACATCCGCACCGATCTCGAAAAATTCGGGATTCACGAGGAAGCGGACGTGGAGGCGTTCGCCAATCAATGGTTTGCGGATAAGCCGAAACTGCCGCTGCTGCACGCTGCCGTCGACCCGGTGGCCGAGAAGTGGCAGGCCGAAGCTGAAGCAGAGCAGGTGAACTACAAGTCCAAGGCGCGGGATTTCGTCAAGCTCTGCGCCTTCATCTCACACCTGGTGCCGCTGCGCGATGCCAGGCTGGAGAAGCTCAACGTGTTCCTGAGCTTCCTGCTGCCGAAACTGCCAGCCAAGTGGGGGGAACTACCGCTCGCGGTGGTCAACATGGTGGACATGGCCAAGCTCGCTGTGCGCAAGAACGACAAAAGGGACATCGGACTGAAGCGCGGCGAAACGACGGTGGACCCTCGTGGCTATGGCCAAGGGGCCACCTTGACGCCAGAAGAGATGGAGGGGCTCTCAAAGATCATCGCAGACCTCAACACGCGCTTCAACACCTCGTTTACCGGTGACGAGATCATGGTGATCAAACAGCTCGAAAAGAAGATCGGCGAGGACGAGTCACTCCAGCAACAGCTCAAGAATGGCTCACGCCATGCGGTCGAGGCCACCTTTCGGCAGGTGGCTGAAGATGCCTTTGAGGACTTGATCAACGACAACTTCAAGTTCTACAAGAAGGTCAGCGATGACAAGGAGGTATCGCAGGAGTTCTTTGCCCGCCTGTTTGAGTGGTATGTCGAGGGGCGGGCGCAGGCGGTCGCTTTGCACTAGCTCGCTGTCCAGATTGCCTCAAACCAACCTCGCGGTGCCGCTACGGATTGGCCGGTAACAGCCGCGACTACCGCTTACGCCAATCCCACGGCGGTATGGGGTCCGATACCGTCCAGAGACCGACCCGTTCGGCCCGAGCCTGATCTTCGGCAGCTTCATAAAGCTGCCGATCCACCGGGCTTTGCTCAGAGCCGTATTTACGGTACCACCAAGCTAGGCCGGCCCTAACTTGAGCCAGGTTCACATCCTGACCGTCAAAAATGATCTTGCCGACGATACGTTGATAACGATCGCGTTTGCTCCAATCCACCTCCACCTCTTTGCCGGCGACCAGGTGTGACAGGTTCTCCTTGGATTTCTGGCCAAAGGGTTGCTTGGCTTCTGGGGCATCGATACCCGACAGCCGGATCTTATGCTGGGTCATGGTGGCATCTAAAACGACAAGCGTATCGCCATCGACAATTCTGACTACCTTGCCGGTCAACGTCTCGGCAGTGCCGCCGCAGGGATACAGCAAGATCAGCAATAAGCTAATGACGAGTCTCATTTTCATCCCCTATTTCCATGACATGACCCAAGACTCCAATCAGATTCCCCATCCCGGCTATCACCAGTGCGCGGGTTTCATCGGTCAAGGTGTCCGCAGTGGTCATTCGCACCAGATCCGCTTGGGGAACATCACCATGGCGCTGCGCCAAATAGCCAAAATTCAGAGAGAGCATCTTCAGGGCTGCAATGAGTTGCTCACGAGTGGCCTGTTCCAGCAGCGTCTCGGCAACCATGATGTATTGCCGGAATTCATCATCAGCTTCCATGGCAGTGCTCCGAGACTGTTAGCGCAATATCATATTCTTGTCATTGCCCCTGGGCGCTGAAGGAACGACAGGCTAAGGCACTCCTGCAGCTCTTGTTCGGAGGACCAGTGGGGCGCCCAGATCCAGTAGCAGGGCAAAACCAGCGGCCAGGTAAAGCGTGAGGTGACGCGGATGGCTCCCGATTATACTGCCCGGCGGGAGCGGCAATATGGGGCCAAGTTGAGGCCACCCGCCGGAGTCCCATCCGGCGCCCTCTACAATGCTCTGGGCCCCCACACCTGCCGGGCAGGATCGAGAAGCCCGTGATCGACCCGAACGCCAAAGTGGCCCATATGTAGTGACCAGCGCCACGGTCACGCAGTCGTAACCAGCTGATTAAGAATGATACTGTCGGGCCTAGTGATGAAGATAGGTTAGCGCTACTATCCGCGTAGATACCCGCCTCATCGGCCTGGTTGGTGAAATGCAGCCCAATGGAGTAGGGATAATTGGACTTCACCATGGCCTTGCTGAACTGGCTGAAATCCTCCTGGGTGCCATAATAACCAACCAGTGGTCTACCTTGATCGTGAACCACCCGCGAGCCCCTCAAACCACCTCCAGAACTGGCGAACACCCGCATCCGTCGCATGGATCGGCTGTCCTTCACTGTTGGTCGCGGGACGGGCGGTGCCGTCTACGTCGATAGTGGCCGGCAACGAAGCGCCCTTAGCCGCCTTGCCAGCGGCCCCCTCTGAACGCCGCTGGGCGCTCAGTAGGTCTAGGAACTGGGCGGCGCGTTCGAGGTGCCGTTGATGAGTATCTGGATCAAACGGGCCTGCTTGGCCTTGAGTTCAGGATTCTTGGACTCTTGCATTTTCATTACTTCGGTTAGCTGCGCTAAGAGTTCTGCTCTGTTCGCCATAGCCGGAGGCGGTGAGGAGTTTTTGGTAGGTGTCGGCATGGAAGAGTGTCCTAAAGTCGGGGGTGGCGTTGATAAGGTCGTCGGTAATGGCGCCGTCCTTGACCAACTGCTGGACGTTGCGGGTCTCGTCCTTGGCGTCGGCCAGTTCGTGGCGGTCTTGGCCCAGATGGTCTCGATTGATGTCAGCCATCACTGTTACTAAGCCTCGCCGTTTTTCCCAAATAGCTCCATCTGTCGGTTATCCCTCTTCCTCCGGGGTTGGAAGAGGGTCTTGGCGCCAATGGCCAGGATCGTCTCAACCTGGCCAGTGGCGCGGGTAATGCGGTCCAGGTTCAAGGTTGCCACGGTCGTACCGGGTTGCGCGTAGTCCGCCAAGTAAGTGTCCGCGCGCGACTGCACCCCCCAGCGCTGGCACACCAGGTAAGACAAAGACTCGGCTTCAAGCTCCACTTGTTTGGGCGTGAGGCACTCAATCTCCGGTATGGCGGAGTAAGTATCCAGCCCTAGATGACCCAGGAAAACATGGCCTAATTCGTGGGTGAGGGTGGCAAACTGGACGTTGAGGTCATGGTTGCGGTTGATGCGCAGGAGGTAAGCCGAAACCTCCTTAGCCTTGGTGGCCTCCTGCAGGCATTGGACATCACCGGCCCTGCCATCACCCCAATCCATCATCTCGACGCTAATATTTTTGCGTTTTAACCGGCATACCCAGCCTGTCATTCGTTCCTGCGTCACCGGCCCGGTAGCCCGGAAAATCTGACTCACCGCCACCGGCAGGTCCTTGCCCAGGGTGTCATCCTTGTCGTAAACCAGGGCCACGGGACCAAAAGGCCACATGATCAGCAAGGGGCGTGCATCGGGCTTCACCTGTCGTTCGAAACGGGTCTGCCAGTCCCACCGGGAGGCCGCCCAGGTCAAACTCGGCCGCTGGATGTGCAACAACAAGGCGTTAACCGGGGAAAAGTTGCGCAACCGTGCCATAAAATCGAGTAAATCCAGATACTCCTGGCTGGAATGATAGAGCCGGGTTTGCTCCAGCATTCAAGCTGTGCGGCGCAAACGAAGCGCAGCGTAGTTTGCGTCCGAACGAGCGCCTTTTTAGCCATTTTTGAACACATGGCTTCGATGGTGCTCCATGTAATCCTTTAATTTTTTTGGGACTTTTCTCAATTTGAGATTGCCAGTTAATTCAAGTTTTTCAATGTCATCTTTAGATAATCGCGGAGAAAACATTACCGCTCCAGTTTTATCAAATGTAATTAGACCCAAATCAAACAAATGATCTAATGTGGGCTGCAATAACAGCCCATTCATTGGATCAAGGCGTTCCTGATTGGTTGAATCTCTCCACGGCTTGATATGCGAGGCTCGAAGCAGCGCGAGATTGCCTAACCCTGTAACCGAACAACTACCCCATAGTTCAACTACGCCATCCCTGAATAGACCTTGCCCGATGCGGCTCTTTACGATTGAGTCTTTCTCAGTTTGAGCTAGATATTTGAATTCATCTTGGTGTGTTTCAATATCCTGAAATATATCTGGACTTCGATTTTCATTTCCGATCGCAAACACAAATTGACTAGGGGAAGAACTAAGAAGGCGATGTTCTTTTAAATGAATCTGCCCGTAATAGACAAATGGCGTATGATGAATGTCTCGATAGAACAGGTGTATTTCATCGTTCGCAGACCTCGCATTGATCACTCTGGTATCTGATGAGTGCTTTTCTTCTCCTTCCCAGTGAAGCAGATCGCCATCTAAATAATCGTTGTACTGAGTTAGTGCTTCTTGTTTTTGTTTTGTGACAAACAAGATGATGAACTTTGTTCCGGATGGCGTTACAACTCCTCTAGAAATAGCCTGAAAGCCCTTGTAGCCCCAAATATCTGCCAGGTATGGTCGCTCATATTCTTGTCCTATGTTCAGTTTTTCAAAGCTGACTGGCACGGTGTTTCCTTTTGATGGCTAACGTTCCGCCTCACCGGACCCGCGCTGTTTGCGGGGTCCGAGTGGAGGCGGTTGAGCCGCGGGTTAGATTCGCCTTTCACCGCGACTTGTGCTCCGTTCGGCTTGCGATGTCCGGGATGTCTATTGCGGGCGAGATAACCGTCTGGACTCGTGCGCGGCCCTGTAGCCGTTGCTGTGCAACAAAGGCGAAGGACTTGTTCGTGCGCTTCGCTTCCTCGACGATGGCGTGAATCTCTTCGCCCGAGAGAGGCTGATCGGTTGCTTCGATCATCGTGGAGAAGTGATACGCAGCTTCACTTTCGTCGGTCGTGGGTTGCGTGTGCTCCAACACGAGCTGGGGAGCGACGGACACTGCCTCCTGCATCCCGGAGCCAGCAGCACTAAAGCTCTGGTGGACCTTCGGCTCGTTCCGCAGACTTAGATTGAACAGGTCACGGTCCGAGAAGGGAACATGGAAGTCGTTGAAGTTAATGAACTGCCGCCCATCGATCCGCATTTGGAAGTGGTAATGCGGATTTGCAGAAGAGCCGGTCCCGTGGCCACGCAGGTCGTTCTCAGTGCAGTCGAATGTCCACTCCACGTTCTTCCACTTGACCGTATAGCCGATGACCTTGCGATCGGAGCGCTCCTCATTTAGGTCATTGATGTTCCGCAGGAGTGATTCTTCGTTCGCGCACCACCGCAAAAACGCAGCAATGTTATGGTAGTCGTACCGGCTGGTGATGCTCAGAAAGTCCTTCTTCTTGAATCGGCACCGCCGAAGAAGCCAGTGCGTGCAAGGATGCGAGGCGCACATCTGATCAAATGGTTCGCCGCACAAGTAGCAACGACCCGCTGCGTAGGCTTGGCGGAATTCCGATACCTGGCGCTCGTGCTCCGCGTGATCGCGACGATTGCCCTCCTCGATTTGCTCTGGCGTGAGCGATCGGAGGAATGCCTTTGTGCGGTCTTGGTCGATGGGCATAGCGAATCTAACGTTTGACATAACCGGCTGGCTGGAGGCGGGCGAAGCCCGCTGTAAGCCAGTCCGTGTTGATGGAATTGTTGGGCGGCACGCAACGATAACTACATATGGTGCTCATGCATTCAATCCAGGTCTTTCATAATTAGCGTTGTGGATTTGGCTGAGGGCGCGGTTGCCCTTGACGCACGGGCGTTTGGATGCCGACACACTGATCCTCCCTGGGCCGAGCGCGGGGATCGTTACATATGTCCATTGCTGGCAAGCGTATACCGTCCAGATCGGAGCGGCAGAGACCATGCCCACTATCGTCAGGTATGGCAATCATGCCGCGCTTCTGGCATTCGCGCTCGGCTGCATATCTGCGCTGCTCTTCCTCAGTGGGCTTGGCCCGACAGGTGGCGTCACCGTCTGGGCCAGGGAGAATCTGAGTAATATCCGCGCACCCATTGACCAGCCGGATAAACTGCTCGCACCGGAATTCGCGCCAATTAGAACGCTCGCAGTGTTCCTTGAAACGCTGCCAGCGGGCCTTTCTTTCGGCGCAACTAGACCCTGTGCCGTCGGGTGATGGATAACTCGCAGACGGCGCGTCAGGGTCTACGCACTCCGTTCCCTCAAGGCACTGTTGAGCCTCCTTTTCTTCCTCTTCCGAGGCGCGCCCTTCTGCCTCCTGCTCCTTGCGTTCCTGCGCCTTCTCGGCTTCCTCCTTGGCTTTAGCCGCCGCCGCCGCTTCCTGTTCGGCCAGTAGCTTGGCTAACTCCTCTGCTTCACGCTTGCGGTTTTGCTCCTCGGCCCACTTTCCTAAAGCTTGCAGACCTTCAGAGAAGACCAGCATCAGCACGATTTCCGTTTCAGTATGGGCACTCGCATCCCAATGGCGACCGAGTGGATTACGAATGTCTGTGCCGGGAATCTTTTCCAGAGGTACGCCACGCTCGCGGATGTACCACTTATCGAAATCCGAGGTTTCCGCAACCGGCGACATTCCGCTGTCACGGCATTTGTCGAAGCTTTGCTCCATCCTGTTCACGGTCGAGTTCACCATGCGGCGGTGTTCACTGTCATGCTCCGGTCTCTCTCTACCTGCGCCGATACCTGCGCCACCGCCTACACGCCCAGCGCAGCTTGCGACGACCGCACTTTGTTCAGCAGCGGAAAGTACCGCGCTTAGATCAGTGCCAACCACGGGTCGCGCGGGGGCTTCGGCCCGACCCGTTCCAACGCCAATACTGCGCCAGTGCCCGTGGCACTCGGCGAGTATGTCGCCCGGGCTGTCAATGCCGTGCTCGCGCGCGAAGTCGTCAAACAGGGCATTGATGCGGTTAGCCTGCTCCGGCGTGAGCACTAATCTGTTGAAGTCAGCGTAGCGCTGCGAGGTCAGGCAGCGTGCGAGCCCGATGTCGGAGACGAGGCAAATCTTGTAACCCCGAGACCGCAATGCATCGCGCAGGCGCGCGAGGACTTTCGGTTCAACCTGAATCTGTCGCCGTACCTCGGGCTGTGGATCGGTATCGGCACGGAGCGGTACCGATAGCCCTACTAACGCTACAACAAACCCAATTGCATTTATTGCTCTCAGCCCGCGTAAAAGATTCATCGCTTGCTCCTTTGTGACGCCCAACGCCACACCTAAGCCGACCCATACTGCGCTGCGATAAGGCCGAAGGTAAGCGCCAAGCTCCGGGCGCAGTATGGGGTCGGCTTGAGGTGCATGTTAGGCAGTTCGCATTGGCATCATATGGCTTGATTAGTAAACCTTGGTGCCAAGTAAGTAAGAAACTTTGGGATCTAATAAGATATCGACTAACTCACTATAAAGTTGAACTTCTTTGTTTCCCTTGGGCGGGGCTGGATGTGAAAAATCTAATACGAGACGACCTCTATGGGAATAAGCGCGATCTGTTAAATATTCAAGCGAATATTCATCAGAATCGTATATAAGTCTGTAAGGATTAAAAGTGCCTGCGCATAAAATAACATCAGGATTGATTAGATCAATTTGCCTTGCAAGAAAATCTTGATCTCGCATAGCAAATTCTTCAATGATTTTGTAATACGAAGTAGTTTCTCCGAGCCTTTTGCAAACATTGACATAAGCAATGTCGTATAGCAGGCTGTCGCGCTCACTAACATCAGGTATTATTTCTAAAGGAGGAAAGTCTGGACTAAGTCTCCCATATGCGGCTTCATAAATGGCATACTTCCAACGAAGTACATTTTGCCATATTTTGAGTATTTCTCCTCTCCTCTTCCCGTTCCACCTAGTATCTATTGGTCTATCTGATATTAAATACCAGTCCGCTTCTTTATGGGATTCCTTCATCAAAAACATAGTTTTTGGAGAAGTGTTATACCATTCTGTTTCGTCTAAAATTCCATCTTCTACAAATGGATCGTAGTTAGGACGAGCGTCTTTCCACTCTTCTTGGAGTTCAATCATTGCTTCCATCGTTCACCTCGTCGTTATTTTGCCTAACAGTGAATTAGACAGATTTCGTAATTATGGTACTAGACAGAATCTAGGTAGGTGATACTAGGCAGAAGCGGCGTCGCCTTTGACCATGCTTCATGGGCAGTATCCCGGGTTTTGTCCGGTTGTACCTCCGGGCGCCCGTCGGTGGCGCGGACCAGATCCCCTAGCCCCGCACCTGTCAACTTACTGGAAAAGGGGTCCCCTCCGCTAGGGCCGCTCTCACTAAAGATGCCGATCATAATCTAGGCTACGTCCCAGCCACGCCCTAGGGGCTCATGGGAGGCCCAAGGTTGACCGTGCCCCAGACAGGCTGCTCTGGGGCGGCGCGGATTGGGGTACTCGATGGCACGTCACTGGGCGCAGGGCGCCCTAGGCCGCTCTAGGATGCTTGTGGGCTAGCTCACCACGGTGCGGTCATGTTCTCGACCGGATCCCGCCGAGGATCCACGCGACCATGCCTACTAGGCCGTCTACCCTTACCCCGGTGTTCGCCGCGAGGACGGTGCTCCTTCTAACTGGAACCCGTAAGGAGTTGGGAACAGATATCGATTTCTCGGTTTGCTCAGGCCAACAAAGGGTGTGGGGGCCTTCCCTCCAGACGGCGGCTATGCCCGCCATCTATGCCGAGCGGGTAAAAGAAATTCAGAGGTGACTTATTGCCAGCCTGCTAAAGGAACCCTAGGTGATCAAACACATCAATGAGGGCTCCGCCGTGACCAGCATTCCGGGTTTAATGGTGCGTCTGCTGATGGCGGGCGTCTGGCTTTCCGCTCCCGCCATGGCCGAGGACCGGGTGCGCGTGGTGACCTGGAACATCGAAACCGTTGGCGAGCAGGGCAGCCCGGAATATCAGGCGACCCTGGCGGTCCTGGCACGCATCAACGCCGACGTGGTGGCGGTGCAGGAGGTGGGCAGTGATGCCGATGCCAGCCAGTTGCTGAACCTGGCGAGCGATCTGGGCTACGGCTATACCACGGTGGCGGAGGCCGGCCCCTTTGGCTCCGACCGCTGTGCCTTCATGTCCGATCTGCTCATGCTGCCAGGTAAATCCTGGACCGCCGCCGAACTCTCGGGAGATCCCGGGGCCAACGACCTGACGCGCTATCTCTTGAGTGCCGAGGTGGATGTCTCGGGGGCAGGGGACTATCTGCACCTGGTGGTCAACCACTGGAAGTCGGGTAAGGCCAATGAGGATGAATACCGCCGCGCCATTGAGTCCCAGCGCATTGAACAATTGGCCACCCGCCTGGCCACCGCTCAGGAACCCTACCTGCTGATGGGGGATGTCAATGCCGATGTGTTGGATGCCCCACCCACTCCCGCCGTCTTTACCGCCCTTCCGAGCGGTCTTCCCGCTGATTTTCACACCGGCAGCGATATCCAGGCGCTGTTGGCGAACGGTGGTTTACCCAATGATCCCTTTGCCCCCTTGGTAGGGTGGGCCACTCTGGTCAATGCCTTCCAACTGGACGGGAGCGATGCCACCCGTCCCGAATCCGGACGCCGCCTGGATTACCTGTTCGCGAGTCCATCGCTCACCGTGGCCGGGGCGCAGGTGTACGACTGTGCCGATGAGGGCCTGCCGGGAGGGTTACCCTTATCGGGACAGCCCCTGGCCGCAGCGACCTGCGCAGTTGCATCAGATCATCTGCCGGTGTTCTCCGAGGTCCTGGTCGCCGAGGGTGCCCCTCCCTTTGCGGACGTGCCGCCATCGAGTTGGGCCTATGGCTATATCAACGCCATCCGTGCCGCTGGCATCACCGGTGGTTGTGGCAATGGCAACTATTGCCCGCAAGGTCTGGTCACCCGCGAGCAGATGGCGGCATTTCTGATCCGGGCCATCGAGGGTGACCCGAATGCCGGGTACTGCAACGGGGTTGATCCCTTCCTGGATGTCACTTCCGGGGCCTGGTCCTGCCCGCACATCAAACGGTTGGCGGAACTCAAGATTACCGGTGGCTGCGGCTATGGGAATTATTGTCCCCAGGGCCTTGTCACCCGCGAGCAGATGGCGGTGTTTATTGTCCGGGCGCTGGATGGTGATCCAGCGGCCAATGCCTGCAATGGGGTTGCGCCCTTTAACGATGTCCCGGCATCCTCCTGGTCCTGCGGACATATCCAGCGCCTGGTGGAACTGGGGATTACCCAGGGCTGTGGCAATGGTAGTTACTGTCCCGGCAATGAGGTGACCCGCGAGCAAATGGCGGCCTACCTGGCTAGGGCCTTCCTTGGTATGGATTGACGAGCCTCACCGCCCCCCGCGGACGGCATCATGGGCAGGCTTGCCCTAGCCGGCGGTCTGTTGCCGGCTTATCTTCGGTCAGTAATGCCAGGACGGCACGAATGGAATGAGATTCGATCAAATGGGAACCGCGATTCCGATTTGAAGATAGGGCCAAGCATAGGCCCACCACGGCGCCCACCAGGGGGAGGCGGTGCGATGGTATTCCCTCGGATGACGATGCGGCCTGGGGGCGCCTAGAGGGCCTTGGCCCGCTTCACAGAAATAACCGGGACTGATAGCAGGTCGGCGGCTTGCTCGATGCTAAGATCGTCGTTATGGCAAGTATCATTTGATACTTGCCATTTCCCAGCGGCGCCTTTTGCACCGGCTTGCGCCTTAGTCATCGTCGCCAGTTCCGCCGCAATCGCCGCGCGTTGAGCGTTGGTAAGATGACGCCTAGCTGGGGCCCGGCATAGGCCCGCCATGGTGCCGTCAACCTGGGGTGCGTGTGGTTGGTATTCCCTCGGATGGCGCGGCGTCCTGGGGCCTCTCAGAGCCTCGTCCAGCGCCCACCATAGGCAGTACCTCTTGGCATGGCCTTGCATGGGTGGTGATTCGCCTATCGCCCAATAGGCTGTCATGTGGGTATGCAAGGCCGTGCCAATCGGCGGGGCCTATGATGGAAAATCGCAGCCCGCAGGCCAGCGCAGCAAGGGTCCGAGTACCTCAAGCACCGGGTGCGACGTCCGTTGTCGCATCGGGTGGCCGTCATGGTGCCCCCACCAGGGCCATGGCCTCAAAGCATGGGTTTTTACTGCCTTCCGACCCATGTTTTTGTTGCAGTCATGGTGCCTCCACCAGGGCCATGGCCTCCCTTCGGCGCTTGGCCTCCGCCTCCGCCTGGCGGCGGTGCCTAGCCCACCTGGCCCAAGCCACAATGATTTTCTCCAGATCCTCGTCGGGCATATCCTCGAGGAGCGAGCCACCATCGCCATAGATCACGGTCGCACTTTCCATCAAGGCGAGCTCTTTCGCGCCGGCGTACAGGGCAAAGGGTCTGCCATCCCAGCGAAACTCCCAGGGCTCGGAATCTTCGGCGGCGTAAGGGGCCATGGTGGCCAGGGTGAGAGGGGGCATGGTTTCACTGTTCATTGTTTTTCCACCAGAGGGGAGGGTTAACCAGGGGCGGTTTTGCGCCAATGTTGGGGACTCGCAACCCGCCAGCGAGGCGGTGAGGGGGGTTAAACCTTGCGGCGAATATGGGCGAATTTGCGCGCCAATATATATCCCCATACCCCTGGCACATTGGCGCGCCACATTGGCCGCGCGCCATGCGCTTATCTGCGTCAATCTGCATCGGCGCAACATTGGCGCACATTGGCGCATGAATCGGCCAAAACCCACTTCTCGCGCACATGTCGCGAGGCGTTCCGGTATTGCTCGCGGCAAATGACACCGGCCCGTTGCAGCCGCACCAGGCAGGCATCCAGCCGGGCCTTGCCGGGTTTTTGCTTCAGTGTCGTCGGCAGTTCCGCATAGACGCGCAACGTGTGCCAGGCGGTAGCGGGGCCGGTTTTTGCCACCGAGACCACATCGCCAGCCGCTAAGGCGGCCTTCACCGCGGCAAGGACACCGGTATCGTCGGCATGGTCCACGATGCGCAGGGCGATGTCGGCGCCGGTCGGATCGTAGGGGACCAGGACGCCCGTATCGCCCCAGGACAGGCGGATCGGCTCCTCTCGTTTTTTGCCCACGTTCAGCTTCTCATGTGCCAGCTCAATAGTGCCGTCCCGCTCCGTCAAAGCCAGACGCGACCGTGCCGAGTTGTGCCACGCGGTATTGCCGGAATAGGTGTTGCCGTTGGCCCCGTACTTGGCGGCGGCCTTGTCGATGTGGACCAGCAGCAGCACGGCGGCATTGTGGGCGCGGACCCACCCCGCCAGCCCCTTGATGAAGCTCCGTACCTGGCGCCGGTTGTTTTCGTCGGCGTCGAAGGCGTCAGACGCGTTGTCGATTACGATCAAGTCATGTTCCCGCGCCAGCACCGCCACCTGTGCGGCAATGGTGGTCATGCGCAGACTGCGCACCCCTTGCGCGCTGATTTCCTCGCCTATCGGTCCCGCCTCGGTGCCGTCAAAGATGCGCAGGTTGGCAACCACGTCAGCGATGGGCAGGTCATACGCCTCCACGATGCGCTTGAGGCGAAACAGGACCAGATCACCGGGGTCCTCCAGGCTCACATAAAGGGCGCGCCCACCGCTAACCTCCAGGGGGCCCCAGGGACGCGCGACCGCTACGTGGGCGGCCAAGGTCAGGCCTAACACGCTCTTCCCCGCCCCACCATGGCCACCGAGAAGGGACACATGGCCACGCGGGACGATGGGCTCGATCAGGAATTGCGGCGGCGCGACGGTGGCGCTGGCGAAGTTACTCAGGTCGATTTCGATCAGACGCGGGGAGTCGAGCAAGGCGGCGGCTTCATCTTGGCCGGGCTTGGCCAGGAACCCCATACTCACCGCTGGCGGGGCGCTCCTGACCTCCTCCATGGCCTTGGTGACGGTGTATTTCACCGTCCAATCCAGGGCGCTGGCCAAGTCGCCATGCCGCTCCTCCAGGGCCTTGGCGCTGATGCCATTGGCGGGATCGGTAAGGACGCGGGCGGTATCCTCGGCTGATAGTCCGGCTCTCAATAAATCCTTGGCCACGCCGAAGAGGGCGGCACTGCGATCACCTTGATAACGATCCACGTCGCCGGTCTCGATGACGTGCCGGGTGAAGTCGGGAATCTCCAGGGAGGCGATTTCCACCGGATAGAAGGCCCCTGCTCCCGGCTGGACATGGGTGGTGGCGCCCTTGGTGGGAAAAAACCGCCTGCCCAATTCAGTCAGGTCGCGGTCGGCAATAGCGAAAGGCGTTTCCTCAATGTGATTGCCGGTGATCGTCAGGAAGTGGCCAGCTTCGTAAAACTCTATCCCTGCTGCATGGTCGGTACCAGCGAAGCCACCGAAGGAGCCCTTGGCCAGAAACCTGATACCGGTCAGGCCGGGCGAAAGTTCGGAGTAGGTGGCCGCCTCCGCAATAATGGCCTTGGCGGTATCGGAAAATGCGCCACTAACCGGATCAACGCAGTGGTCAAGGTCGCCGCCAGCGATGCCGCAGCCAGGCGTGAGGACGATGCCCAGTCCGTGCATCTTGTGCGCCTCGGCATAGTCCCGGGCTTGCTCGAAGGTGCCTTGATTCGCCGGGTCGGTCCAACCGGTCATGACGCCACTGATGGGACTGATCGGTTCTTTTCCCGGCTTCTTGCCATTGCCGTTTGGCTTCAATCGCCACGCCACCCAACAGTCCAGCTCTCGCAGTGCTGCGGGTATCTCGTGTGCGTCAACGACGTGCCGCTTGTATGGCACAGGCGCAGGTGTCGAAAAGACAACCGGCGCAGTCGGCGCGGGTGATGATGGCGCGGCAGGTTCCGACGTTTCACCCTTGGGCAATAGCCATGGCTTCACATGGGCAGGCATGGCCGGCATACCGGTGGACGGATGGAGCGGCGCGGTGGTGGGAATGGCGGCCAGGGCCTCGCGGGCGGGGTTCAGGTCGTTCATCATCGCGCGGCCTCCCTGAAAAAGTCTGGCCAGGCGGCGATGCAATAATCCTGCACGCTATGGCGGATGCGCGCGATCAGTTCCCGGTCTTCGCCCTCGCGCTGTTGCTGCAAGCCAAACTCGGACATGTCGTAAACCCCTTCCAGGGCTTCACGAATAAGGCGTTGCAAGGCCTCGGGGTGCATGGCGTCCAGTTCCACCGGCTTCATGTCGCCATACTCCCGTTCCCAGGCCGGATAATTCGGGTCTACCTGTTTCGCGGCGTCCAGCGATTCGGGCAAGCCCAGGGAGGCAACCTGGGACGGGGTAAGGGCTACGCGGCGTACCTCAATATCCAGGCCATGATGTTCCCGCAGCTTGGCTTGCAAGGCCCGGGGGATGGCGACTCCAGAAGGATCAAGGTCCCCGTAGTGCAGCAGCAGGGGCCTTTTGCCCAGCATCATCGCCTTGTCCAGACGCTCGGCAATAGCGTTTTGCATGGATGCCGAAGGATGTCCACGGGTGACATTCAGCCGGGTGCAATACGGCCAAACGGCTGATTCGGCAATGCTGGCCAGGGCGTCTTTTTCGACCAGGACCTCAACATAAACGTCCTGATTTTGGATATAGCATCGCCCGTAATACTCGGGATTGAAGATCGCGCGCAATTCGCCCCATAACCAGTCCGTGACATTGGGCTCCCCGCGCTTTTCGGTCGTGGTCCGGGTCCGATCCGCGACGGCGTGCCACGGGATCAGGCTTTCGCGGCGTAGCTCGGTCAGCACAGCCGAAACGCGCCGATACTCGCTCAGGCGATTTGACAGCTTCCCGTGTCCGACGCATTGGTAATAAGCCTGGCGGACAGTCAATGGCCACCATCGGCGCATCTCGCCAAAGACGCTGATTAAATCGGCAGCCAGGGCGCGATTATTGCCACGGAATAGGCGGCGGATGGGGTCGTTCTTGTCTGCACTAGTACCGACAAAGGGACCGTTGTCCCTGGGAGTAGAGCCAGCCGGGGTGATTGCCGGCGAGGCGCTGGTGGCGGGAAGGCTGATTTGATCAATCATCGCCGGCTCCCCCCACCGTGGACAATCCATCGAGCCTTTTGCTGATTCAATGGTTTGCGGATATAATGAAACTGCTTCCTGCATTGTTTCATAAGCCCACCGTGAGTCACGCCACGGCGGGCTTTTTCATTGCTTCGCTGCTGCATATCGGCGCTCCTTTATGCCATGACCAAGGTCTTGCGAACCCCGCCACGCTTGCGCTTGGCAGGTTCCTCGGACGCTGGCGCGGAGACCTTCAGCCGTTCCGATTTGCGGGCCTCAAGCCACGCGGACACCTCGTCGGCATCCCAACACACATGCTTGTCCCCTAAGCGAATCCGCTGGGGAAAGTCGGGATATGCCTCGTAGCGATAGGCGCTGGTGCGCGATTTGAGCCGCAGGACCGCGAGCAATTCATCCACGCTCAGAAGACGCGGACCGAGATAGCCATCGGGGACAGGGGGAAACCGCTTTACAGTAGCGGCAGGACCGGATTCAACCGAGGCAGGCGCAATAGCGCCCTGGAGGGACTGTTGGTCGAGCATAACCATTCACCTGAATAACAGGCTGAAAGACTGGCAAGCACAAAGGCTTGTCGGTTGTTATGCTCCGTACCACAGTCTAAAGACAATGCTTACCGCACATGGATCAGGAAGCTGACGCCGTTCCATTGACGCCGGAGACTTTATAGCATGGGTGCAATCGGGAGTGCAATAGGATTAAATGGTGCCGCTATGCACACTCCGTTAGGCGCGACGACGACGCATTGGAATCACCTTCGCGCCGGGTTTTGGCACCTCTAGCAGTTCCTTCAGAAATCCCTCCCATGTTTCCAGGGCGTCGGCCTTTTCATCGGCATAAGAAAATCGGTCATAGTGCACCGCCTGCACACCCGATATGCCATGGGACAATAGCTGCGCCCTTGTATCGCGGTTTACCTTCAGTCCCGCCAACATGGTCTCGGTGGTGCGGCGAATGTCACCCAAATCGAATAGAGCGCCACCCATATCCCGCGCAATCTCACCCAGGCGCTTGCCGGGTGTCTCCGGGTTCACCACGCTCCCGCCGATGCTCGGGAACAAGCTGGGGTTCGGGTCTGGCTTGCGACCCTCCTTCAGTGCGCGTTGCTCCTCAACTTCCTTTGCTCTCGCCGCCAAGACGCCCACCACTTCGGCAGCCAAGGGTGCCATCGGGATGACATGCTCACGCGCCACCTTGCGCTTACCCTTGCCGTCCTGCAGGCGCAGAGTATTCTCGGCAGGATCGAAGTCCGCCAGCCGGGCGCGTAAGAGCTGGCTCATGCGCTGGCCCGCCAGCAGTAAGTGCAGTAGCAGAATCCTGTCGCTCAGGTCAGTGCCGAACAGTCGGCGCAGATAGGCGGCCAACTCTTCCCGGCTCAGTACCCGATCACCCGGCACCACGCCCGAGTTCGCCGGGATGACGGCTACCGGGTTACGCTCCACGCCAAAGTCCACGAAGCCCACCGGGAGGGTATGGTCATACCTCGCCTTGGCGGCGCAGGTGAACGCCGCGTTCAAGTAGCTGCGCACCACACCCGCCATGCGGGCCTTGCCCTGCTCCTGAACCTGTCGGACTAAGGTGGCAATGTGGTCGGAAGTGATGTCCCTGGCTGGCAGGTCGGCAATCGCCGGGTAGGCATTGACATGGACCTTGAAGGCGGATGTTACGTCGGCGGTGCTGACCCGTCCCCTGGCGACCAGGTGCGCGATGTAAGCTTCACCGAGGCGGCGCAGAGTGAACCGTTCCCTTTCCCTCGCCCCGCGCTCCTCGGCCTGTCTGGCGGCCTCCTGAGCCCCCCTGGCAGCTTCCTCGGCAGCCTTGGCCTTGCGCTCCTCATCCTCGATGTGCTGACGCAAGTCCCGTGTGCCGGACAAGTAGCGGCGGCTCAGTACCCCTGCCCGCTCCCGCAGTTCGGCCAAAGTGAATCCGGCCCGGCCTGTCTCATCGTACCCGCCAATGGGAAGGCGGTCGGTACGCCCCCCCGTGGTGGTGTAACGGAAATAGGCTGAAACATCGCCACTGCGGCTTGCATAGAAGGCCAGCGTTCCCGCGCCACGGGCCGCTGAGTCTGACTTCCAAGTGTTCGGCGGCATGGTGGCAATTTGCTTGACGGTAATCACGGTTTCACCCTCTTGGAAATCCTGCTATCAGCTCGCTATCAGGAAGGCGCGGCCTAGAATGGAACAATATGGAACTGTCTTGACCTTATGATACATCAAGATGCCTGATAGGCAAGGGTATTTCAGAAGGGAATGAAACATTATGGAACGACAGGGAATAGGCCATAAATGGCTATGTCTTGATTCGTAATCAGTAGGTCGAGAGTTCGAATCTCCTCATCGGCTCCATAAAATCAAGGGGATAAGTTCAAACTTACCCCCTTTTTCTATGGGTAAAAGCCATCCGGGGTAACGTACGGGGTAACAAACGCCAGGCGTTAGGATCGCGAGGGTCTTCCTTACCTGAAGGAGAAAAAGGTCTACGAGCGACCTAGTCAGGACCACCTGGGTGCTATACGGGGCATAGCTGCTGGTCTACACCCAATAGTCCGCCGACGAGGGCCATGGATGCCGACCAGACCCATGATGCCTTCCGCGGGGGTCTGGCGTGATCAAGGACCCCAGGCCCAAGTCCGGCGTGAGGTCATCGCCCATGATGGGCGCCCAGTAGTCGCTCTCGTAGATGGCCTGATCCACCTGAGGGAGCGGATGTCGAGGTCGGGTTAACGGTGCTGGCTGATGCCGAAGTTCGTCAGTCCGCCGGCATCTTTGGTGTGGGGGTGGACCAGGCCATCCTCAGCGGCGAGGACGAGGGAAATACAGCGAGGGAGGTTGGCTCCGAGGGAATGAGAGCCATCTTTCATGAGATGGGCGGGGTTGTCCGGGCGGAATGGACGTTAGGGGAACCTTGGGACGGCGTTTAGGCGCTGGGCTATTAGCCTGGGGGCATGAGCCGCGGTGCCAAGTGATAGGAGTATTTAGAGGATGAATTCCTAGCTCCCTGCCTGGTTGCATCCCGCCGCCGCCGGCAGGATGATGACGTGGTCGCCATTTTGCTTGCTGCCCGTGCGCCCCATGGACGAACCACCCGCCTCCGCCTCGGCCTTACCGCCCCTGGTGCGGCTGCGTGCCCTCTTACGCGCCTTGGACCCCCTCCGCCTGCCCCCCCTATGCCGGTTCCACTTGGCGGGGCCTGCTGGGCCATGGCCTGCGCCAGGCCGCCTGCGTCACGCGCGCCCGCACCTGCGACGGCTGCCTGCTGGCCAGCCATTGCGTCTATCCGCGCGTCTTCGAGCCCCTGGCGCCCCCCGGTGAAGCGAGCCGGCGCTATGCGGCACCGCCCGACCCTATGTCCTGGACCTTGATCTCCAGGCGCCCCGGGACTATGCCCCCGACGCACCCCTCACCCTTGGCCTGACCCTGCTGGGGGAGGCCTGTTCCGCCAAGAACGCTTGGAAAGAAACTAACCACGGTCGCCCGTAACCAATTATACCACAAAAAAGGATGTTTTAACCCAGTCGCCGGTTTCGGTGTCCTACGCGACTTCGACGGCGACGCCATGTCGTCGGACTTTGGCCCCATGATCCTACACGGGGTTGATTCGCCAGATCGGCCTGACCGAGCGCTTGAGCGCGGCGGTCAATGACTGGCGCCATCCGTCCTATATCACTCACGAGATGCGTGAAATGATCGCTCAGCGGTTCTACCAGATCTACTGTGCTTACGCAGACGGCAACGAGGCCAATGCGCTGCGGTGCGATTCTCTGTTCAAACTTGGGCTGGAACGTAAACCGCTCGACGCGGCAATGGACTTGGCCAGTGCACCGACCTTCTCGCGCCCGGAGAACGGAGTGGGCGTGCGCGACCGCTACCGCATCGCCCAGGCCTTCGTTGAGACCTTCATCTCCAGCTACTCAAAGGCGCCCCAGGTGATGGTGCTTCAGTCGCTACAATTTGAAGAACCGAACAGGCCCCGCGCTCCGGTCAGTAATATGCTTTCACCAACGGTGTCCGGTTTGCCCCTCCTGGTGACCGCAAATCTATCCCGTTTGACCGCCTAGGATGAGCCGAGAGGGCACCCCAGCGGAATTCGGCATTTTAACCGTGCGTCGAGAGAGCAGCGTCAGCC
>WBZT01000030.1_pt2 | contig 27247 bp, 16 predicted proteins | sample 5204241 | NCBI WGS metagenome assembly WBZT01 (sample SAMN12344358, study PRJNA552823) | activated sludge metagenome | biome: Activated sludge suspended growth; feature: Nitrification reactor; material: Wastewater; isolation source: activated sludge from nitrification reactor of wastewater... | reverse complement strand
CATTTTTACCGGGTTTATTTGATTTTCCAGGTTTTTTACAAGATTTGTTTCCTGGTTTATTGCAGGATGAATTGCATTGTTTTTGTTTTTGATTCATTGTTTCAGATAACAAAACCGCAAGATCATTGAGATTCTTCATGATCCTTCCTTGATTAACAGAGGCCTCCTGAGCACTTCTATTTTCCAACAAATCAATGGCTGTGTTGAAATTGCTATTAATTTCACTTACTTTTTCACTTACAAAAGATTCCATTTCAATGACCCGTTTACTTAATGCTTCCAGCGTATCTTGAATTAATTTGAAATTATTTTTTAGTCTGGATTCTTCTTTGGTGAGAGAAACAAATTTAGGAGCCTGGATATCCGTTTTCACAAAATCATTTGTAAGTGCTTCTTGTTCGAATGAAAGACTTACGAGATTTTCTAACAATTGTCGAAGAGCTTTAATATCTTCTTCTTGTTGTTCTTTGTCGCTGCTTTCCATTTCTTTTTCCATTTCATCAGCCATTTTTTTCATTTTTTCGGCTCCTTCCTTTTGATCTTTTGGAGCAGATTCTTTGTCATTCTTACTCAACTTTTCTTTTGCCTTATCCAGGCTTTTTTTAGTTTCTTCTGTATTTTTTTTCTGATCGCTGAGCTTATTAGGTCTCTCTAGTTCTGCATTCTTTTTTTGAATGTCTTCTTGATTTTTCTTTAATTCTTCAAATTTCTTATTAATCTCTTCCTGAAGCTTTTTTAACTCTTCAGAACTAAGTTCTTTTTTTTCAGTCTTCTCTTTAAGTTCATCTTGTCTTGCTGCCAGATCTCTTAATTTTTCAATTTGGTCTTTGAGATTTTTTTCAACTTCGAGTTGTTTGAATAAATCTTTAAGTCGATCCATTTCTTTTTTAAAATCTTCACTGTTGTTGCGCATTTTTTCAGTCATCTCTAATGCTTTATCCTTCTTGAGGTCCTGCATTAGTTGCTGAATTTTATCCATTAGATCCTTGATCTCATTATTCATTGATTCATTAAAAAGTTTCTGTAGCTGTTCTTGTTTTTGCAACAACCTTTCATCTGGATTGCTAAACTGCTCCTGCTTTTTAAGATTTTCATTAAACTTTTGTTTTGCATTTTCAAATTGCTTAAGCAATTCGTTTTGCTGATCTATTAGCTTTTCAAGATCTTTTTTATTCTGCCATTCCAAATCTTTTTTCTCACGAATCTTATCTCTGAAGGCATCAATTTTTTCCTGTAATTTTTGAGCTTCTTTAAAAGCATCTTCCAGGTTATCTTTTATTTCTTCATTGTTTTTTTCTTCTTGTTTTTCAAGTTCTTCTTTGGAGGCTAATTTATTTTCTACTATTGAACTTTTAGTTGATTTAGGGCCATGAACTGCGTCATTATCCCAAACTTCAAAAAAATAACTAATTCGATCACCAGAGTTCATTCCAATTTGATCAAGATCTAAGACATATCGGAAGGTGGTTGATTTTCCTTCTGAGATATTAATCTTGACCGCTTGATTGGATTGAGCTTTTCCATCTGCATGAATTACTTGGTAGTTCAGGCTAAGATTTGAAAGGCCGTAATCATCGTTTGCATCCCCGCTCAGATAAATCAGTGAATTATTCAGGCTATCCTCATAGGTCTGTACATCGATTTGTGGAAATTGGTCTGGGATGACAGATAGTTGATAATTTACGGAATCAAATTGGTCAAAGTAATTATTTTTAAGAAATAGCGTGTAACTTTCATCGTTCAGCGGGCGATATGAAAATTGATAAGAATTTTCACCCTTTCTGGTCAAATCTTGCTTATTACCATTAGAAAATGAACAATACATTCCAGATGTATGAATTGCTTCAAAAGTCCATAAAATTTTTGTTCCGGCAGGTATATTTAGATCCCCGGAATTAGCAATGACCTCGTCCTTAATACCTGTATAATCCGGATAATCCAACTTCGCTTGAAGATGAGTTAATACCGGATTTTCTGCAACTTTTAACTGATAAATACCAGATTGAATATCACCCGAAACCAATTTAAAATTAGTTTCTTTTTGTATATTGCTCAATACGTAACTAAACCGAGAAGGACTTTCTTTTTTTAGTCTGTATTGCAATTGATCAATTTCAATATAAGCTTCATTCGGTAAAACGGAGCCTTTAATATCGATTAGTAGTTTATAATCTTCGCCCTGAGGAACTAACAGATCTTTATTTACAAGATTAAAAGAAAAGAGGGCTTCTTTTTCAAATTCTTTATCATTCTGAATTATCCTTTTGGTAGAATCCTTGATTAGCCCTGGAGCGATTAATAAAATACCAAATAACAAAGACATTGGGATTAATGCGAAGCGAAGGTATTTTTTATTTATGTTGTAATCAATTGCGGATAAAAAAGGAACCGGTTGTAGCTCATTTGCTTTTTGTTGTATGCTGGCATCTATTAAACTGCGATCCGTATAATTGACGGATTGGGATTTTAATTGAAGTACATTCAAAAGCTTATCCTGAACATTGCTAAAATGTACTCCAATAATCTTTGCCGCTTCTTCATGTGAAATTAATTTACCTAATCTAAAGTAATGCATAAGAGGACTGAGAATCCAAGTGTAAAAAGTGGCAGCTCCCGTAATTAAGTAACTTACAAATAAAAATTTCCGTACAATTTTATTGAAATAGAAATGATTTTCCAACACATTGAATAGTACAAAAATCAAGGTCATGGCCCCGACAAAATAAAGACCACCTCTAATCAGCTTATTAACATAAAACTTTCGTATAAACTGATCCAGTTTTTGAATAAGCTCTTCATAGAAATTTTGTTTCCACTCCATGTCTTCGCGTTAATTCTATTTTTTAATTCACTAAGGTATTACGAAAAAACGACTTATGGTGACTTTGGGTTCAATGAGCAAATAGTTGATTTATACATATTAAATAAATAAAATATATAAAACATAGAAAAACAGCCATATATAGAATTATTTCACCTAAAGTTTTGCTAAATTAAAATTGCTATTTGTAAATTGTCGATAGATATTACAGTTTGATAAAAATTGTAAAAAAAATTCAGTACAAAATATCTAGATTTGAACTTATACAATATTATTTAACTTTTTAGAAATTTGTATTCATCATTATTGTTTACCAGATTAGGCGAGTGTAGAATTAAATTTTAAAATCTATTAAACGTTCACATGCAAAAATTCTCAGTTTATTGTCTCCTTAGTTTCATTATTATTTTAGGACAATTAAAGGCTCAAAATTTACCAGCGCAAATGTATTTTGATGCATCATCGCATATTTTATTTTCAGGTCAGCCTGAAAATAAAGGATTATACAACGAGAGTAAAATTCGAGAATTTAGATTATATTTTTCACAACCGGACTATTGGACCCAATTAAAAAGTAACAAACAAAGCGGTAAAAATATTCTGGCTTTGCTTGTAGTAGATGGTGATAGTTTTCCAAATGTTGGCGTAAGATTTAAAGGAAACACTTCTTATTCTATGGTTAAAAATTCAGAAAAATATTCTTTTAATATTACAATGGATGAAGTAGATCCAAATCAAGATCTCAAAGGATATTCCACTATCAATCTTAACAATTGCTTTGAGGATGGCTCCATGATGAGGGAGTATACATATTTGCATCAGATTAGGCTACATATTCCAGCAGCTCAGGCAAGTTATGTCAAATTGTTTATCAATAATATAAGTTGGGGTATTTATCCGAATGTTCAACAAATCAATAAGACTTTTGCAAAAGAATGGTGGTTTAGTAATGATGGTGCCATGTGGAGAGCAGACGTTCCTCCTGGCGGCGCAGGAGGCCCAGGCGGAGGAGGATGGGGTGATGGGACAGCTGGACTCAACTACTTAGGAAAGGATACCACTTTGTACAAAAAATATTATACACTAAAGTCTTCAGAGATAGTTAACCCATGGGATAAGTTGGTTTCTGTATGCGACATTTTGAATAATACCCCATCGGATCAACTGGAAGAAAAGATTAAAAAAGTGCTAGACTTAGATAGAACTTTGTGGTTTCTAGCCAGTGAAATTGCATTTTCCGATGATGACAGTTATATCTATAAAGGTAAAATGGATTATTACCTTTATTACGATGTTGTAAGCGGAAAGATGACACCTCAAGAATTTGACGGAAATAGTGTGATGGGTGCAAGGGCTAATACATGGCCTTTATTCTACAATGCTGAAAAAGTTAATTACCCTTTATTAAATAAATTACTACAAATTCCTTCGATCAGACAAAGATACATAGCACATATGAAGACGCTGATCAATGAAGAAATGGACACCTCAAGATTTAATTCCTTAATCAGACAAACAGATGCTTTGATTGGAGCAGAAATTTTGGCGGATACTAAAAAACTATACACCAATGCGCAATATCAATCTGAAAAAACAGTGCTCATGAATTTTATACAACAACATAAAAATGTACTGTTAGGTCATGCTGAAATGAAAGCTGTTTCACCGACAATTATTAAATCGGAAATGATTTCTTCTAATGGACCCTGGCAAGGGCCCTCTGCCGGCCAGTCTGTGGTTATAAGATCTCAGGTTATGCATCCTTCAGGTCTTCAAGCGGTTCATTGTTATTATGCAGAAGGGTTAACATCTGATTTTAAAATATTGACTATGTATGATGATGGATTGCACAACGACGGCCCTGCTAATGATGGTTGGTTTGGAGTTAGCGTTGAAGGACTTCCTGCAGGCACTTTTGTTCGTTTTTACATTGAAGCGGTTGCTAACAATTCAGAAAAAACATTAAGTTTCGATCCAGTCGGAGCAGAACACAACCTGTATTACTATCAGGTAAATCCAGCTTCATCCCAAGTTAAAAAAGTAGTTATCAATGAGTTGTTATCCAGTAATAGTTCAACGGCGACCGATGAGGCTGGAGAATTTGACGATTGGTTGGAATTATTTAATAACAGTTCAGAAGAAATTGATTTGTCAGGTTCGTTTCTTACAGATGATCCTTCAAATATTACAAAGTGGTCATTTTCTGAAAATTCTAAAATCAAACCGGGTGAATATATCATTGTATGGTGCGATGAGAATAAAATGCAAGGAAAATACCACACAAACTTTAAATTATCTTCCAGTGGAGAAACAGTTTGGTTTCTAAACAGAGATAGTATTTTACTGGATTCTGTATCTTTTGGTAATCAAACGAAGGATATAGCATTTGCTAGGGTTCCAAACGGGACGGGAAAATTCACCCTGCAAAAACCAACTTTTGGATCAAATAATAATCTGACATCAGTGACTGATTTTAGTGAAAAGCCTACCTTTGAAATATATCCAAATCCAGCCAATGAATTTCTACATATTTCTGTAATAGAAAATATGAATGGGTTGGCTGAAGTAAATAATATTTATGGCCAAATAGTGTTCAGTAAAAAAATTAGTAATTCAATGAGTTTGGATTGTTCAGCCTGGCCTTCTGGTTGGTATCAATTCAAATTAGATGGATTATGTAAGAAATTCTTTGTTGGTCATTGATGTAAAAATTGTTTTATTAGCTATTTACCAATATATAATCTAAAATTAGGCTTGAAACCGCAATAATTTGGCGGCTTTATGTGTAATTTGAGCTGAAATTACTTACACAGCTCCTAAAGGCTATATAGTCTTCGAAACATTATAAATCGTTCAAATTCAGTTATTTATATTGAAATTTAGCCAAACCGCATAAAAGTTAATTATTGAATCATTTTTGACGTCAAAATGAACGATTTTCTTCTTTTTTTGTCATAGTAGGGCCTTTTCGATTGACAAATTCGGCCATTTTTTTAAAAAATAAGCTGGAATAGCAAAAAATGACACATAATTCTGTCATTTTTTCGCAAAAACTGAATTGGCATAATTTTGATGAATTCGGGATGTTCAATCTTTATTAAATTAACTAAAATCTATATTAAATGAAACCTATTAATGATCGAGTAATCGTTAAGCCAGCCCCGGCTGATGAAAAGACCAAAGGAGGAATTATTATTCCTGACTCTGCTAAAGAAAAACCGCAAAGGGGAGAAGTTGTAGCTGTTGGACCAGGTAAAGATGGCAATATGATGACCGTAACCAAGGGAGATATCGTATTGTATGGAAAATACGCAGGACAAGAGTTTAATTACAAAGGAGTTGATTATCTTATTATGCGAGAAGATGATATTCTCGTCATTGTTTAATTCAATAACACAATCATTACAAATTTAACAAAACAATATGGCAAAGGAAATTAGTTTTAACACGGATGCAAGGGTCAAATTGAAAAATGGAATTGACAAACTTGCTAATGCAGTCAAAGTAACCCTTGGACCTAAGGGTAGAAATGTAGTTATTCAAAAATCTTTCGGTGCACCTCAAATCACGAAGGATGGAGTAACAGTTGCAAAAGAAGTAGAATTGGAAGATGCAGTTGAAAATATGGGCGCACAAATGCTTAAGGAAGTTGCTTCTAAAACAGCAGATTTAGCTGGTGATGGAACAACAACAGCAACTGTTCTTGCACAGGCTATGGTTACCGCGGGAATGAAATATGTTGCTGCAGGTGCAAATCCTATGGATCTGAAACGCGGAATTGACAAGGCCATTCATGCCATTACAAATGATCTTAAAAAACAATCAGAGCAGATTGGTAATGACTACAGTAAAATAAAACAAGTTGGATCAATCTCTGCCAACAATGATGAAGAAATTGGAAGTCTGATAGCTGATGCAATGAAAAGAGTTAGCAAAGATGGAGTAATTACTGTAGAGGAAGCAAAAGGTACCAATACCTATGTAGATGAAGTAATTGGAATGCAGTTTGACAGAGGTTATCTTTCTCCTTATTTTATTACGAATTCTGAGAAAATGATCTCGGAATATGACAATCCATACATCTTAATCACCGACAAAAAAATCTCTAATATGCAGGAGATTGTGCCGGTATTAGAAAAAGTTGTTTCCGCTGGCAGACCAATTTTAATTATAGCTGAGGATGTAGATAGCCAAGCTTTGGGAGTATTGGTTGTAAACAGACTACGCGCCAATTTAAAAGTAATTGCAGTGAAAGCTCCTGGCTTTGGTGATAGAAGAAAAGCAATGCTGGAAGATATCGCCGTATTAACCAATGGAACGGTTATATCTGACGAAAAAGGTTACAAGTTAGAAAATACAGAATTAGATATGCTTGGCCAAGCTGAAAAGATTGAAGTTGATAAAGACAATACTACAATCGTGAATGGAAAAGGAACTAAAAAGATGATTGAGGCAAGAATCAATCAAATTAAACAACAGATTGAACAAACTACCTCTGATTATGATAAGGAAAAACTACAAGAAAGATTGGCGAAACTAGCTGGTGGCGTTGCAGTACTTTATGTAGGAGCAGCTACAGAAGTTGAAATGAAAGAGAAAAAAGATCGGGTTGATGATGCTTTACACGCTACAAGAGCAGCAGTTGAGGAAGGTATTGTTGTAGGAGGAGGTGTAGCATTGTTAAGGTCTGCATCCGCATTAGATAAGGTAAAAGTTGTTAATGAGGATGAACAACTTGGGGTAGAAATAGTACGCAAGTCTTTAGAGTCACCGCTGCGTGTTATTGCAGAGAATTCAGGAGATGAACCATCTGTGGTACTGATGCAAGTAAGTGCTAAAAAAGCAGCCTATGGATACAATGCAAGAACCGGTGAATTCGAAGATTTGAAAAAAGCCGGAGTCATAGATCCAACCAAAGTTACAAGAATAGCCTTGGAGAATGCTGGTTCAATCTCAGGAATGGTTCTAATGACTGAATGTGTCATCAACGACAAACCTAAAGAAGACAAAGGACATGCACATGCCCATCCAGGTGGAATGGAAGGAATGATGTAATTTAAATTTATAATCGCTAGTGATGTTCAAATTTTTATTTTGTTTGAACATCACTGCGATTTATTTTACATTCGTAGCATTGTACGAACTGGTAAGATCTAATTTTAGATGGAATATGAAATTTCCAGCTTTAGACAATTCAAACGTTTTTTAAAATTCGAGAATTCAAAATCGAACGCCAACCATTTTTCTTATAATTTCTGTCAGAAGGACACCATCATTCTGAATTTAATATTAAAAGGTGTTCCCGGGGTAAAATGAATTTCTTCAACCGGATTTAATTCATTTTTTAATCTCGATAAAGTTGCAAATTGAGCTTCGTTCCATTGCCTATTAAGAATGTTTTCTGTTATAAGACTAAATTTTAAATTTTTTAGGCTGTAATTTAGATTTGCATCCAATAATGTATAGCCCTTCGCTACAATACTGTTATCTTCATTAGCTGGTCGATCGCCTAATAGTCTATACCTTATGCCTAATGAAAAGTTACCAATATTTTCAAAATATATACCTCCTGAAGAACACCACTTGGAAGCCAGCGGTATGTGAATATTTCCTTCATTTGCATCTGCAATCTTTGCAATAGTATAAGATCCCTCAGCCTCCAGGAAAAGCCAGTTGTTTGGTTGCATTCTAGCGCCAATTTCAATTCCTTTTCTTCTGGTGTGTCCACTGGATTCTACGATACCTTCGTCTCCCACATATACTAACTCATCTTCTAAATCAATATACCACAGTCCAGAATGAAAGAGTAAATTTTGAAATAATTTTAGCTGAATGCCTACGTCAGAGTTAATGCTTCTTGTGAGCAAATTATTATCATCAACTGAATTGAGAATTCTGGTGTCATTGGAATGAAAGCCAATGCCTGATTTTGAATAGAGCTGTATAGTTTTTCGAATAGTATACCTTGCAACGAATTTTGGAGAATAAAAAACTTCTAAATGAGGAGAAGACGATTGGCCTGGTTGTAAATGATTCTCATAATAAGTATCGAAATAATCTCCTCTACATTGAATACCAAAACTCCAATTACTTTTTTCCCAATTTATTTTTGCAAAAGTATAATAGTTTTGAAGAAAAATATTTCCAAAAGACTTTCTTTCAAGTATTTCTACTCTATCTTTTGTATGGGATAGTTCACTATTTTTTACATCGTCAATTCTAAACCCAATGGCCATAGAGTAGTGAAAATTTTTATATTGATTATCAAAACTAGATTCGAATCCATATATATTTCTTTTTTCTTTTTGTTTGATTTGATCACCATTTACAGAATCGCTTAAGAAGAATGTAAAATTTGAGAATAATTCAAAATTATATGCGGAATAATATGCACTTATTTTTACATTTTGAAAAACCTTATTTGATAAATAATACTGAACTAAAAAATTAGATCGGTCTGTGGATCCACCTTCTGTAGGGTCAATTGACCCAAATCTACTTATTTGACCTGAATTTATTGCCCTTTGGGGTACTTGTCCAGATGCATTCCAGTGGCTATTGAAAAAACTTCCACTCCATTTAATACCGCTTTTATGGTTTAGAGTAAAATTGTCTTTAACTAAAATATTAATTTTTTCAAATCCTTGTGGGTTTTCAAAGTAACCATCAGCATTGGTGTATTCAGCTGCGATGAATGAATTGTTTTTAGGCTTATCCATTAATTTAATTAAAGCGGCAAGTCTATTCCATCGGAATTTACCGGCTTCCACTACAATGGAATTTTCACTTAGATGGTCTTTCAAAACAAAATCTACATAGCCGGCGGTAGCAAAATTTCCTTTGGAAGCATTGTATGAACCTTTATCATATTCAATGTTAGAAACTGTTTCCGGAATTACAAAATGCAAATCAGAATATCCCTGACCATGCGCATGAGAAGGCATATTCACAGGAAGTAAATGATCGACACTAACATTAATATCAGTACCATGATCCATATCAAAACCTCTTAAAAACATTTGCTCCGCCTTTCCTCCTCCGGCATGTTGAGCAATAAATAAGCCAGGAACCTTCCGCAAAAGCTCTTGAGAATTTTGAACCGGATTAGTTAGTATATCTATTCTTTGTAAATTTTGATTTAGAGGTACACTGATATCAACTTGTTCAAGTAGAACGGAGGATTCTTTTAAAATGATTTCAACCGATGTTGAATAAAGAGAAGAAATTTTATAAATTAAAGAACTGTACCCAAGTGTGGAGAACTGTATGCTATCTCCTTCAAATGAGTTCTTGTCAATAAAATTTCCTAATGCATCGGTATGTGTATGATTTAATGTTCTTAAATTCAAAATTAGCACATCCTGGATCGGTTTATTCCGAACATCTACTACCCTTCCTGAAAATTGGGACCAGAGGTTGCCAAGGGGAAGGCATATGCACCATGTTGCGATCAGAATCTTATTCATATAATTTATTTTATATTTTGTTAAGGTTAGTTTGTATTTGAAGTAGTTCTGGGTTTTTTGAGTGGGTCCTGTTTGCTTTTTGAGCATATAATTCCGCATTGTCCTTATCCTTTTTAGCTAAATAAATTTTGGCTAAGGTCTTATTTATATCAATATTTTCAGGCCTCATTTCCATATCCTTTTGTAAAAAAGCCAAAGCCCTATCTGGTTCGTCAAAAAATTCAAGATAAAATTTTGCATATTCGAGACTCATATTATGTCCCTGCTTTGTATCATCATTTAACATGGCTAAAATTACATCAAGTTGTTGTTTTAATTCTAATGTTCTGTTTTGTTTTCTAAATAATTCCGCCAATGTCATATAAAATGAAACTTCTGGAATAATAGCGCAGGCTTCTTTTAATTCTTTTTCAGCTTCAGTAAATTTATTTTTTTGAATATATAATTCTGCCAATGCTGCTTTGGCAAAAGGATATTCATCCCTTTCTTCCAGCAATTGTTTTAATATTGATTCAGCTTCTGATAATTTGTTGTATCGAAAACAGAGTTGAGCCAATTGTAAGGCTGCCCAGGCCTTTTCTTCACTACCAGGACTACCGGCTTCAACAGCCATGGAAAGAGCTTTTATAGCTTCATTCGGCATTCCATGAATTTCCCTAAGGTAAGAAATTCTGGAGTAAGAACTTAAATCTGGTCTCAGACTAACCATTTTATCGGAGCATTCTACCGCTTTATCATACATACCAAGTTCAACATATGCGTCTACCAGTGCGCCATAGATCTGAGCATTATAAGGATTTAGCAGCAGTGCTTCCTGAGCAGTTTGTAATGCATTTCTAAAATCATGTAATGATAATTGAATACCTGCCTTGCTGCGCAAAGCAAGAAATTTTTGATCTTTGGAAATGTTTTTAATATTCAAGGCATGATTTACAACTTGGATCGCAGCATTATAATAATGTCCATGTTCACCCGTAATCCGTGCCTCTGAAATAAAAAGGTTACTTAGCTTAATTAATTCATCTATGTTATCTGGATTTTTAATTAGTTTATGTTGGATATCAGCGTATCTATTTTTTGTTTCCGGCCATTCGATCGAATATTGGAGCTTTTCAGATCTATCCAGAAGAACCGGAATGTCAAATTCTATTTTATTACTTTTATCATGTTGTTGACAGGCTGAGATGATGAGTAATACCGATAAAGCAATAATTATTTTTTTCATTGTATTTTGGTTTTTTAAAAAAAGGTTGTCCTTAGCTTTTAAATAATCGATAAGGACAACCCGTTATTAAGAAAGAAATTAGTTTTTAATTAGCTTGGTGAATCCAAGTAACTCACCATTGGATGTTGTAGCGGTTGCAATATATGTTCCCGCATTCAATGGACTTAGATCAACCTGAAATGTACTTTCACCTATTCCAAAGGTTTGATCACTTAGAGACATAACATTTTTACCGTCTTGTGATTTAAGTTCAATTTTAACTTTTGTCTGAACAATAGAATTAATTTTGAAGGTAGTTGAGTTTTCTACAGGATTTGGAAAATTGAGAAGAGATACTTTTGGTCTATCCAAGCCAATAACTCCTCCTCCAGGGTTGGAAATTCCAGAAACGACTTTGCCACCACATTCACCATCACCTGACCAAGGCATAGCTACATACGGAAAGCTATTGTTAAATGTTGCATCGTTTTTTTCTACTCCAGTAGAATAACTTAAAACATTCACAAGATTTTTTGTGACTGGATTTGCACTACCTGCAGGATAATCATCATACCACAATCCTATGGCTGCAAGTACAACGCCGGAGACTGCTTGTAACTCTATTCTGGTCACATCATCCTCTAATCTTCTGCCATTGGGAAAGCCATCCATATTTGGAATAAACTCTAAGTTGGTATTGGCGTATTGAGGATTTGTTAGACCAAGAACAGCAGCTTGAATTAGTCCCAAGGAACTGAATTGCGGATCATCTCTTGGTGTAGCGGGTACAGCCATATTTAATCTCAACATATCTCCTCCATTAGGTAAGAAATTATTGATAAATGGTTTACCATTTGCGAGCGGATTACCGTTTTTTCCAGTTGCGAGTTGATAGGGTGCAAAATTTGGAACTCCGGTGTGAAATGCTGGCCAGAGATCTACTGATCTGGCTTTGTTTGGACCAGGCAATAGTAATTTTCCAAAAATAGCATCATCTAATGCTGTTCCATTTAAAGCTGGATTACCTTTTAAACCATACAAGCCATTTTTACCATATCCAAAGTCGAAGGATTGCAGAGAAGAAGTCTGAATTCTTAGTTTAGACATTGCAGGTACTGCCCCCCCATAAAGTCGATCATCCATATATAAGGACAATTCTGGATTGAAAAAGAAATTATCCAAAAGTGTATCTGTAATCTCTGCATATGGCGATAAACCGTTCCAATAATCTTTATATCCAATGGGAATGACAGCTTCATTGGTCAATGGCATTCCCAGCCTTGAGACCTGAACAAAATCGCCAGAATATGATTCAGTACCTGGTGCTAAAGTTTTAATTTGAGGTCTGCTTGCAGAAGCCCAAATTCCAATGACATAATCAGGGTCTAAGATATTTTTAGCTGAACCCGCCCCAGCTTTTTTCAAACTTGAAATTGGAATTTGCATTGCTATTGTACTTACATTTAAGCAGGCTAATCCGTCTCTTGGCTTACCATTTTGTCTTGGCAAATCACCTAAATCAAATACTCCGCCCAAATCAACAAAAAATGGATCATCTGTTGGTCCGCAGAAGACTTTCATTCCACTGTTAGTGGTTTTAATGGCGCTTCCCATTAAATTAGCATAAGTAGTGTTAAGGCCTGCTCCTGAGCCGATTGATCTGGCACCGATGTTGTATGGAGGAACTATACCATCAGTTATCACTGTATTAAAGGTTTTTCCGCCATCAACACTAATTTCAAGACGATAGGTTGTTTTTAGATTTTGTTTACCTAACCTGATGTTGAAGAAAGTTGACGGATCTTCATTGATTTGAGTAAAAGTAAAACGATAGGTAATTTCATCACCTGGCTTGCTGGCATCATTGTCAATATGAATTTCATATCTGATATTTTGACCAAAACTGTAATAATTAGGTCCTCCATGAGGTAATTGAAGAGGAACGTAGGTAGCAATAATGGTAATCATATCCGGATTATCCGGACTGCGGAAGGCATAAAGGTCCACATTGTCTGCTAGTGGATCATTGGCAATAAGCGGTGCTTCGCGATGACTTGATGCTCGAATATTCAAAGCAACAATCATGGTTAGTAATAAAACGAGTACTTTTTTTAATTTCATAATAAAATTTACAAGTATATACGAAATAAAAGCTCATTTTGGATTGCAGTCTTTCCAGAAATTGTAATTTATAATACCTTCGCCACGGATCAGCCAATGAAGGACACAAAGGAAATTATTTTGTCAAAGTTTCTCGAATTAAGGTCAGAAAGCCCTGAACTTGCTTTAAGACTATTGATGGATAATTATGGCGATGTGTTCAATGGACTTATAGTAAAGATGTTGGATGACGAAGAGGCCGCAGAAGATGTATTACAGGAAGGTTTTATTAAGGTTTGGAAGAATATTAATGAATATAGTCCGGAAAAAAGCAGCTTGTTTACCTGGTTACATACCATTTTGAGGAATTCAGCAATTGACTTCTTAAGACGACAAAACAAAAGAAAAATCCAAAAGATTGACTCTGGCGTATATGATAACATAAACTTTAGTCAACAAACGAACATTGAAGATTCAGGATTGATCAAGCAAATACAATCGCTTGATACCAAATACAAGGAAATTATTGAACAGGTTTATTTCAAGGGATTTACTCAACAGGAAATTGCAGAGGCTAATAACATACCCCTAGGTACAGTGAAGACAAGAGTGAATACTGCATTAAAATTATTAAGAAAAATAGTGATTATTATTATTTTGATTTATTTAGGAATTCATTGATGGAAAAAAAGTTCAACATACAAGAATACATTGACTCTGGAATACTGGAGCAATTTGTTTTGGGCTTAACGAGTTCACAAGAAAATCTTGAAATTCAATCCTACATTCAGAAGTATCCTGAATTGAAGAAAGAGATAATTGAAATTGAAGGAACGCTGGAAAAGTACGCATCGCAATATTCAAAGCCAATGTCTGATGATTTAAAAAATAAGATAGTACGCTCTATCCATGATTTAAAAGTAAAAAATGATACTTTGAACAATTCTGGTTCCTGGATTACTAAGGCTTTAATGTTTTCAAGTCTACTGGTGCTTTTTTTATGCAGTTATTATTTTTGGAAGACAGGTTCAGAAATGAAAATTGTACAAAATCTACAATTCAATAAACTGGAATATTTCAAAAAATTGTTGGAACAAGACAGTCTTGCTTTAATGGATTGTAAAAATCAGTTAAATTATTTCAGAAATAAAAATTCAATTCGCGTAATTTTAAAGGGAACCACTAATTCTCCTCATTCCATTGCAGTAGTATATTATGACACCATTTCCAGTAAGACTATGTTGGATGTACTAACTTTGCCTGAAGTTCCTAAAGAAAAACAATATCAGCTATGGGCTATTGTGAAGGGAAAACCTGTTGATCTGGGGGTTTTTGATTTAGATAAAAATAACAGCTTGAAAGATATTAAATTTGTAAGCAACGCAAATGCTTTCGCAATAACTTTAGAACAAAAGGGAGGAGTTGTCTCTCCAACAATGTCTCAAATGTTCGTAATTGGTGAACCGTAATTTCAATTTTTAAACAGGATGAATATTATGAAGAAAGTTAGGTTTTTAATTTGGATAATTTTCATAAGTACATGCAACACGCTTCAATTATTGGCCCAAATTGAAGAATTGGGAAAAGTGAAGTGGAACGGAAGTTTAGAACAAACTCAGTTGATTAGCAAGAATACAGGAAAGCCAATTTTAATTTTATTTCAGGAAATTCCAGGTTGTCAAACCTGCAAAGGTTATGGAAGACAGGTATTGAGTCACCCACTAATCGTGGAAGCCATTGAATCGTATTTTGTTCCGCTTGTAGTTTACAACAACAAATCTGGAAAAGACAAAGAAGTTTTGGATTATTTTAAAGAACCGGCATGGAATAATCCTGTAGTAAGAATAGTTGACTCCAATCTGAAAGAGATTGGAGAAAGATTAAGTGGAAACTATTCTTCTTATGGATTGGTCGCAAAAATCGTGGCATGCCTAATTCAAAAAAATATTCCAATTCCTATATATCTTAAATTGCTGGAAGAGGAAGTTCTTGCGCAGTCTAGTGGAATACAGAAAGCATATGTTGGAATGTATTGCTTTTGGAGCGGAGAAAAATGTTATGCTCAAACCCCGGGAGTTGTTGCAACAAAAGCAGGTTACATGAAAGGTTCCGAAGTGGTTGAAATATCCTATAATCCTAAGGTTACCAATATTAAAAATATTTTAGATCATGGAAAAGAAATGAAGTGTGCAGATAAATATTTTAATGATCATCCTGGAACCTTAAATACAATTGATGTTACACAAACAGGTAAAGGAAGTTTTACTGCAGATAAAGAAACAAAATACTATTTATACCATACAAATTTTAGATTTCTTCCAATGACTGAGATGCAGGCAAGTAAAATTAATCTTGCTATTGCAGAAAATCGATCACCTGAGACATTTCTATCTCCAAGACAGATTGAACTTTACAATAAAATTAAGCGCCAACCTTCAAAAAAGTTTGATAATCTGATAGGCGTATCCATAGAAGATGCATGGAGAAAATTAGAAGAATCCTTGTAAGTATATTTTTTTTGCGAATTTTTAAATCCAAACCGAACGATCATATTGGAAAATGATTAGATATCAATAGATTTGGTATGAGTATGATTCTTACTAAGCTTAGTATTATATCATAAAAAGCTAATGAGAAAATAAGACAATAATCAGCTCTTATACTTGAAAATGTTGCTTTCTGAATGTGAAATATTCATTGTCGTCGATGACCATGTATTTGGTTTCAAATATTTTGTTTTATTTCTTGTAAAAAAGCAAAACAAGATAACAAATAAATATTATTTATTATAATATATAAAGTGTTGAAATATAATAATTTTTGAAAAAATAAATATAATAAATTAAGTTAATAGCTCAAATAAAAAATTGGACCAAAACATACTGGATGAAAATAAAATTCAGGTTAGTTAATTTCTGATTAAGTCAAAACCGTAAGTTATATACCTTTGTTGCTTATTTTAAAATATGGGGTGGTTTAATCATTTAATTTTTAAGTCTTCGCTTGGTCAGAAACTGATTATGTCGCTGACGGGCTTGTTTCTTATTATGTTTCTAGTAGTACATCTTCTGGGAAATTTACAAATTCTGTCAGCAGACGGAGGCAGATCCTTTAATGTGTATGCCTATTTTATGACCCACAACATGTTAATTAAGCTAATATCTTATGGCTTATATCTCTTTATTTTAATACATACGATATTGGGTCTTGGTTTATACCTTTCTAACCGAAAAGCTAAAGGAAAGAGCTATGCTGTATCTTCAGCAACGGGCGCGAGTATTTGGTCGAGATACATGGCTCATCTTGGAACTGTAATTTTTATATTTATTCTTATTCACCTCTGGCAATTTTGGTTAAAGATGAAAATGGGACAACTTCCAATGGTTCAATATTCAGGGTATGAGCATCAATTTGCCGACCTATATTCACCGGTTTATGAATCCTTTAAGAGCATTGGAAATGTAATTTTCTATGTCCTTTGTATGCTATTAATCTGTTTTCATCTATGGCATGGTTTTCAATCTGCCTTTCAGACACTGGGAATTCGACATAAAAAGTATACTCCTTTAATCCAATTGATAGGAAAGCTGTATGCTATTTTAATTCCTTTGGGTTTTGCCCTCATTCCGATCTACATCTACCTCACTCAAAATTCCTGATTCAAATGAAGTATTCAATTCAAGCCAATATACCGGAAGGACCATTAAAACAAAAATGGTCGGATTATAAGTCCAAAGTTCCTTTGGTTTCCCCAGCAAATAAACGGAGACTCGATGTCATCGTAGTAGGCTCAGGATTAGCTGGTGCAGCTGCGGCTTCTAGTCTAGGGGAGTTAGGCTATAATGTACACTGTTTTACTTTTCATGATAGTCCAAGAAGAGCCCATAGTATTGCTGCGCAGGGCGGAATTAATGCAGCAAAGAATTATCAGAACGATGGCGATAGCGTCTATAGATTATTTTATGATACTATAAAAGGTGGAGATTACAGAGCCAGGGAAGCCAATGTTTATAGATTAGCTGAAGTTTCAGCAAATATTATCGATCAGGCGGTTGCCCAGGGAGTTCCTTTTGCAAGAGAATACGGTGGTTTGCTTGAGAACAGATCTTTTGGAGGAGTTCAGGTTAGCCGTACTTTTTATGCAAAAGGCCAGACTGGACAGCAATTACTAATAGGGGCATATCAGTCTTTAAGCAGACAGATCGCATTGGGAAATGTACATATGTATAACAGGCATGAAATGCTTGATGTCGTTGTTATTGATGGAAAAGCAAGAGGTATCATCGCAAGAAATCTATTAACCGGAAAATTAGAACGCTTTGGAGCTCATGCCGTTGTTTTAGGGACTGGAGGATATGGTAATGTATTCTATTTGAGTACGAATGCTATGGGCTGTAATGTCACAGCAGCGTGGAAGGCAGTTAAAAAAGGAGCATGGATGGCCAACCCATGTTTTACCCAAATACATCCTACCTGTATTCCCGTTTCAGGCGATTATCAATCCAAATTGACTTTGATGTCTGAATCACTTCGCAATGATGGTAGAGTTTGGGTTCCCTTACATAAAGAGGATGCCATTGCAATTCAAAAGAAACAAAAAAAGGGTTCAGATATTCCTGAATCGGATAGAGATTATTTTCTGGAAAGAAGATACCCAGCCTTTGGAAATCTGGTTCCGAGAGATGTGGCTTCCAGAGCTGCAAAAGTTGAATGTGATAAAGGACATGGAGTTAGCCAAACCGGATTAGCTGTATTTTTAGATTTTAAATCTGCCATCGAACGGTATGGTAGATCGAAAGCAAACTTGCTGGGTTTGCATCAGCCAGGTATGGATACCATTGAAAAGTTAGGAAAAGAAGAAGTTTCAGAAAAATATGGTAATCTTTTCGAAATGTATGAAAAAATAACGGGGGAAAATCCATATGAACAGCCTATGATGATTTATCCTGCAGTGCATTACACCATGGGAGGACTTTGGGTTGATTATAACCTGGAGACCAATATTCCAGGATTATTTGCTACTGGTGAATGTAATTTTTCAGACCATGGAGCAAATAGATTGGGTGCATCTGCATTAATGCAAGGACTTGCTGATGGGTATTTTGTTCTGCCTTATACCATTGGTAATTTTCTTTCCAAAGAAATCAGAACAGGGAAGATAGATACTAATCATTCAGCCTTTGAAGAAGCTGAAAAAAATATTAAAAATGAACTTCAAAAACTTCTTTCCATTAAAGGTAATCAAACGGTTGAATCATTTCATAAAAAGCTCGGTAAAATTATGTGGGAGTATTGTGGAATGTCTCGAAATGCGGATGGTCTTACCAAAGCTAGACAAATGATTAGACAACTTAGGGAAGAATTTTGGAGCGACGTTTTTGTTCCTGGCAATATGGATGAATTTAATCCAGAATTAGAGAAGGCTGTACGGGTTGCAGATTTTATAGAATTGGGTGAACTCATTGTAGTGGATGCTTTCCAAAGAAACGAATCTTGTGGAGGACACTTTAGAGAAGAGTTTCAAACAGAAGATGGTGAGACTTTAAGAGATGATGAGAATTACGCATATGTCGCAGCCTGGAAATGGATGTCAATAGATCAGGAACCCGAAATGATAAAAGAAGAATTAAATTACGAAGAAGTAAAAATAGCTTCACGGTCTTATAAATAAGTTTTAAAATCATTTTAGTCCCAAAAGAATAGATAATAGATCTTCAATTATTTAAAAATCTGTCATTGCCTTTAACAAATACGGAACTGGATCAAATTAAACTTTGCATAGATTTATTGAAAAAACTCTGTGCAGATGGAGAACAAATTGCTAGAATTCCTGAAGCTCAGTTTCTTGAATTGTCCAAATATGCAGGTATGCTCTCCAGACCGGATCGAATGGAGCTTAAGCGAAGAAATAAGGCTCAAAAAAAATTACAACAAAGACAGATCAAAGAACATAATCGTGCTTTAACTTCTTCCTCAGGTATCAGAAAGGCAAGATTGGAATCAGTATTTATTGCTCCAGGACAAATAGAAGCACCCGATCAGAGTTCAGATTCATTGCGATTAAAAAGTTATAAAAACTGTTATGTCTGCAAAAAGGAATATTCTGATTTGCACCATTTTTATGATTCTATGTGTAAGTCTTGTGGGGACTTTAATTATGCGAAGAGATTTCAGCATTGCGATTTAAGCAATCGAATCGCAATGATTACTGGTTCACGGCTTAAGATTGGTTATCATGCTACGCTTAAACTTTTGAGAAGTGGGGCTGAAGTGATCGCCACGACAAGATTTCCAATTGACTCCGCTACCCGATATGCAAAAGAAACCGATTTCGAAGTTTGGAAAAACAAGCTGCATATTTATGGTTTGGATTTGAGACATATTCCCAGTGTAGAAATCTTTTGCAAACATTTTTCCAATTTATACTCTAGGTTGGATATTCTTATCAACAATGCAGCACAAACAGTGCGAAGGCCACCTGGATTTTTTGCACATTTGATGGCCATAGAAACCACAGAATGGAATGAATTATCCAAAGATGTTAAAATACTTTTAAATAATTATCACCAACTCATTCAAGATCTTCAACAATCCACAGAAAAAAATTCATTATTGCCAGATACAGCTTTCTCAATGGATTTAGAAAAAAGCGGATTGGGAATAATTTCTTCCGCTGAATTGTCGCAAATTCCTTATAAAGTAGACAATTTAGTCAATTCTGATGTTTTGTTTCCAAGCGGTCAGCTGGATGCCGATCTTCAACAAGTTGATTTACGAAAAACCAATAGTTGGAGATTGAAATTGGGCGAAATTGAGACGGCAGAAATGATAGAAGTGCAGTTAGTAAATGCTATTGCACCATTTGTATTAAATAATCATTTAATTCAAATAATGAAAAGAGAAAACACAGGACAAAAACACATTGTCAATGTTTCTGCCATGGAGGGAAAATTTTACAGGTTCACAAAAGCAGCAAGACACCCACATACCAACATGGCCAAAGCTGCATTAAATATGATGACGCATACAGCAGCATCTGATTTGATCAAATACGGAATTTTTATGAATGCTGTCGATACAGGATGGGTTACAGATGAAGATCCGGCAGAACTCGCAAAGTTCAAAACAGAAACGCATGATTTTCAGCCACCTTTAGATATTGTGGATGGAGCGGCAAGAATTTGTGATCCTTTTATTGACGGGATATTGACCGGGCAACACTGGAATGGTAAATTCCTTAAGGATTATATGCCTATTGACTGGTAGTCTAGATAAATCTCTACTAAACCAATATTTTGGGTTTATTACCTTTGCAAAAATTAATAAGCGTGAAGCGTCAGAAAATTAAAGAACTTTTACAAATCGAGGGTCAAGGGCAAGACTGTCTTGTAAGAGGTTGGGTGAGAAGTTTTAGGAGCAACAGATTTATTGCATTAAATGATGGCTCTGCTATTCATAATCTACAATTGGTTTTGGATTACGAAAAATTTTCTGAACTTGAACTAAAAAGAGTAACCGTTGGATCCTGCATACAAGCAACTGGCAAACTAAATCCTTCTATTGGTGAGGGGCAAAAGGTTGAACTTCACATTGAGGAGTTAAAAATACTTGGCGATGCAGATCCTTCCATTTATCCGTTGCAACCAAAGAGACATAGCCTTGAATTTTTAAGGCAGATTGCACATCTTCGCTTTCGTACCAATACTTTTAGTGCAGTATTTAGAATTCGGCATTATGCTGCCTTTGCTATTCATCAATTTTTTCACCTGAAGGGTTTTTATTATTTACATACGCCAATTATCACAGCATCTGATGCTGAAGGTGCCGGCGAAATGTTTAAAGTAACTACAATGGATCTTGACCAAGTTCCAAAAGATGACAAAGGCAAAGTTGATTTTAAAGAAGACTTTTTTGGGAGACCAGCAAATCTTACGGTTTCAGGCCAGTTGGAAGCCGAACTTGCAGCAATGGCTCTTTCCCAAGTCTACACTTTTGGACCAACATTTCGGGCGGAGAATTCCAATACAACAAGACATCTGGCTGAATTTTGGATGATTGAACCTGAGGTCGCTTTCAATGATTTGTTTGACAATATGGAACTTGCTGAAGAAATGTTGAAATATGTTATTCAATATATTTCTGAAAATTGTCAGGATGACCTAAAATTCTTAAATGAGCGGGAACAAGAAGAGCAAAAACAAAAACCTCAACATGAAAGAAATGAATTAAACCTTCTCGATAAATTGAAATTTTGTCTAGAGAATAGATTCGAAAAACTAAGTTATACAGAAGCAATAGAAATTCTTAAGAATTCAAATCATAATAAAAAAGGAAAATTTCAATTCCCTATTGAAAATTGGGGAACCGACTTACAATCTGAACATGAGCGGTATTTGGTTGAAAAACATTTTAAAAGACCGGTCATTCTTTACAATTATCCTAAAGAAATTAAAGCCTTCTATATGAGACAAAATGATGATAACTCAACGGTAGCGGCTATGGATATTTTATTCCCGGGGATTGGAGAAATTGTTGGTGGTTCTCAAAGAGAGGAAAGACTGGATAAATTAGAAATGCGTATGAAAGAAATGCACATTCCAACAGATGAAATGTTCTGGTATCTCGATACGCGAAGGTTTGGAACTTGCCCACATGCTGGCTTTGGACTTGGTTTTGAAAGATTGATTTTATTTATTACCGGGTTAACCAATATTAGGGATGTCATACCATTTCCAAGGTTTCCCGGATATGCGGAATTTTAATAAAAAAATAAATTAGAAAAAATGAAAAATCTTAATTGGATACTTCACGCGATATCAATACTATGCATTGTTTACTTATTATTTCAGAATAATACCCTGAAAAAACCTTTGAACCCGAATATGTCATCCTATGTCGCAAGCCCTTCGATGGATGTTAAACCAGGAAGTTCCCAGATAGCCTATTTTGTTTCAGATAGCCTTCTTCATAATCTTGGGTTTTTTAAAAAAAGTGAAGAAGATTTCAGAAATAAACAAGAAATGATGACCAATGAATTAAGAAAAAAAGAAGGTAATTTTCAAAAAGAAATTCAACAACTTCAAGCCAATTCTCAGAATTTAACCCGTAATGAATTGGAAACAAGTCAAAAAAGGCTTGCAAAAATGGAACAAGAATTGGTTGAAAGAAAAGAAAAATTATCAGAAGAACTAGCTTCTGAATCCGCTGAATTCAATGAAAAACTTCATCAAAAAGTTGTTTCATATCTTCAGGAATTTAATGCAGATAAGAAATTTAGTTTTATTTTTTCTGTGGCAAGAGATGGAAATATTTTTTATGCAGATTCAGCATATGATATTACCCCACAGATGATTAAGGCATTGAATGACAAGTATAGCAAATAAAAAAACCGGAGAACTTTTAGGGCGCCCCGGTTTAACAGTAGTAGGTAGATAAATATTATTCAAGACAAACTTTTTTGTCTTTTTCTGAATTACACTTTATTAGAATAGCTTTAGAATCGTAATTTCGATTCTATTGTTGATTAATTGACCTTCCATAGTTTTGTTATCAGCAACAGGATATTTACTTCCAAAGCCTTTGGCTTCAATTCTTTCGGGATTAACACCAACGGAAACAACTTCTTTTTTGATGTAATCAACCCTTTCTTGTGATAGTTTTTCTAATTTTTTAACGTCTCCATGGTTATCTGTATAACATTCCATTTTGATTCTCATATTTGGAAATAATACCATGATTTTGGCAAGTTCATCAATTTCAGCCCTGAACTTAGGAATGATTTCAGCCGTATTATTTTTCCATCTAAGTTCGATAAACTTGAATTGTTCGCCATAATCATATATACCATCTCTGATAAATTCAACCATCTGGCTTCCAAGATTACCTTGGGTCATCGGCATTTGAGATAATTGACCCAATGCTTTCTGCGTCTCCTCACTAAGTTTGTGCTTGTAGAGATATGAACTGTCTTTTTCGATCTCAGTGGAACTTATTTTTTGAGAATCAGGAGATGTCTTCGGTGTATCGCTCTTACATTGAACAAGAAGTAAGCTTAAGAAAAGAATTCCCGATCCTAACAAACTTAAACTTCTAAAAACACTCAACATCTTCATTATTTTACCGATAACTGACTTAATAACGATTTCATTTGGAATTTTGTTTGCTTGAAAGGACATAATTAACAATTTTTTAAAATTAAAAATATTTTTTTGAAAAATAACCAAATATAATTTGGTAATCATTTAAACATTAAAATAATTACAAATATATAAATAATTGTATTTCAATTATATAATTCAATAATTATTTATTTTACCAAACTTGTGTAATTTTTAATTTCTAAGAATGCCAATCATTTGCAGTAGTAAGCTGGTAATTTTTAAAATTATTGAATAAATTTTGAATACAAAGTTTAGTGTCTGAGCTTTTTTATTTATTTTGACCTTCGTATTATTTGAAGAACGAGCACCCTCTCACTATGTATGCACACAATTCCATATTTTCAAATGAGCTTGTGGGTCATTTGTATAATGAGTTAGAGCATACTATCCTGGAATTATCCAAATCTGAACAGAAGATTTTTTTTAGCCTCAGAGACAGGTTAAATTTTCTCTTTACTTCCAAACAGTTAAGTCAGCAAACCTATCAAGCTATTCTTACATGGTTATATAAATATGAGAATGAAATATTTTTATTTGAAGAAGATGAACTTGAATACTTTTTAAAATCAGCAAGAGGAATCCTAGCAGAATTATATTTTAAAATTGATCCGGAAAATATTCCGGATGATTATTCTAACTACCTGGATAAAAATCAATCAAACATTGTTTTTGAAGCCAAAACTATTTTTTCCAAAGTAAGAGCAGAAATCATTTCATTACAAAATTCATTTATAGAATTATCCATCACAACCGACCCGGCACAGATTATTAAAGTTCAAACTGAATTTTTAGACAAGGAGCTTTTCATTCAACTTAAAAAAATAAAAAACATTTACCAAGGAACTATACCATGCTTTGTACACGGATTAAAACAATTCGAGGAGAAATGGATGTTTGATGAACTGGTTTTGTTCCCAGATTTTTTAATTGATGTTACATCAATTGCTGAATGCTTTGATAATAAATTCAATGTTCCTATTAAACATTTTATTTCATTATTCAGGGATAGGATGCAAAGTAAGTCAATTTTACTTGGAACAGCGGCCAATGAATTTCTTGATGAATTAATTTTGGATAGTACGCAAGACTATTCTCAATTGATGCTAAAAGTTTTTAGAAAATTTGCATTGGGAATTTCAGCTCTTAACGAGGAGGACTTAAATGATTTTATTTATTCAACCAGACTTCATTTTGAACACTTGCAGAATTTAATTAAAAATAAGTTTGAAGAAAAAATATTGCGTTTAGATGAATGTATTCTCGAACCCAGTTTTTTTTCGGTTGAATTCGGCATTCAGGGAAGACTTGACATTTTATATGATGGATTTCCAAAAAAAATAATAGAACTTAAAAGTGGCAAACCTTTTAATCCAAACTCTGAAGGAATCAGTGCAAGTCATCATGCACAAGCTATTCTTTACAAAATGCTACTGGAGTCAGTTTATGGAAGTGATCAACAAAATGAAGCCTGGATTCTGTATTCAGGATTAAGTAAACATCAACTTAGAGAAGCAATAGATCAGAAGTCTATCCGGAAAAAACTAATTTCTATACGAAATTCAATATTGCTTATACAAATGCATATGTCCATGATCAGTCCAGTGGATAGGTCTATATTTGACATGATAAATATTGAGTTATTTGAAGCATTGAATCCTTTTAGTAGAAGGGATGGAATTAAATGGTTGGAAATTTATTCCAGTCTAAATGCGGTAGAAAAGGACTTTATAAAACAATATAGTTATTTTAATTCAAGAGAACTTCTTATATCAAAATGTGGATTGCATGGTACCAACAAAGTAAACGGACTTGCTTCCATGTGGTTACAAAGTAAATTGGAAAAAATTTCACAATTCGCATTGTTGGCTGATCTCACCATAGTTCAAATCGATAATAATATTCACGATGCTCCAATTGTCATTCTTCAATCACCTGCTGCTATTGACCGAATTTCTCAATTTAGAATTGGAGATACCCTGGTAATGTATCCCGATTCAACTGACGGCAAAGGAATGTTGAATAATATGGTATACAAATGCACACTCATTCATTCAGATAATGGACGATTTCATATTCGATTAAGAGGGAGACAGTTTTTTTGGAAAGTTGGTAAGTTACAAAAATGGTGTCTAGAATCAGATAACCTCGACAGATCCTTTTTATATCAATATTCAGGTCTCTTTGAGTTTGCCTCCTCCAGTAGATCGTATAGATCATTGATATTGGGATCTAGACCCCCTAATTCTGAAGAAAATGTAACTCAAACTACACCATGGAGTATGGAAAATATTGTCAGGCAATCCATTCTGGCCAAAGAATATTTCTTGCTTTGGGGGCCACCAGGTTCGGGTAAAACGAGTGTTTATATTCGTAAGTTAGTGAAAAGTCTAATGGATGAAACCGCTCAAAATATCTTACTCCTTGCCTATACCAATAGGGCTGTGGACGAAATATGTGAGGTATTAAAAAGCATTTCTAAAGATTTACCATTTTTGCGTATTGGCTCAAGATTTGGTACCAGACCTGATTTTCATGATCATTTGCTCGATTCAAAAATTAATCAGCTGAGCAATAAAAAAGAATTATTAAATTTATTAAATTCTGTAAGAATTATAACAGCAACCATTTCAAGCATTCATGGTAAGCGAGAGCTATTTGAACTAAAACAATTCGATATCGTAATAATTGATGAAGCATCTCAAATTTTAGAGCCAAATCTGGTAGGTTTGCTTTCAAGGTTTAAGAAATTTATACTCATTGGAGATCATTTACAATTACCTGCTGTTAGCAGTCAGGATCCCAGTCAATCAAGAATTGTAAGTGAAGCATTGAATTTAATTGGATTTAGAAACTGTGGTGAATCCTTTTTTGAAAGATTATTCCGTCAGTGCGTACAGAATAATTGGAAGCATGCATTTAATATGTTAAATAAGCAAGGGAGAATGCATGATGAAATAATGCAATTCCCTTCTGCTTTCTTTTACAATAATTCTTTAAAACTTGTAAATGAAGATCGAGAGAGTATTCAGAAAATTGCCTTAGTGAACAAGTTCCCTGTAAGTGAAATTAATTTTATCGATACGGTATTAAAAACTGAAAGAAAAATTTTTATTGATGTTGAACCCATTCAAGAGTCCCTTCATTCAAAAAATAATCAGGCTGAAGCAATTATAGTCAGTTATATTATTAGAAAGCTAAAGGCATTGTATGATTTTAATTCTATTAAATGGGATCAGAATACCTGTGGAATAATAAGTCCCTTTCGTGTACAAATATCCACCATACAAAATACATTAAATTCAAATGGGCTTAACAATATTCCACTAACTATAGATACGGTTGAAAGATATCAAGGAAGTGCCAGAGATATAATTATTATTTCATGTTGCGTCAAATCTAAATCCCAACTTGAACAAATTAGTTCATTAAATGAAGATCAACAGGATCGGAAATTAAATGTCGCCCTTACCAGAGCAAAAGAACAAATAATCCTAAT
>WBZT01000653.1_pt1 | contig 27267 bp, 25 predicted proteins | sample 5204241 | NCBI WGS metagenome assembly WBZT01 (sample SAMN12344358, study PRJNA552823) | activated sludge metagenome | biome: Activated sludge suspended growth; feature: Nitrification reactor; material: Wastewater; isolation source: activated sludge from nitrification reactor of wastewater... | reverse complement strand
ATGCTCGGGCACGGGCTGGGGATGATCGCCTTCCTGCTGGCGGTCAACATCATCCTCCTGCTGGCCGGCAATTTCATGGAGCCCTCGTCGATCGTGCTGATCTTCGCGCCCATCCTCTTCCCGGTGGCGATGAAGCTGGGAATTGACCCGGTGCACTTCGGCATCCTGATGGTGGTCAACATGGAAGTCGGCATGTGCCATCCGCCGGTCGGGCTCAACCTCTACGTGGCTTCCGGAATCACCAAGATGGGGATTACCGAGCTGACCGTCGCCGTCTGGCCATGGCTGCTGTCGATGCTCGCCTTCCTGGTAGTCGTCACCTACGTGCCGACCTTGTCGACCTGGTTGCCGAAGACCCTCGGCATGATGTAGCGACGGCAGGCTGCTGCAGCGCGGTCCGAGCGCGCGTGCGGGTCAAACCGCACGCGCGCTCTGCTTTTTGCTTCGCGCCCGGCATTCGTCGGCGAGTCTTGGTATAATCTCGGGTTTGTGTGTCTAGCAATATGATTTGTCGTTGTTTTTCTTGATTTACCGCCCTTTGGAGAATTAGTCATGGCCATCGAACGTACCCTTTCCATCATCAAGCCCGACGCGGTTGCCAAAAACGTGATCGGCAAAATCTATTCCCGATTCGAGACCAACGGGCTCAAGGTCATCGCCGCCAGGATGGCCTGGCTGTCGCCGCAGGAAGCCGGGGCGTTCTACGCCGTGCACCGCGAGCGGCCATTTTTCAAGGATCTGGTTTCGTTCATGATTTCCGGTCCGGTGATGATTCAGGTGCTTGAAGGTGAGAACGCGATCGCCAGGAACCGTGACCTGATGGGCGCGACCGACCCGAGGAAGGCGGAAGCGGGAACGATCCGTGCTGATTTCGCCGAGTCGATCGACGCCAATGCGGTCCATGGTTCGGACGGCGAGGAGACGGCGAAGGTTGAAATCGCCTTCTTTTTTCCGGCGATGAGCGTCTATTCGGGCCGCTAGGTCAGTCCGGGCAAGCCTTTAGATGACGGTCAATCTGCTCGATTTCGATGCCGCCGGCCTGACGGCCTTTTTTGCCGAAAACGGTGAAAAGCCGTTTCGTGCCCGGCAGGTGCTGCGCTGGGTGCATCGTTTCGGGCAGGCGGATTTTGCCGCCATGACGGATCTCGCCAAAGGGCTGCGCGAGAAGCTCGACAACAGGGCGGTGGTCGTCCCGCCAGCGCTGATTGCCGACCGGGTCTCTGAAGACGGCACGCGCAAGTTCCTGTTCGATGTCGGCGGGGGTAATGCCGTCGAGTCGGTTTTCATTCCTGAAGAGGAACGGGGCACCTTGTGCATTTCGACGCAGGCCGGTTGCGCGCTCGACTGTTCGTTTTGTTCGACAGGCAAACAGGGGTTCAACCGCAATCTGACCGTCGCCGAGATCATCGGTCAGTTGTGGCAGGCGAGGCACGCCCTGGGCGCCCATGATCGGGATGCGGCGCAGGGCGAGCGGGTGATCAGCAACGTGGTCCTGATGGGCATGGGTGAACCGCTGGCCAACCTCGAGAATACGCTGCAGGCTTTGCGCCTGATGCTTGACGACAACGCCTACGGGCTTTCGCGGCGGCGGGTGACGGTGTCCACCTCCGGTCTGGTTCCGGCGATGGATCGCCTGCGCGACGAGTGCGCGGTAGCGCTGGCGGTTTCCCTGCACGCAGCAAACGATCACCTGCGTGATGAACTGGTGCCGATCAACCGCAAGTACCCCTTGCGCGAGCTGCTCGCCGCGTGTCAGCGGTATCTCGAGCGAGCCCCGCGCGATTTTGTCACTTTCGAGTACGTCATGCTGGACGGGGTCAATGACTCGGATGCGCAGGCGCGCGCCTTGCTGGCCCTGACGCGCGAGGTGCCATGCAAGTTCAACCTGATTCCTTTCAACCCCTTTCCCGGCTCACCGTACCGCCGCTCGCCGGCACCGCGCATTCGACGCTTTGCCGAGATTCTGCTCGCGGCCGGCGTCGTGACGACGACCCGCAAGACGCGTGGTGACGACATCGATGCCGCCTGTGGTCAGCTCGCGGGCCAGGTTCTCGACCGGACGCAGCGGAGCAGCCGGCAGACCCGGGTCCTGCTCCGCGATCGTCACGAGCTGCGCCCATGAGCAAGGCCTGGCTGGCGATCCTTGTCGCTGTCTGCATGGGTGGCTGCTCGTCTTGGCCCCTGGCTTTGGGAAGCGCGGCGTTAAAGGCACTGGAGGATCCCGTTGACCCGCCAGCCAAGCCCAAACCACGCGATGCACGCACGCGGGCCAAGCTGCACACCGAGCTGGGGGCGATGTACCTGCAGAACAACAACCTCGCGGTGGCGCTCGAAGAGTTGACCATCGCCATCACCATCGACCCGGACTACGCCAGGGCCTACAGTACGCGTGGACTGGCCGGTTTTCAGGTGCGCGAGATGCAGGCCGCCGACCAGGACTTTCGGCGCGCCTTGAGCCTCGACGGCAACGACCCCGAGATCAACAACAACTACGGCTGGTTCCTGTGTCAGATAGGCAGAGAGAAAGAGGGCATTCCCTACTTCCATCGGGCGATCAAGAACCCGCTCTATGAAACGCCCGCCAAGGCGTATCTGAATGCCGGCGCGTGTTACGCCAAACTTGGCGACCTGGCCAATGCCGAGGGTTATGTCGAGCAGAGTCTGCGTATTGCGCCGGGTAACCCGCAGGCAGTCCTGCAGCTAGCCAGTCTCAACTACCAGCGCGGTCAGCTCGAGCTGGCCAGACAGCAGCTCGCTGATCTGTTGCGCCAGACCGAGCCGAATGCCGAGGCGCTGTGGCTTGGGGTGCGCATCGAGCGCGGACTCGGCAACCGTCCGGGCGAAGCGCGCTATGCCAATCAGTTGCGGCGAAGGTTCCCGCTCGCGCCGGAGGCGCAGGAACTGATGAAAGGTCACTTCGAGTGAGTAAAACATGAGTGAACCACGCGTAATTTCCTTTCCGGCTGGGCAGAGCGTGTCAGATCAGGCGATCTCCCGCGAAGCAGAGGGGGATAGTGCGGCCGTGACGTTGGGCAGCAGTCGTGTCGGCGAACAGCTACGGCTGGCGCGGGAGGCGAGAAATCTGAGTCTCGGCGAGGCCGCGCAATCGCTCAAGCTGGCGCCGCGTCAGGTGGAAGCCCTGGAGAGCGAGAACTGGGGGGCATTGCCGGGCAACACGATGATCCGTGGTTTCGTCCGTAATTATGCGCGCCTGCTCAATCTGGATGCCGACGTTCTGATGCGCGCTCTCGATGCCGAACAACTGCAGCAGGCACCGCAGCTCGAAGCGTCGGCCGGCACCAGTGCCAGCTTGCCGCAGGCAAGCAGTCGCCGTGTGGAGCGACGCGACTGGCTGGCCGTACTTGCCGGGCTGCTCCTGCTGGGTCTGGCCGGGTTGGCCTACTTTTTCATCCCGGCCGATCTCTGGCGAGCACAACTGACGGCGCTGATCGAGAGCCAGCCGGCAGCGCCTTCGCAGGAGATCGCGGCACCTGTACCCGTGCCGCCGCCCGCTGAGACAACGGCAGCGAAGGGGGGGGCTGGCGAGTCGGTAACGGTGATCGCCGCACCCCATGCAACCGTGCTGTCGGATGCCTCGGTAGCAACGCCCCAGCCGTCGGCAGCGCTTTCGCCGCCAGCCGGCAGCGGTCTGAAACTCTCCTTTGCTCAGCCCGCCTGGATCGAGGTGCGCGACGCTCGAGGTCAACTCGTGTTGTCCGAGTTGAGCGCCGCCGGCAGCCAGCGGGAAATCGCGGGCGAACCGCCGTTGTCGCTGGTCGTCGGCAACTCGACGCAGGTGACGCTGCAGTTCCGCGGCAAGGTGATCGATCTGGCGCCGTACACCAAGAACGGCGTCGCGCGCCTGACGGTCGAATGAGCGAGTGGGTGAACAGGCAGTGAGCACGCCGGTAGCGGCGACATCGCGTCGGCAAACGCGTCCGGTCAGGGTGGGGCAGGTGACCGTCGGCGGCGTTGCGCCGGTGGTCGTCCAGTCGATGACCAATACCGATACGGCCGACGTGCTGCGGACGGCGATCCAGTGCGCCGAGCTGGCGCGCGCCGGGTCCGAACTGGTGCGCATCACGGTCAACACCGCCGAAGCAGCGGCTGCCGTGGCGCCGATCCGCGAGCACCTCGGCCGCATGGGGGTAGACGTTCCGTTGATCGGCGACTTCCATTACAACGGACATCGCCTGCTGACGGAACATCCGGACTGCGCGCAGGGTCTGGCCAAGTACCGTATCAATCCGGGCAATGTCGGGCACGGTCGCAAGCGCGACGAGCAGTTCGCGCAAATGATCGAGATTGCCTGCCGCCACGAGAAGCCGGTGCGTATCGGCGTCAACTGGGGAAGCCTGGATCAGGATCTGCTGGCGCGCATCATGGATGAGAATGCGCGCCGCACCGACCCGCTCGATGCGGTGGCGGTGATGCGCGAAGCGATGGTCGCTTCGGCGCTCGAGTCGGCAGCGCGCGCCGAGGCGCTGGGCATGCCGGGCGAGCATATCATCCTTTCCTGCAAAGTGTCCGGTGTGCAGGATCTGATCGCGATTTATCGCCAGTTGTCGAGCCGTTGTGATTACCCTTTGCATCTCGGGTTGACCGAAGCCGGCATGGGCTCGAAAGGCATCGTTGCCTCGACGGCGGCGATGGCGGTACTGCTGCAGGAAGGGATCGGCGATACGATCCGCGTGTCGCTGACGCCGGAACCCGGCGGTGCGCGCACGCAGGAGGTGATCGTCGCGCAGGAGATGCTGCAGACGATGGGTCTGCGGGCTTTCACGCCGATGGTCGTCGCCTGTCCCGGTTGCGGCCGGACGACCAGCAGCTTCTTTCAGGAACTGGCCCAGTCGATCCAGGACCATGTGCGCCAGCGGATGCCGCAGTGGCGGATCGACCATGACGGAGTCGAGAACATGACTCTGGCCGTCATGGGCTGCGTGGTCAATGGGCCCGGAGAGAGCAAGCACGCCAACGTCGGCATCAGCCTGCCGGGAACCGGTGAAGCGCCGGTGGCGCCGGTCTTCGAGGATGGCGCCAAGACGGTCACCCTGCGTGGCGAGCACATCGCCGAGGAATTCACCGCCATCGTCGATTCCTATGTGGCACGCACTTACCAGAGAAAGTCTGCCGGCCGATGATGACCCCGAAGATCCAGTCGGTGCGCGGCATGAACGACATCCTGCCGGACGAGGCCGAGTTCTGGGACCTGTTCGAAGAAACCATACGCTCGTGGCTCAAGAGCTACGCTTATCGCCCGATACGCCTGCCGATCGTCGAGCCGACACCGCTGTTCAGGCGCGCCATCGGCGAAGTGACCGACATCGTCGAGAAGGAGATGTACTCGTTTATCGACAGCCTCAACGGCGAGCCACTGACGCTGCGTCCCGAGGGGACCGCCGGCTGCGTGCGGGCCGTCATCCAGCACCATCTGATCGCGCAGCAGCCGCAACGACTTTACTATCTGGGCCAGATGTTCCGCCACGAACGGCCGCAGAAAGGGCGTTACCGTCAGTTCCATCAGGTGGGCGTCGAAGCGCTCGGTTTTCCCGGTCCGGATATCGATGCCGAACAGATCCTCATGGGCGCCCGCCTGTGGGATGATCTCGGTCTCGACGATATCCGGCTGCAACTCAACACGCTGGGCCAGGCGGCCGAGCGGGCAAACCATCGTGCCGAACTGATCGCTTATATCGAGCGGCACGGCGACCTGCTCGACGAGGACAGCCGGCGACGCCTGCACAGCAACCCCCTGCGCATCCTCGACAGCAAGAACCCGTCGTTGCAGGAACTCATACTCGGCGCGCCAAGACTGATCGATCACCTGGGTGTCGCGTCGCTGGCACACTTCGAGGGCGTGCAGCAGGTACTGCGCGATGCCGGGCAGGCCTTCGAGATCAATCCGCGCCTGGTGCGTGGCCTCGACTACTACAACCTGACGGTTTTCGAGTGGGTCAGTGATCGCCTCGGCGCGCAGGGAACCGTCTGTGCCGGTGGGCGTTACGACGGTCTGGTCGAGGAACTCGGCGGCAAGCCGGCGCCGGCCTGTGGTTTTGCCATGGGCGTCGAGCGGCTGATCGCATTGATTCGCGAGGCCGGAGGCGAAGCCCGAGCGGCGGCAGTCGATGCCTATGTCGTGCATCAGGGCGACGCCGCGTCGCGCCTGGCGGTGCGCGTGGCCGAGGGCCTGCGTGACCACGGTCTCGATGTCCTCTTCCATTGCGGCGGCGGCGGCTTCAAGGCGCAGATGAAAAAGGCTGACGCCTCGGGCGCGCGCTTCGCCGTGATCATCGGCGACGATGAAGCGAATGCCGGTGAGGTGACGGTCAAGCCACTGCGCTCGACCGGCGAGCAGCCGAACGAGCAGCGCCGTGTGGCGGTCGACAGCGCTGCCGACGAAATCATGCGTCTCATTCTGGATCAGGAAGAATTGTAATGGCTACCTACGACCTCGAAGAACAGGAACAGATCGCCGAACTCAAGGCGTGGTGGAAGCAGTATGGCAATCTGGTGGCCGGTGTCATCACGGCTGCGGCGATCGGCGTCGTCGCCTGGCAGGGCTGGAACTGGTATCAACGCAGTCAGGCGGCGCAGGCGTCGATGGTCTTCGGCGTGCTGCAGAAAGCGGTGGTTGACAACGACGCGCAGCGCATCAAGGCGGCGAGCGGCGAGCTGCTCGAGAAATATGGGCGCACGGCGTATGCGCCGCTGGCGGCGCTGAAGGTAGCCAAGGTGATGGTCGACGCCGGCGACGTGCCGACCGCCAAGTTGCAACTGGCCTGGGTCGTGGAACACGGCACCGAGGAGCTGCGCGATCTGGCGCGCTTGCGTCTGGCCACCTTGCTGCTCGACGAAAAGGCCTACGATGAGGCGTTGAAGCAGCTCGACGTCGCGCCTGGCGCCGGCTTCGCGGTGCGCTTTGCGGATGCCCGTGGCGACGTGCTCGGCGCGCAGGGCAAGGTCGCCGAGGCGCGTGCGGCGTATCAGGCGGCTCTGACCACGCTCGACGGGGGAGAGCAGGGGAGCAAGGGGAAAAACAGCCTGCAGGACCGGCAGGCGAATGCTGCTTATCGGGAAGCGCTGCAACTGAAACTCGACGCGCTCGGGGAGCCCGGCTGATGCCGCGCCTGCTTGCCGCCGCATCGCTGCTGGCGTTGTTGGCCGGCTGCTCGACATTCGATGCGCTCAATCCGTTTGCCAGCAGCAGCGGGCCGAAGATGGCTGACTTGCAGCCCATCGAGGCCAGCAGCGCTGACGCGCGGGTGCTGTGGGCGGAGGAGATCGGCAAGAGCGAGGACTACACTCTGCTTCCGGCGGTGGTCGGGTCGACGGTTTATGTGGCGGCCAGGGATGGCACGATCGCTCGCCTCGACGACGGTCAGCCGGCCTGGAGAGTCAACGCCGGACAGCCACTCTCGGGAGGAGTGGGCGCCGATGGGCGACTGCTCGTCGTGGGCACCGCCAAGGGCGACGTGTTGGCTTTTTCGACCGTCGACGGCAGCGAGTTGTGGAAAGCCAAAGCCAGCAGTGAATTCGTTGCGCCGCCGGCGGTGAGTGCGAACCTGGTCGTCGTGCGCAGTGTCGATCATCGCCTCGCGGCCTATGCTCCCCTCGACGGCAAGCGCAAGTGGGTCTATCAACGTCCGAGCACGCCGCTGTCGCTGCGCGTGACGGCTGCGCCTTTGCTGGTAGAACGCTACGTCTTCGCCGGTTTCCCTGGCGGCAAGCTGATTGCGGTGAGCGCCGAAAACGGCGCGCCGCTCTGGGAAGGGACCGTCGCGTTGCCGAAAGGCGCTACCGAACTCGACCGAGTCGCCGATGTCACCAGCGTGCCGGTGATCGACGGCCGCATGATCTGTGCCGTCGCTTTCCAGGGCCGCGTTTCGTGTTTCGACCTCGGCAACGGCAACCTGATCTGGTCGCGCGATATTTCGAGTGCGGCCGGTTTGTCGATCGATAGTCGCCATGTTTACGTGGCCGATGACAAGGGTGCCGTACATGCGCTCGACAAAGCGAGCGGCGCCAGCTTATGGAAGCAGGACAAGCTCTTCCTGCGCCGGCTGACCGCGCCGCAGCCCTTGCGTAATTGGGTGGTCGTCGCCGATGTGCAGGGGGTGGTGCACTTTCTGAGTCGCGACGATGGCTCTTTCGTCGCCCGCCTGCCGACCGATGGCAGCGCGGTGCGGGCCCCCTTGCAGCGGCTCGGCAACCATCTGGTGGTGCAGACGACCAACGGACGCGTGCTGGCCATCGACGCCCAATGAAGCCCAGCATCGTCCTCGTCGGGCGACCGAATGTCGGCAAATCAACCCTTTTCAACCGCCTGACGCGGACCCGTGACGCCCTCGTGGCGGACCTCCCGGGGCTCACGCGCGACCGCCATTATGGTCCCGGAAGACTCGGCAGCAAGCCCTATCTGGTGATCGATACCGGCGGTTTTGAACCGCTGGCCAAAGACGGGATCATGTACCAGATGGCGCGCCAGACCGAGCAGGCGATCGACGAGGCCGATGTCGTGCTGTTTCTGGTCGATGGCCGTAGCGGTGTCACCGCACTCGACAAGGAAATCGCCAACCGACTGCGCCGCAGGGGTCGGCCGGTCCTGGTTGCGGTCAACAAGACGGAAGGAATGAGGCAGGGGGTCGTCGTCGCCGACTTCCATGAGCTTGGTCTCGGCGAGCCACTGGCGATTTCGGCAGAGCATGGCGAAGGGGTGCGCGGCCTGATTGACCTGGCACTCGAGCCGTTTCCGGAACCACAGCCAGCGGAGGCGGTGAGCGACGTAGTCAAGGTGGCGATCGTCGGCCGTCCGAACGTCGGTAAGAGCACGCTGGTCAACGCCTTGCTCGGCGAGGAGCGGGTCATCGCTTTCGACCAGCCGGGAACGACTCGCGACGCCATCGAGGTCGATTTCGAACGCAACGGTCGTCAGTACACCCTGATCGACACCGCCGGCCTGCGCCGGCGCGGCAAGGTCTTCCAAACGATCGAGAAATTCTCGGTGGTCAAGACGCTGCAGGCGATCGAGGAGGCGCAGGTGGTGATTCTGGTGCTCGACGCGCGCCAGGACATCTCCGATCAGGATGCGCACATCGCTGGCTTCATCCGTGAAGCGGGACGCGCCCTGGTGGTTGCCGTGAACAAGTGGGATGGTCTCGAGGCGTACGTCCGCGAGCAGATCAAGGGAGCACTTGAAAGCCAGTTATCGTTCGTCGATTTTGCCCGCTTCCACTACGTATCGGCGCTCAAGGGGCAGGGGCTGGAACAACTCTTTCGCTCGCTGGATGCCGCCTACCAGGCAGCGAGCGCCGATCTGCCAACGCCCCGGCTGACCCGTGCGCTGATCGATGCGGTGGCCAGACAGGCGCCGCCGCGCAACGGCCTTTTCCGGCCGAAGCTACGCTATGCCCACCAGGGAGGCAGGAATCCCCCGCTGATCGTGATTCATGGCAATGCGCTCGACAAGCTTCCGGATTCCTACCGCCGCTATCTCGAGCACACCTTCCGGGAAGTGTTCAAGCTGCAGGGAACGCCGCTGCAAATCCAGTTCAACGTGAGCACCAACCCCTTCGCCGACAAGCCGCCGCCGGAGCAGAACCGGCGCAAGCCCAAAGCGGCCGACAAACCAAAGCCAAAGCCGAACAGTGCTGCTCGTCCGGGCGGGGGCAGAGCAGCCGGCGCCAAGGCAAAAGCACCTCCCCGGCCCCGTTGAGTGCTTGACTCGGTAGTGCTCTGCATTCGACAATGCCAGCTTCGCTTGCCGCCGGCCCCGCAGGGCGAAGCTGGGGGCCAAATGGCGTAGCGCGCCAACCGGTGACTGCTGGCTGGCGCGGTTACGGTGCACTAAGCTTGGCACTTGTGGCGACTCGGATCAGCGGCAACGTCCTCGGAGCAGCACAAGGCCCGGAATTTTCTGTGACGATAGGGACGCTTGTCGATCGCCTTCGGCACAGGCCAGGAGCGCGGCATCGTGTGGTGTCGCGGTATTTTTTTGGGGGTAATGATGCAAATCAATGGCAGTGTGTTTGTTGTAACGGGCGCAGGGTCCGGGCTCGGAGCGGAAACGGCGAGCGGTCTGGTCAATGCGGGTGGCAAGGTGGTGATTGTCGATGTCGACGCGGGAGCCGGTGAGGCGCACGCCGCACTGCTTGGTGCGAGCGCGCGTTTTGCCAAGACCGACGTGACCGACGAGGCGAGCGCACGCGCCGCCATCGAGTTGGCGGTGAGCGAATTCGGTGCGCTGCACGGCTTGGTCAACTGTGCCGGTGTCGCACCACCGAAGAAGGTTCTCGGCCGGGATGGCCCGCACGACCTGGCGACGTTTGCCCGCGTCGTCAGCATCAACCTGGTGGGCACCTTCAACATGATTCGCCTGGCTGCCGAGGCGATGAGCAGGAACGAGCCGAACGAAGGCGGCGAACGCGGCGTGATCGTCAATACCGCGTCGATCGCCGCTTTTGACGGTCAGATTGGTCAGGCGGCCTATGCCTCTTCGAAGGCCGGAGTGGTCGGCCTGACGCTGCCGGTGGCACGCGAGCTGGCGGCGAACGGAATTCGTGTCGTGACCATCGCCCCCGGCATTTTCGGGACCCCGATGATGAAAGGATTGCCGCAACCGGTGCAGGATACGCTGAGCAAGATGGTGCCGTTCCCAAGTCGCCTGGGCTATCCTTCCGAGTACGCGGCGCTGGTACGGCACATCTGCGAGAACACCTATCTGAACGGTGAAGTCATCCGTCTCGACGGTGCCATCCGGATGCCAGGGAAGTAATTCGGGGCCGGCAGAAAAGCTCAATTGGCCAAGAACCGCAGTCTTAAAGGAGTGTTGTATGAGTGAGTCCGTTGTCATAGTAGGCGCCAAGCGTACGCCAGTGGGCGCTTTCCAGGGGCAGTTTGCCAGCCTGACCGCGCCGCAGCTCGCCGCGGTGGCGATCAAGGCCGCTGTCGAGCAGGCGGGCGTCAAGGGTGAAGACATCGATGAGGCCCTGATCGGTTGCTGTCTGATGGCTGGTGTGCGCCAGGCGCCTGCGCGCCAGGCGGTATTGGGGGCAGGTTTGCCGACGTCGGTGCCGTGCACCACGCTGACCAAGATGTGTAGCTCAGCCCAGAAAACGGTGATGATTGCGCATGACGAACTGCTGGCCGGTTCGATCAACATCGCTGTGGCCGGCGGCATGGAGTCGATGACCAATGCGCCACACGTGCTGACCACAGCCCGCTCCGGCTATCGCCTGGGCAATGGTGTGCTGCACGATCATATGTTCCTCGACGGTCTCGAGGATGCCTACGAGCAGGGCAAACTGATGGGTGCTTTTGCCGAGCTGTGCGTAGACAAGTACAGTTTTTCGCGTGCAGCGATGGACGCCTTCGCCATCGAATCCGTCACGCGTGCGCAGCGCGCGGTTACCACGGGAGTGTTCAGCGACGAGATTGCGCCGGTCACCGTTACCAGCCGCAGGGGTGAAGAAGTGATCGCCCTCGACGAGACGCCGATGAAGTGCGATGTGTCCAAGATCACCAAGCTGAAGCCGGCTTTCAAGAAGGATGGAGCGGTTACGCCGGCGAACTCGTCGTCGATTTCCGACGGCGCTGCGGCTTTCGTGCTGATGCGCGAGTCCGACGCCAGAAGCGCCGGCGTCACGCCGCTGGCGCGCATCGTTGGCCACGCCACCTTTGCCGCCGAGCCCGCCTGGTTCACTACGGCGCCGGTGTTTGCCTTCCAGAAGCTGCTGAAAAAAGTCGGCTGGCAGACCACCGATGTCGACCTGTGGGAGATCAACGAAGCCTTTGCGGCGGTGACGATGGCCTCGATGCACGACCTCGATCTACCGGCTGACAAGGTCAACGTCAATGGCGGCGCCTGTGCTTTGGGCCATCCGATCGGAGCGACGGGCTCGCGCATTCTGGTGACGCTCCTTTACGCACTGAAGGCCCGCGGCCTCAAGCGCGGCATCGCCGGACTCTGCGCCGGCGGCGGCGAAGCCACCGCGATCGCCATCGAAGTTCTCTGATCCAGTCGCCAACCAGCGTTCCCACCCCGCTCTCGGGGGTGGGCGAGGAGCAAGTCAGATGTTGATTGACAAGAAACACATAGGCATGAAGGTGCCGCCGCATACCGTCAGGTTGACGGCGTGGCAACTGAAGTGGTTCGCCAAGGCGACGGGTGAAACGAACCCGATCTACTTCGATGAGGCCGCTGCAGATAAGGCCGGGCTGCCAGGCGTCCTGGCACCACCCACCTTCTTTTTCTGCATGGACATGGACAAGGAGCACCCCTTCGATTATCTCGAGACGATGGGTTGCGATCTGATGAAGATGCTGCACGGCGAACAGTCGTTCACCTACCACCAGCCGGTGTACTCCGGCAATGTCCTCGATTTCGACGGCGAAATCACCGACATCTACGACAAGCGGAACGGTGCGCTGCAGTTCGTCGTCAAGGACGTCAAGGTACGTCGTCAGGGCGAGCTGGTGTGCGATGTGCGCTCCGTGATGGTCATTCGGGCATAGGGGAAAGTCGATGACAAAACCGAATTATGATGCGCTGAAGGTGGGCGACAGTCTTCCGTCGTTCACCACCGAGCCGGTATCGCGACTCACCCTCGCCTTGTACGCCACCGGGTCGGGCGACCACCACCCGCTGCACCTCGACCAGGACTTCGTCCGGGCGAATGGCATGCCCGATGTTTTCGCCCATGGTATGCTCGGCATGGCGTACCTTGGCCGTTTGCTGACGCAATGGGTGCCGCAGGAAGCCATCCGCAACTTTGGCGTTCGTTTCACCGCCATCACACAGATCGGCGAACGCCTGGTGTGCACCGGCAAGGTAATCGAAAAGCTGGAGCAGGGTGGGGAAACATGTGTTCGTCTCGAGTTGACCTGCGCCAACGAGCAGGGTGAGGCGAAGCACAAGGGAGATGCGGTGGTCGCGCTGGCCTGATCGTTTGCCAGCCGGTCATGCTGCATCATCGCGGCCGTCGACAGACGGCCGCAGTTTGCTTGTAGAGTGCACTCAGTCTGCCGCTGGGCATCCGCCTACCGTGGCGGTAGGCGTGTCCGATACACTTAAAGGAGATCACAGGAGTGGAAAACAACAATCCGACTGAACAACTGGGCGGCGTCGTCAATGCTTGGGCCGAAATGCAGAAGCGCATGTGGGGCGATTGGTCCACGTTGCTGCAGAATTTACCGGGCGGCCAGGAAGGCCCGGTCGACGCGGTGAAGAAGGGGGTGGTTGCCGCCACCAAGGGGAGCAACGAAGCGGCGCGCATGTTGATGGACCGCATGAACAGCAGCCAGGGTGCAATGAATCGCGTCATGGATTTCTTCTTCAAGTCGATGAAAATCGTCGCTCCGAACCTGGACGCGAACAAGGACTGGCGGCCTGATCTCAAGAGTTATGCCGAGCAGTGGGCCAAGGAGTCGACGGCCATGCTCGAGCGGAGTTTTGGCATGGGTTCGCACCTCGGCAATTTGAGCGGGACGCTGAGCAAGGATTTGCCTGATGCGATGGGTCCGTGGTTGTCTTTCCTGATGCAGGCGGGCTCGTCGGGTCACGTCGGCGAGGCGATGCTGGGCGGTAGCTCGGGAATAATCAATCATCTGCTGTCGATGGAAGGCGATGCCGCTCTGGCCGGCGTCGGCGAAATTCCTCTCTTTGGCGCTTCGCGTGAGAAAAACGCCAAGTTGCTGCGTCTGGTCGACGCCGTCAGTGATCTGCGCAAGACCAGTCTGACGTTCCACAAGGCGTTCGCCGAAGCGCTCGCCCGGGCCGTCGAAGCGACCGTCGAAGAACTCGGCAAGGTGGCTGCCAAGGGTGAAAAGATCACCGCAGTACGCCAACTGATGGGCCTCTGGTATCGCACGGCCGACAAGTCGCTGCTGGTGACTTTCAATACGCAGGAGTTCCTTGACAAACAGAATGCGTTCACCAAGGCGCAGCAGCAATTGAAGTTGGCGCAGCGCGGTGTCGTCGAGGACATCTTCCGGAGCATGGACATGCCCACGCGCAGCGAACTGGACGAAACCTACCAAGTCATCCACGACCTCAAGAAAGAGGTCCGAGCGCTCAAAAAGGCACTGCTTCCGCCACCCCAGGCGGCGGCTGCTGCGGCTGCCAAGGCCAGCGCTCCTCGCAAGGCAGCGGCAGCGCGTGCCAAGAGCGAATGAGCCGAGAAGCCTGAACAACCTTGTTCGGCGGATAAGCTAATAGACCTTTAGGAGGGTGCTACCGATGTTTTCTTTTCCAATCCAGATTCTTCCCGCTGACCTCGCGGCTGAAACCGCAGCCCTGAACGAGAAACTCGCCAAGGGTATCAGCAATCTCACCCACCTGACTGACGACGATATCGATATCGGCAGCACGCCGAAAGACATCATCCTTGAGCAGGACGGGATCAGGGTTTACCACTACCACGCGTTGGTCGAACCGTCCAAGATCATGAAGACGCCACTGCTGATCGTGCCGCCGCTGATCAACGGCTACGAAGTGGCCGACCTGCAGCCCGATCGTTCGCTGGTGCGCAACTTGTTGAACCAGGGTATCGACGTCTACCTCAACGACTGGGGTTACCCGCGTCAGGTCGACAAGTTCCGGACCGTCGACGATTACATCAACGGCTACCTCGACGACACCGTCGAATTCATTCGCAAGTACCATGGCGTAGACAAGATCGCCCTGTTTGGCATCTGCCAGGGTGGCACCATGTCCACCACCTACTCGACGCTCAATCCGGACAAGATCAGCCACCTCACGCTGACCGTGTCGCCGATCGATTTCGACGCCTACAAGGCCAACCACAAGCCGCATGAGGGCCTGATGTTCACCATGGGTGCAGACGCCGACGTCGAAAAAATGGTGGCCGTGCATGGTAACGTCCCGTCGAGTGTGCTCAACGAATCGTTCATGATGGCGTCACCTTTCATCCTGAACTACGGCAAGTACGCTGACGTGATCGACATTCTCGATGACCGTTCAGCACTGCAGAACTTCCTGCGCATGGAGAAGTGGCTGTTTGGCGGGCCCGACGCGGTTGGTCAGATGTTCAAGGAGTTCATTCGCGATTTCCTGAAGGGGAATAAGCTGGTCAAGGGCACTCTGGAGGTCGGTGGCCGCAAGGTCGACCTCAAGGAACTCACGATGCCGATCCTCAACATCTATGCCGAAAAGGACCACATCGTGCCGCCGCCGTGCACCGTAGCCCTTGGCAAGCTGGTGGGCAGCACGGACTACTCCGAGTTTGCCATAGCCACTGGGCACATCGGGATCTACACCGGTGGTCTGGCGCAGAAGGTGCTGGCCCCGAAGGTCGCGAGCTGGATGCGCGAACGAGGCGCCTGAGTCCTTCGCCGCTTGGTGTCCGGGTTGTGGACCGCGAGCGGGTAGTGGACGGTCCCCGCTGCGACGCTTCGTGACTGGTTTGGCAGCACGAACGTCGGCGGGGTGTGGTGTGCGGGGGTCAGGCCGGCATCGGTCAGCCAAGCGGCGGGCCGGGGAAGCTTCCCGGGCATCGCTTTGCCTTCGCTGATGACGAGACGGCACCGCGTTCGGCAGCTCAGTACCCGTGCTGGCGGTGCTTCAGGCCATTCCTCTCAGGGCTTGACGATCAGGTCGGCAATCCAGCGCTTGAAGTCGCTCACTCGCGGGTCGAAACGATCGCAAGCCATCAGGCTTTGCCCGAAAACATAGGCGTAAAGCAGCAGGCTGCGGCTCTTTGCCTCTTCGTCGGGGACCCCACGGGCGAGAAACAGCTTGCGGGTGCACTCCAGACGCCAGGTATCGACTTCCTCGACGACCGCTGCAGCGTGTGCATCGCGTCGCGCCCATTCGCGCACCGCGAGTTCGATCGATATCCCCTTGCGGTTTCGCGTTGCCCCATAGACGTCGATCAGGTGCAGCAACTGATCGTGTTCCCGACCGGGTGTCGCCACACTCTGCTTGTCGATGTCGCGGATACGGCCGTCCCGCCAGGTCTGCAGAACGGCGTCGAAGAGGTCCTGGCGATCCTTGAAGTGCCAGTAGAAGCTCCCCTTGGTGACCCCGAAGTTCTTGGCCAGAACTTCGATCCGCATGCCCGGGACCCCCTGTTCCGCGAGCATCTCGATTGCCGCTTCGACCCACTCGTTGCGATCCAGCGCAGCACGCGGCCGGTTACCTGCGGGCTTCATGGTCATCTGGTCCTTTCCTGAATCACGCGCGTCAGGCAATATTACTGCTTAAGCCCTGCCGCATCGGGCGAGAGCGTTGACAGCCATCGTTCCATACGCTACCGTACGCTATCCATACGACGGAGTATGGGCTATTGTCCGGGCAGAATTCGTTCGTGTCAAACCGAGACTGCCTGGGCCGCGCTGGTCATCGATTACGGTGTCGTGATTAAGGAGAAAAAATTGAAGATCCTCGTTCCAGTGAAACGGGTGGTGGATTACAACGTCAAGGTTCGCGTCAAGGCGGACGCCAGCGATGTTGATCTGGCCAACGTCAAGATGTCGATGAATCCCTTTGATGAGATCGCCGTCGAAGAGGCGGTGCGCCTCAAGGAAGGCGGTATCGCCACGGAAGTGGTCGTGGTTTCGGCGGGTGTTGCCAACTGCCAGGAAACGCTGCGTACGGCGATGGCGATTGGCGCCGACCGCGGCATTCTGATTCAGACCGATGGTGAACTGCAACCACTGGCGGTTGCCAAGCTGCTCAAGGCGGTGTGCGAGAAGGAGCAACCGCAGGTGGTGCTTTGCGGCAAACAGGCGATCGACGATGATGCCAACCAGACTGGCCAGATGCTGGCCGGTCTGATGCACTGGCCGCAGGCGACCTTCGCCTCGAAAATCGTCATCGCCGGGCAGCAGGCGACGGTTACGCGCGAGATCGACGGCGGTCTGGAAACCGTCGAGGTCTCCTTGCCGGCAGTGCTCACCGCCGACCTGCGTCTGAACGAGCCGCGCTACGCGACTTTACCGAACATCATGAAAGCCAAAAGGAAGCCGCTCGAAACGACGAACCCGGCAGCGCTCGGCGTCGATGTCACACCGCGACTGAAGACCCTCAAGGTGGCCGAGCCGTCGAAGCGGAGCGCGGGGATCAAGGTGGCTGATGCCGCCGATCTGGTGATGAAGCTCAAGACTGAAGCAAAGGTGATCTGACCATGGCCATTCTCGTTATCGTTGAACACGACAATACCTCGATCAAGGCGGCGACGCTCAATGCGGTCACTGCGGCAACCCGGATCGGCGGCGACATTCACCTGTTGCTGGCCGGTAGCGCCTGCGCCGCGGCCGCCGACGCGGCAGCGCGGCTGGCCGGCGTAAGCAAGGTGCTGGTCGCCGATGCGGCGCACTATGCCGATCAGTCACCCGAGAACCTCGCCGCGCTGGTGGTGGCCACTGCGGCCGGGTATTCGCACCTGCTGGCGGCGGCGACGACCAGCGGCAAGAATTTCATGCCGCGCGTGGCGGCACTGCTCGACGTGGCACAAATCTCCGAGATCGTCGCAGTGCAATCTCCCGACACCTTCGTTCGCCCGATCTACGCCGGCAACGTCCTTGCCACGGTCCAGTCGGCGGACCCGGTCAAGGTCATCACCGTCCGGGCAACGGCATTCGAAGCCGCGGGGGAGGGGGGCAGCGCGGCGATCGAGAACCTTGCTGCCGGTCCGGATCTGGCGCAAAGCAAACTGGTCGGTCGTCAGTTGACCAAGTCGGAACGTCCTGAGCTGACCGCCGCCAAGATCATCGTCTCGGGCGGGCGCGGCATGGGCAGCGGCGACAACTTCCACAAACTGCTCGAACCGCTGGCCGACAAGCTGGGGGCGGCCCTGGGGGCGTCGCGCGCGGCGGTCGATGCCGGTTACGTACCGAACGACTACCAGGTCGGCCAGACCGGCAAGATCGTGGCGCCGCACCTGTATATTGCGGTCGGCATCTCCGGTGCCATACAGCATCTCGCCGGAATGAAGGACAGCAAGGTGATCGTCGCGATCAACAAGGACGCCGAAGCACCGATCTTTCAGGTCGCCGATTATGGCCTGGTTGCGGATCTCTTCGAAGTCCTGCCCGCGCTGCAGGCGGAACTCTCTTAGTCAGCGCCAGGGTCTGCACGCAGGATGAATTTTCCGAACGGTCTGCTGCCCGCTGGCTGGACCCTTCCAGCCTGGCTTCCGTTCGCCGCGTTTGCTTTTTTGGCGGCCAGGCGAGCGCCGTGGCGCTTGCTGGCCGACAGTACGCGCTTGAACGCCTTCCTGGCGCTGATCGTGACGCTGATCCTGCTCTGGCACCTGCAGGCCGGGGTCAAGCCCGGCCTGGCCCTGCACCTCCTGGGCGCAACGGTATTTACCTTGTGCTTTGGCTGGGCGCTGGCGTTCCTCGGCTTGTGCCTGGTTCTCGCCGCGGTGACTCTGAACGGCGCCGCCGGCTGGCAGGCTTTTGCGGTCAACGCGCTGCTGCTGGCCGGTGTGGGCGTTACCGTGAGTCAAGGCGCCCACTGGCTGGTGGACCGGCTGCTGCCCAGTCACCTGTTTGTTTTCATTTTCTGCAAGGGCTTCTTTACCTCGGCTCTGGCGGTGATCGCCGTCGGGTTCGCTTCATGCCTGCTGCTGGCGCTGGCTGGAGCGTACTCTGGCGAATATCTGGCCAGCGATTATCTGCCCTACTTTTTCCTGCTGGGCTTTTCCGAGGCCTGGTTGTCGGGAATGTCAAGCACGCTGCTTGCCGTCTATCGGCCGGACTTGCTGGCTGATTTCGAAGACGTGCGATTTCTTGGCAGAAAATGAGCTGGAGTTATTGTTCTTGATCGACCTCATGGCGGCTGGCGAAGCCGCCTGACCGTTACCACAGCAGTCCCAACAGCCAACAGGAGAAAACACATGAGTGAATACTTTGCCCCCCTCCGTGACATGCAGTTCGTGCTCAAGGAGCTCGCCGGGCTGGAACAGGTGGCGCAACTACCCGGTTGTGAAGAAGCGACCGCCGATCTGGTCGACGCCGTGCTCGAAGAAGCCGCGCGCTTCGCCACCGAAATTCTGTCGCCGCTCAACTGGCCAGGAGACCAGGAAGGGGCGAAATGGCACGACAAGGAGGTGACCATGCCGCCCGGCTTCAAGGAAGCCTACAAGCTGTTCGCCGATAGCGGCTGGACAGCGCTGGCCAGCGAACCGGAGTGGGGCGGCCAGGGGCTGCCCAGGCTGGTTGCCGCCGCGGTTGGCGAGATGTGGAAGTCGTCCAATCACTCGTTTTCGCTGTGCCCGCTGCTGACTACTGGCGCCATCGAAGCACTGGTTCTCTCGGGCACCGACGAGTTGAAGAAGACCTATCTCGAAAAGATGGTCAGCGGCGTGTGGACCGGAACGATGAACCTCACCGAGCCCAACGCCGGTTCTGATCTGGCCGCCGTGCGTACCCGCGCCGAACCGCAGGCCGACGGCAGCTACCGAATCTTTGGCCAGAAGATCTTCATCACCTACGGTGAGCATGACATGGCGGAGAACATCATTCACCTCGTGCTGGCGCGCACGCCGACGGCGCCTGAGGGCGTCAAGGGCATCTCGCTGTTCATCGTGCCGAAGTTCATGGTCAACGACGACGGCAGCCTCGGGGCACGCAACGACGCCTATTGTGTGTCGATCGAGCACAAGCTGGGCATTCACGCCAGCCCGACCGCGATCATGGCCTTTGGTGACCACGCAGGGGCCGCAGGCTACCTCGTCGGCGAGGAGAATCGCGGCCTCGAGTACATGTTCATCATGATGAACGCCGCCCGTTTCGGCGTCGGCCTCGAGGGAGTCGCTGCTTGCGAGCGAGCGTACCAGCGGGCGCGTGACTACGCCCGCGATCGTATTCAGTGCACCGACATCGGTGTGCGCGGCGGCCCGAAAGTGGCCATCATCAAGCATCCCGATGTGCGTCGCATGTTGATGACCATGAGGTCGCGTGCCGAGGCGACGCGGGCGCTGGCTTACGTGGTCGCGGCGGCACACGACACGGCGATCCACCATCCGGACGGCGAAGTGCGCAAGGCCAATCAGGCCTTCGTCGATCTGATGATTCCGGTGGTCAAGGGCTGGAGCACCGAATCCGGGGTGAGCATGGCCTCGATCGGCGTGCAGGTGCATGGGGGGATGGGCTATGTCGAAGAAACCGGCGCTGCGCAACACCTGCGTGACGCGCAAATCTCGACGATCTACGAAGGCACCACCGGCATTCAAGCCAACGACCTGATCGGCCGCAAGATGGCGCGCGAAGGTGGCGCCACGTTGAAAGCGGTGATCGGCATGATGCGCGCGCTCGACGCTGACCTGGCGCAGCAGCCTGGCGCCCACTTTGCTGCCATCCGTCGCCGTTTTTCGGCTGCCGTCGATGCTCTGGCGGAAGCCGGTGACTGGCTCGTTGCGACGTACGGCACTGACGTGCGGGCGGCATCGGCTGGCGCGGTCCCCTTCCTGATGCTGCTCGGCACGGTTGCCGGTGGCTGGCAGATGGCACGTGCCGCGCTGATCGCGCAAGCGCGGATCGATGCTGGCGACGACGATCCCTTTTACGCCGCGAAAATCGTCACCAGCCGCTTTTACGCCGACCACGTGTTGTCGCAGGCCGCCGGTCTGGCGAGCAGCGTCAGCGAGGGTGCCGAGGGCGTTCTCGGGTTGTCGGAAGACATGTTCTGATCGACCGCTGCGGAAACACCTGCGGCCGTCAGCGACGGCGGCCGCAGCACTCGCCCCCGAGCGAGAGGGTACGGGCTTCACAATGGCCGACCACGACGACGATCGGAGCGGCCAAACACGCACAGGAGCTGCCATGCAAAGCGCAAGAAAACTCGTCCAGACCTGCCTGATTCCGATCCGCTGGGGGGACATGGACGCCTACGGACACGTCAACAATACGGTCTATTTCCGCTATATGGAGCAGGCGCGCGTCGAGTATCTCGAGCAACTCGGCTTCAAGGTCATGCCGCGGGGCGCAGCGCCGGTGATCATCAATGCCAGTTGCACCTTCCTGGTGCCGCTGAACTATCCTGGCGTCGTCGAAGTCCGGATGTTCTGCGGCCACCCGGGGCGCAGCAGCGTGCCGACGCACTACGAAATTCGCCTGCAGGGAGACGACACCGTCTATGCCACCGGCGATTCCAAGATCGTCTGGATGGATGTCGAAACCGGCAAGTCGGTGCCGATTCCGGATGACTTGCGCGCTGATCTGCCGGGCTGAAAAGAGGAGGAGGGGGATGCAGCAGCAGGCACTCTGGCAGCCCGGCGCCGAGCGTATCGCAGCCGCCCGGATGAGCGCCTTCATGGCCGCAGTCAACCACCGCTGGCAGGTGGACTGCGCGGACTACGCGAGCCTCTGGCGATGGTCGATCGCGCAACCCGAGGCCTTCTGGGCTTCACTCTGGGACGAATGCGCGGTGCTCGGCGAACGCGGCGCGACGATTGTCGAAAACGGCGAGCGAATGCCCGGCGCCCACTGGTTTCCGCAAGCGCGGCTCAACTATGCCGAGAATCTGCTGCGCCGCGGTGATGACTCCGATGCGCTGGTCTTCTGGGGTGAGGACAAGGTCCGCCGTCGCCTCTCGCGGGGCGCCCTCTACGCGCAGGTATCGTGCTGCGCGCAAGCTTTGCAGGCGGTGGGCGTTGGCCCGGGGGACCGTGTCGCCGCCTATCTGCCGAACATGCCGGAGGCGCTGATCGCGATGCTCGCCAGCGCCTCGCTCGGGGCGATCTGGTCGTCCGCGTCGCCGGACTTTGGCGTGCAGGGCGTGGTCGACCGTTTCGGACAGATCGAACCGAAGATCCTGCTGTGCGTTGACGCCTACTGGTACCACGGCAAGCCGGTCGACTGCCTGGTCAGGAACGCCGAGGTCGCCGCTCGTATGCCCGGCCTGGCGCGCACGGTGGTCGTTTCCTACCTCGACGATGCACCGCCAGTGGCAGCGATCCGGAATGGCGTTCGCTACGCCGATTTTGTGGCGCCGTTTGCGGAGGCTGAAATCAGCTTTGCCAGGCTGCCTTTCGATCACCCGCTGTTCATCATGTTCTCCTCGGGCACCACCGGCGTCCCCAAGTGCATCGTGCACGGTCACGGCGGCGCCTTGCTGCAGCACCTCAAGGAACACCAGTTGCACGGCGACGTCCAGCCTGGCGACCGGATTTTCTACTTCACCACCTGCGGCTGGATGATGTGGAACTGGCTGGTTTCGGGCCTTGCCTCGGGCGCGACGCTGCTGCTCTACGACGGTTCGCCCTTCGTTCCCGGCGTCGGCGGGCAAGCAGGGGCGATCCTCTTCGATTACGCCGACAGCGAGCACATGACGCACTTCGGCACCTCGGCCAAGTTCATCGACGCGATCGCCAAGAGCGGTCTGCAGCCGCGCCGGAGTCACCGTCTGCACAGTCTGCGGGTGATGTTCTCGACCGGCAGCCCGCTGGCGCCGGAAAGCTTCGACTACGTCTATCGCGACATCAAGCCGGACCTCCTGCTGGCGTCGATTTCGGGTGGTACGGACCTACTCTCGTGCTTCGCCCTCGGCTGTCCGATCCTGCCGGTGTATCGCGGCGAGCTGCAATGCCGTGGGCTGGGCATGGCCGTCGATGTCTTCGACGAGCAAGGCAGACCCATTCCCGCCGGCCGCGGCGAGCGCGGGGAACTGGTGTGTACGGCGCCTTTCCCGGCGATGCCGGTCGGCTTCTGGAATGATCCCGGCGGCACAAAATATCATGCGGCGTATTTCGATCGCTTCCCGAACGTATGGTGTCACGGCGATTTTGTCGAGCTGACCGCCCAAGGGGGCCTGATCATCTACGGCCGTTCCGACGCTGTACTCAACCCCGCCGGGGTGCGCATCGGTACCGCCGAAATCTATCGCCAGGTCGAGCAATTGCCGGAAGTCGTCGAGTCGCTGGTAATTGGCCAGGAGTGGGAGCGCGACGTGCGCGTGGTCCTGTTCGTCAAGCTGCGGCAAGGCCTGCGTCTTGACGACGCGCTGATTGGCCGCATCCAACAGCACATCCGCCGCAATACGACGCCGCGGCACGTACCGGCCAGGGTCCTGCAAGTGAACGATATCCCGCGCACCAAGAGCGGCAAGATCGTCGAACTCGCGGTACGCAACGTCGTCCATGGCCGCCCGGTGAACAACGTCGAAGCACTCGCCAACCCCGAAGCTCTGGAGTATTTCCGCCAACGCGTCGAACTGCAGGACTGACGCGGAGGCGCAGGCCGTCGTTGGGCGCGGCCAGGCACCTGAGGTGCCCGGTGAAACCGCGAGGTTCCGGCGCGTCAGCCGGCAGGGGAGAAACCGGAAGGGGATTCGGTGGATCGCTGCAGCCCCTGCGCAGTTTACATAATACCAATTATCAGAAATTGTGTTTGTCGCGACTCGTAATCTACGCGTTCCGGGCCGATGGTGGGTTACTTCCGCCCAATCAGCCACACGCCCGCCAGCACCAGCGTCGCTCCGGCCAACTGCGCCAGCGACAGCGGCTCACCAAGCAAGCACCAACCGAAAAAGATGGTCAGCACCGGCCCAAGCGTACCGATCAGCACAGCTTTGGCCGAACCGATGCGGCGGATGGCCACCGACTGCATGAACACCGGCAGCACCGTCGAAAAAATTGCCATTGCCAGGCCGTAGGCGTAGATCGGCAGTGGCTGGCGCAACGCGGACAGCGGTTGTGTGGCAAAAAAGTGAATCTCCGTCGCCGCCGTCGACACCAGCAAGGCCAGGGCCGTAAAGCGCGCCGCGCCAAGCCGCTCGATCGCCGCCCCACTGCCGGAGAGATACAGGGCATAAGACAGCGATGAACCGAAGACCAGGGCGACCCCGAGCAGCACCTGCGCGCTGTCGCCGGCCAGCTCAAGGTCGTGGGCAAAGGCCAGACCAATCCCGGCATACGACAGGAGCAGCGAGCCGACCTGACGGCGCGAAAGCGCCTTGCCCATGAACAGCACGCCGATCAGCACGGTCAGCGTGGGATAGGTGAACAAGATCAGCCGTTCAAGGCCGGCCGAGATGTACTGCAAACCGAGGAAATCGAGGATACTCGCACCGTAGTAGCCGAGCAGACCGAGGACCGTCAGGGTTGCCCAGTCGCGCCGCGTCAGCGACGGTGCCGAGCGGCTGGCGGCAAAGCCGATCCAGAGAAACGCCGGCAGCGAGAACACCATGCGCAGCGACAGCAGCGTCACCGCATCGACCGGTGCCGCTGCGTAGGCCAGCTTGACGAATATCGCCTTGAAGGAAAAGCCGACGGCGGCCAGCACAGCGAGGGCGACCCCCAAACGTTCGTTACTCCAGTCTTTCCAGGGCATCGGTATCTGCATGAATTGGCAAAAACCGAATGATGCCTTGCCGAAAATCGCTCTACAATTGCTAATTTGGCAAGCCACCGTTCGCTCCAGACGAATCTCATGAACTACGACCTGACCGACCTGCGGCTCTTCATGGCCATCGCCGAAGCGCAGAATCTGACCCGCGGCGCCGAACGGGCGCACTTGGCCCCCTCCTCCGCAAGCCACCGCATGCGCTCGCTCGAGGAAAGCATCGGGACGCCGCTGTTGCTGCGACAGGCCCGCGGCGTCTCGTTGACTCGTGCCGGCGAGGCACTGCTGCGGCACGCACGCCGGGTGTTCGCCCAGCTCGAACAGATGCACGCCGACCTGGCACCCTACGCCGAGGGCGTGCGCGGGCACGTAACGCTGTGGGCCAACACGCACGCCACGCACAGCTTCATCCCCGACGATCTGGCCGACTTCCTGCGTCGCCATCCGCAGGTCAGCGTGACCCTGGCCGAGCACACCAGCCCGGAAATCGTCGTCGCCGTCGCACGCGGCGAAGTGGAAATCGGCGTGTTCGCCGGGCGCACCGACGACGCGGACGTGGAAACGATTCCTTACCGGGCCGACCGACTGGTCTTGATCACCCCCGCGGCGCACCCGCTGGCGACCCGGGCAAGCGCGCGTCTGGTCGATGTTCTCGATTATGCTTTCGTGATGCTGCACGCCGGTTCAGCGATCCACACGTTCACGATGAACGCCGCTGCCTCGCTCGGCCGGCATGTCAACGTCCGGATTCAGGTGCGGAGTTTCGAAGCCGTCTGCCGCATGGTGGGCGCTGGCGTCGGCATCGGTCTGGTGCCGCGCAGCGCCGTACCGGACGCTGGCCTGTATGAACCGCCGCCGACCGTCATTGATCTCAACGAGAGCTGGGCACAGCGCGATCTGCAGGTCTGCGTGCGCCAGCGCGCGGGGCTTTCAGGCTTTGCCGCAGCGCTGGTGGACAGCCTGACGCGGCGCGCCGGCTGAGCGCAGGGCAAGCACGCGTAGACCGACTGGCGCCTGAAGCAACGCACCAGCCCGGGAGTGCGTTAGCCCCGCACTTCCTCCCGAAAGTCGAATCTCGTTTGACGACACCAGAGCGTATCCGCCGTGCCATCCTGGCTTTCTGCGCCATCGCTCAGACCTCTTCGGAGGGCTCCCGATCCGCCGTAGCCAGACCGCTCCGTACCCGATCGTGGAATTTTGGCGGGAAGAAGGCGTTGACAGCACCAGGCAGGCCCTTATAATGCGGGCTCGCTTCACGCGGGAGTAGCTCAGTTGGTAGAGCGATACCTTGCCAAGGTATAGGTCGAGAGTTCGAGACTCTTCTCCCGCTCCACATCTCTTTGCCAGGCACGAGTCGGTGCTTGCCAGAGGACAGAAGCAGCACCTATCGTCAAATAGGCGCGGCGCGATAGCAAAGCGGTTATGCACCGGATTGCAAATCCGTGTAGGTGGGTTCGACTCCCGCTCGCGCCTCCAAACATTTGCTACCAAAACCAAGCTCGCGGTTTTCCGGGGCTCGCACCGGGCCAGCAGCCGTCGCCTTCCCGTGGATTTTCAGCAAGGGGAGCGATCTGCCCAGAGTCAGATGGATGATGCGCGACAGTAGCCCGCGAGATTCTCCAGGCGGAAAATCTGGTCTTCCTCGTTGCGACCGGTTTTTGCGAAGAACTTGACGGTCATGAAGCGGCCGCCGTCATCCTGTGCCAGCATCAGCGGCACACCGTACACCTTGTGCTCGGCCAGAATCTTGTCCAGCGTATCATCGCCGTTGAGGATGTGCCTACCCTTGGTTTCCACCAGGAGCAGTGCATTACCCGGCCCACGGCCAGCCACCTTGACGGCGAAGTCGGGGAAATAGCGATCGCCGCGGGGCATCACGATACCGATCGACCACGGCTTGCGCGGCTCGTTGCGGAACCAGTAGTCGACCGTGCCCGAAGTGTCGGCGTCGAGCAGGTCGGCAAATGCCCGCTCCGGCCCGTTCAGGTCTTGCGGCATGACGCCATAGACATTGCGGCGCGACCTCTGCACGCACGCTGGCAGTTCGACAAACTCGGGCAACGGTGCCGTAGCGAAAACCTCCTTGAAGCGGGCCGCGCAGGTACGCGCCGCCACCCGGATCAAGTTGGGGTAAGCCGCCATGATGCGGTTCAAGGCACGTTCCAGCCCCGTGTTGTCGACGTCGATGCCACGGTGACCAAACTCGGTTTTCAGGCGCTCCAAGAGGGCATCGTGCAGATCGCGCGGATCGACATAGTCGGCGTCGAACAGCACGCTTTGCGCCCGTCGCGCGATTTCCTCGTCCGACAGGCGAGCCTGGAGCGAGTCGGTTTCCTCGCCGCCCTCGAACACGTCAACGATCCGCCGCGTCACCTTCACCGACTGACGCAAACCGGCTTGGAAGACTTTATGGTCAATGGCGATGCTGGCGGCGATGCAGGTCAACAGATCGCCGGTCGATAGCGGCAGGCGCTCAGCGCGATAGACGCGCGGCACGTCGTTGCGAACGGGAAAGCGCCGATTGCCCGCGAGCAGCGGGCTCGTGCGGGAGGCGTCCGGCGCTTGCGGTGCGGCTTCCGGTGGCGTCAGCACCAGATGCGTCAAAATCCCGGTCGGCTGCCAGGTCGGTGGCGCGGCCACATGCGCCCCAGCGTTGCCGCTGCTCGTTTCCGGTGCGGACCAGGCGGGCGGCGTATAAGGCACCGACAGCAATTGCGGCTGCCCGCTGTGCGTCACCTGAATTTCGTTGCGCCCGGCCACTTTCACTACCATCGTGAACGGGCAAACCCGGGATAGCTCGCTCTGGATGGCGTTGATCTTCTCGCCGGCATGCACCAGCCCGCTCTGATTCGCCGCATCGGCCAGAAACACATAGCCGTAGCGCAGCAGCTCGGGCAGCTTCTGTTCCAGCGTCGGCCCCTGCAAACGGCCATGCACGCGCAGGATGCGGCCCACCACCTGAAT
>WBZT01000652.1_pt1 | contig 27271 bp, 19 predicted proteins | sample 5204241 | NCBI WGS metagenome assembly WBZT01 (sample SAMN12344358, study PRJNA552823) | activated sludge metagenome | biome: Activated sludge suspended growth; feature: Nitrification reactor; material: Wastewater; isolation source: activated sludge from nitrification reactor of wastewater... | reverse complement strand
TGTATAATCATCAAATCCCGCAGAAGGCGTTAGGACACATCTCGCCGGTTGAGGCACTGAAGAATTGGCAAGAGCAACGCCCCGAATTGTTCAAAAAGAAGGTATACAATCTCGCGGAGCTGGACACATATATTTATGGGACGAAAACTTCAATGCCTTCTATAAATACAGGAGAGGCTTTAGTGCTTAAATCAGGAGAATAATCATGAAACCAAACTGGTTAATAGATGCGCGATTGATTAGGGACCGTAGCGGTAATCAATCTTACTTCCCCTCACAAGCCAAGGCCCGTGACAAGCTACCAGCAACAGGGCTGCAGATGAAATTTGTCCGCCGCCATCGGCGGGCACTATGTGCATTCCCGGGGACTCATAATGCTGACCGCCACCTTATGAACCAACCTGAACCTCGCCTGGCGGCAGTCAGCAGCCGCCTACTCTGGCGCGCGCAGGATCACGGTGCCGTCACGCTGAATCAGCTCGAAGCGCTTGAGATAGCTCATACCCAGCAAGACCTGGTCGCCGGGCATATTGGGCAGGACCGAGGCCCGCACCCGCTGAGCCGCCAGTCCACCCAGATCGACCTCGTCAAGCAGGGCGGCCCAGGTCTGGACATCCCCATTGGCGGTTCGGGAGATTCCACCCGTTCCCAGGCGCAAATCCAATTTTTTTGCCAACTCGAGCGACAAGGCCACATCCGTTGCTCCCGTATCGACCATAAAGAGGACGGGCTCGCCATTGATCCGCCCTGGGGCGACGTAGTGCCCCCCACGATTGCGCGCCAGCACCACCTGGTGGCGTCCCCCGCTATCCAGGCTGACCTCCAGGTCCTGATTAGGATTCTCCCCCTGATCCATGAAGCGCTGGAACATCAGGACCAGCAATGCCAGGCCAACGATCCAGGCCGCGAACAGCATGGCGCGCCCGATCCGGGAGGGCGTATCCTCGACGCTGGGTCTGTTGTCGGTCATGACAACAGGTAAGGATTCCGACACAGTCGTTTCATAAGGGGCCTTCTGGCCTGACGACAAGTGTCCGTGGGGCGCCAGGCCAGAGTCACTGATTTCTGAATCGTCACTGAGAGGACCAACAATTGATACCCGTGAGACAGGCGCCTGGGACGTTATTAATCATAGATGGTGGTTGAACAGCTCGCCCTCAACGGGCATGACCGCCGCGGGACCTTCGCTGGCCGCGGCCTAATCGATACTCATACCCAGGGACCGGCCAGAATCCAGTTTATGCAAACCGCCGATCTTTTTCCCCAGATCTACTGGCGCCGCCTCTCGCGATGGCAGCGGCTTCTGGACCAATCCGTGGCACGGCTGCTGCCACCGACCTGCGTCCTCTGTGGGGCACCGGGAAACCGCGGATTGGACCTCTGTGCGGGCTGCCTGGCGGACTTGCCACACAATTCCCATGCCTGTTCGCACTGCGCCCAACCCTTACCCTGGGACCCGCAAACCGCTGAGGTCTGCGATACTTGTCAACGCCGGCCGCCACCTCAGGACGCCAGCTATGTCCCCTTTTTGTACCAGGACGCCATGCCATCCCTGGTGGTCGGGGCCAAATTTCACGGCCGGCTCAACCTGGCGCGCTTGCTGGGACTCTGCTTGGCCCGCTCACTGCGTCAGGAAGGCATAAGCCGACCAGACATCCTCATTCCGGTACCCCTCTACCCCCAACGGATGCGCGAGCGGGGCTATAACCAAGCCCTGGAGATAGCCCGACCCTTGTCTCGGGAGTTGGCCATCCCCTTGGACACGCGTGTCTGTGTGCGGCTGCGGGCTACCCCACCTCAGGTCGGGCTGGAGAGGGAAGAAAGACAACACAATGTGCGCGGCGCCTTTGGTGTCATAGGCCCCGTCGCTGCCCGACATGTGGCCATTCTGGACGACGTCATCACCACCGGCGGCACCGCTGGCGAGATGGCCAGGGTGTTACGACAGGCTGGCGCCGCGCGGATCGACCTCTGGGCCGTGGCGCGGACCCCCTGAAGACCCGAGATCCGAAGTGATTCAGGGCATGACCGCGAGGTGGCGCGCTGTTTCCACGCGGCCAGGCCTTGTTCGGTCATTTCGCCCAGCGCTAGACAACGGGGATGATTCTGCACCCGGCGCGGTATCTTGCTGTCAATGCCTTCGAACTAGGTGCCACGCTGGCCCTGCCAAAAGGAAAAATCTTCTGCAAATGAATCCTCGTGCCCGCTAGACCGAATGGCATCCATGCGGGCCCTGCCCCGTTGATTGTCATTCTGTCCAGGCATCGGGTTCGAGAACCGGGCACAGCGGCTTAAACGTGCGGCCTACCCATGCGCCCCTGACAAAACCACTGAACCAGTGTCCTGAATGGGCGCGGCAGGCGCCGGGAGTTTGATGTCTCCAGATTTGCGATTCGTTGTGCTAAGCCCTGCTGATTCACCGCTCGCACCGCCGCCAACCACCGAGCCCCATCGGCCTGTCTGGCATCGGTTGCCTCCTCTGCCTGCATTTGCCGTCCCAACTTTATCTCGGTCTGAAGGGCATTCGCCAATGTCAGAACCCTTTCGACCCAGCGCTCTGGCTCTGTCCTGGCCTGACGGGATTCTGCCCAGCCCCGAAGTATCACAGTCGCAACCTCCAGACTGGCAATGCCGCCAGGCCATGCGACGATGCCCTGGCCGGGCCAGGCCAGCATCTCCGATGCTGGCTCCCCCTGCCGTTTTCGCATGGTCACGACAGGACTTAGGAGCCATAGGCTACGGTGCGACAATTGCAACCAAAAATCCCATGCATCCAAGGGCGCATCCAGTTCTGAAGCTAAACGGCAACCCTCCTGAAAAAGGTCACGGGCAAAAAGCACGGCCCCAAGTGGCACGGCGAGAAAGGCTTCGGGGCCCCGGGGAGCAGGGGGCAGAAACCAGTCCTGGCACCTCGACGCCACGCCCGTGAATTGGCCCGCGCCGCGTTCCGCCAACACCCCCGGATCCGTTCCCCCGCCCGCGTCTGCCAAACCTCCAGAGTCCGCACCGTCGCCCGCATCCGCGGGAACGTCGGTGTCTTCCTGAGTGCCTGTTTTCACCCGCAACAGGCGCACCCCGGTGCAGACGCAGCGGGATCTGCCCCCCCTGCCGAGAAGTTCCACCAGGCGGGCGAGATGATCCGGCTCCAGACTCTCGCCCTCGTCCAGGATGGCCAGCCAATCACCCCGGGCACTGGCCATGGCAAGGTTGGCGCGCTTTGGACGTGATGAGGGGCCATCGATCACCTCTACACGCACCGGGAACCGCGCCCCCTGCCAGGGGATCAAGTCTTCCTCCTGAACAGGGGCATCCCCCCTCCGATCTACGATGACGAGCACCTCCACATGCGCATGGGTCTGGATCATGACCGAATCCAAGGCCTCGGCCAGACCGGCCCTCCCACCGATGTAAAGTACCGAGACCAGTGGCGGCGCCAGACCGGTCGTGGGCATACTCTGGGCGTAATAAAGCCCCGGTCGAATCGCGCGCAGGGGATCCTGTTGCAACTCCTCCTGTCGTAGCATGCGAAAGGCCTCGGCGAACTTAACACGCGCTGGCAGGGTATAGCTGCGGTAACGATGCAAGGCCATGATCTGCTGATCATAGGGTTGCATCTTGAGCTGGCTCTCGTAGCATTTCAGGGCCGCTTGCTTGCGTTCTACCAGGCCCGTCAGGTCCAGCAGCCGATTCGGATGCAAGGGTACCCCTACTTCGTAGAGGACCAGCATCACGGCTCTGGGACAACGACGCGCCGCCTCCACTGCCGCCAAAGCCAGCACGCAATGATCCGGGTGGATTTCCCACCATGAAGGAGCATAAAGAATGGCTGCCGCCGATGCCTCCAGGACCGCAAGCACCCTGCCAATAAGTGCCTCGTCATAGACCAGGCCTCTATCGGGCAGCCCCCAGAAGATCGGCTGTCCGTAGCCGAGGGTGGCCGCCGCGGCCTGGGCTTCCCGCCGCCGTTCAGCACACCCATCCATGCCGGCCGGAAACTGGCCATAGTCACTGTCGGTGGCGATGACGACGCTGACGGCGTCCCCGGCGACCAGGTGGCTGAGGATTGCCCCTGCGCACCCCAAGACCTCGTCATCCGCGTGTGGCGCCAGCACCAACGCGGGGCCGGGCGGACAGGCCGTCGCCGCCTGATAGGGAATGAAGGCTGACTCCACCCATTTTGACCGGTCCAACACCTGCGACATGGCAGCCCCCAGTGTTTACAGAAAGTCGGTATCGCCGATGGTCAGCCACCAGCGATCGGCGAGTTGCGCCGGGGAAAATGGTTGGGGGACCCAGGTGTTGGTGGGGATACTGACCTCGATGTCCCGCTCTGCCGTATCTGCCGTCTTTAAGCGAAAGGCATGCTGACGGGTGATCCAGGCATAGAGGGAGGATTTGCCCCAGAGCCCGGTCATACGCCGCGCTTGCACCAGCAGCGCCGGCAGATGGCGTAGAGGGGCGACCAGATCGGTCAGCGCCACGGCATCTTCCTCCAGATGCAGTACCAGTAAGCCCAGCGGGGCCCGGGTCCAACGTGAGCGGACCAGCACCAGTTCGTAATGGCGTTCGGGATGATCAAGATATCGGTAGCGCAAGTAATCCCAGTCGCGCACCCCAATGACCCCGTCGGCCAGATCGTGCGCCATCGCGGTCCACAGTACCTGTACCGCCAGCCGGTCGGCGGACGATGCCGGATCAAGATACGCCAGCCGCGTCATCAAGCGCGGACTCCTGGCCAGGGATGGCCAGCGGAGTTCGACCAAGGTGCCAACCTCGGCATAGAAGCCAAGACGCTCCCCCAACCGCATCGCCCGCCGGTTTGGAAAACCGAAAGCCAGGGGAATGCCCCCAAGTCCCTGATAGAGTTCCAGGAAAGCCGCCGTAACCTGATACATGGCCCCGGTCTTGGTCATCACCGCCCGTTCGCGGGGATCGACCATGGCATCGCAAATCTGTAGGACCCATACTAGTTCGGCAAATACTAGGGCTCGGCGCAGATTGCCGCCATAGTGGGCAATGAGCCGGTCCCCCCGCCAAGCAACTACTGCGCAACCCCGTCCGGCGCCATACTTCCATTGCCATAGTGCTGGGGACATGGCATGACCGAACACAGTCACAAACAGCCCCCCAAAGGCCTCGAACTGCCCCCCCTCGAGATGGGAGAGACGCCAGCGCGGGGCCTGCGGCGCGCGCCTGAAGCAGCAGGCCGCCACGTAGCGTGCCGCATCCCCTTCACCCACTTGCGGGGCGGGGACCACGGGCACAAAGCCACAACGACCCAGCAACTGTACCCGCAGGGCCGATACGGTGGCGAGTAAATTTGCCTTGTCCCATGCCGGGGCCTCCCCCAAGGGCGTACCAACTCCCCCATCCCAGGCATCCAGGCACAGAACCACTACGTCTGCTTCCCCTCCGCAGACGGTGGCAATGGCGACACAATCCAGCAAGCGCGTCATCACCTGATCTCTGGGATGGGTAGCCATCACCCCCTCTCCCCCCTAACAAACTGATATAGTTTCATTGGATCAAGGCGCGGGACAGTTTGAAACTGCCAGTGTCGTGACGCAGAATCCTGGTCCTGGCATGCAAGCCAGGAGGTCCACCACCTCAATCCAGTTTTTAACTACAGCACTGATGACCACATTATCCTTAGATAACCCCCAATTCATTCGGCTCACCCGGCTCACTTTTCCATTAAACGCCTTCGCCTGCGCCACTTGGCTTGAAGAAGGTCAGGTCAATTATCTCCACTACGGCCTGTTCGACGCAGACCATCCCAGCCTCATGGCGGCCCAAGGTCAATCGACCAAGCTCATTATGGAGCGCTTACCGGCTCCGGGGGCACAGATCCTCGAGATCGGCATTGGCTTGGGCACTACCGCGGCGCGACTGGTGGCTCTAGGCTATCACGTCATTGGCATAGCCCCGGATGCCATGCAGGTTGCAATCGCGCGGGAAAAGGCGGGGGCGGGGGGGCAATTCGCCGCCGTCCGTTTCGAGGACTTCCCCGTAACGGGTGAGAGGGTCGATGGCATCCTTCTGCAGGAATCCGCGCAATACCTAAACCCCACCCAGCTTTTCTCCCTGGCAAGGGCCTGGTTGAAAGCCGGCGGCGAGATCCTGGTCCTGGATCAGTTCGCCCTGCGCCGCACCGACCCCAAAGAAAGCTTGCTGCACTTTGGTGAGGATTTTGTTCAACAGGCTGAAAAACAGGGTTTCTATCTGGTCGAACATCTTGACCTCTCCACCCAGGCCACCCCAACGCTGGATTACCTCCTGAAGGTTCTCGTAGCCCACGAAAATGCCCTAACGCATTGTTTGCCCAATGCGGTGATGGAACTCGACCAACTCCGCGCAGCCGTAGCCGCTAACTTAGACCGCTATCGTCAAGGGGTTCTGGGCTACGCTCTCTATCACTTCCGGCTCAATTCCAGCTAACCCCCCCCGCTGGCAAGAAGCATCCCCGTACCCTGGCAGCGGCGACCCAGAACCCTATCAGCACAGACCCCTCGGGACGCCGTCGCCAAGCACCAGTCATCGGTCAAGATAGCCCAGTTCTTGGAGCATATCACCAGCCTCCCGGATGGCGATTTCATCAAAGGCGGCTTGGTCTGGATAAGGGCTTCCCGCGGTGCGCGGACTTATGGCAATCCCCGCCTGCCGCTCGTATTCCTGCACGATGGCCGGCCCCAAGGGGGGGATGGCAAGGAAACGGCAAATCCGATCGATGATCAGCGACGGCTCGCTAACCAAATCTTCGTAGCGAATTTCTAGATAATCCTCCGGAGCCGGGAGCGCCGCCTCACGGGACTGCAGGATCAGTTCCCGCCACAGATAGGCGAGACGAACCGGCTTCGCCCAGCCCAAGGCAGATGCCGACCTCACCACTTCCCGACCGTCACGCACCATCAAAATCATCTTGTGCGGACCAATACTCGACCGCAACTCGCAACCAAAACGCGTCAATTCAGGGGTCTTGTTTATCAAGAACTTGCCAGGTTCTGCCTGGAGGTGACGGGACCCCAGTTCCTGAATCAATCCCCCCGTTGCCTTGGCAGTGGCAACCCCATCAACCCCATCCATTAGTGTTGATTGCCAGCGCCCGAGGGCCGACAAGGCGTCATGCAGGGAATAATGGATGCGATCAGCCCCGAGCGGATAGCGCTCATGCTCACCCTTACCCGAATGGGTCAGTCCCTGTAATCGGGCATCGTCATATTCCATTTGTGATCGCATGCGGCCAGCAACGGCCTCCAACGAAAATCCCGAGGGTTGAGGAGGAGCACAGTATCCAGATTCAACCTCCAAGTCCCCAGGAAATTGCAACACGCGCATCCAGCGCAGTGCCTCAGCCAGGAATTTTGCCTCGTACCAAGCAGAAACCTGAGGGTGCATTCCCATCAAGTTAATTAATAGAGTGGTGCCACTCCGGAAACCACCAATAAAGGCCCTGGGCACCCCCACCCCATGCTCTGTCCGGCCGTTCATAGACTGGAATTAATCAGCACTGCGGCACTCTACTTCTTCACTCAAATGATTCGCCCACCTTGCCTAGCGGCCAGTCTATTTTTCGGGTGGGCTATTGGGGGGTGGACTAAGATCATCTTTAACCTCAGATTTTTCCTGATCCGAAATATTATTATTGCCCCCCTGGGTCTGATCATTTAATTTTTGCTTGGCGGCGCGATACTTTGCCGCGGCGGCTTCCCTCTCTTGGCGAAGCTTGAGAACATGTTCAGGCGTATAGCCTTTCATTTCAGCGTGACGCCAGTTGCCATCAATGCGTTCCCAATAGGACTCAAAGTAAAGCGGCACATTAATGGCAACCGACCCCAGGGGCATTACCTGCGTCACGGTAACCCTTGCCATGGCCTTATCCCCATCGCGGGTAAGACTCTCTATCCTGGGTTTAATCAGCCGTATCCCAGAATTGTTCTTGCCGTAGTATTGTGTCGGATTTAGCGGCTTACCGTCGTTACCTGGATTTTTCTCTAACTGGAAAGCCGTATACCAATCGTTGACCCCTCTTGCGTTCCAGTATGCCTCGACCTGAACTCGCAAGTCCTGGTCCGCCGCATTTTCATCCACCGCCAAGATAACCCTTGGTACCGCCAATACAACCAAGAGCGCGATCAACCAGCAAATTCGCATGGACATATTCATACTTCACCTATGAGAAAAGAGCACATTCAGCGGGATGAGCTTTCCAAGCCCTCGCTTGGCCAAGCCATACGCAATTCTGGTAGCAGGATCTCAACCCCTACCTTATTAGCGTATTGCCTTAGATACTCGGCCTTTTTACGTTCCTGAGATTCTTTCCACAACTGGCCCTGGAGTTGCTCGCGAGCCTGATCGTAAGGAACGCCGATTCCCTCCCTCTTTCCCAAAAATTGGAATATTTGATAGCCACCGGGTAACTCAATAACACCGCTCAATGCCCCTTCATTCATGCCTGCCGTAGCCTCTGCGAGATGGGGAAACTGGCTCAGGGACATATATCCTTGATCTCCACCCAATATCCGCAGGGCATCGGCATGAGCCAATTCGCTAGCTAACGCCTCAAAGGACTCTCCGCTCCGCGCACGTTGTAAGGCAGCTTCAGCCTGCGCCCTCGTGACAGCTTTGGCTTCAATCGTGGCACCCTCGGGGAAAGGAAAAAATATTTCCCGAATCCGCACGGAAGACGGAACCCCAAAGCTCGCCTTTCGTTCCTCATAGGCGGCTTGGAGCTGCTCCTCGGTGAACTCGTCAGGTTTAAAAAGCTCGTCATTTAGTTGGTTCACCGCCGCTTTCAGACTCTCGCCCTTTTCATCCTCATCCAGGCCGGCCCGTTCCCTGGCGGCACGATTGATCAGGTACATTTCTATGATCTCCCTGAGAACCGATGCTCTGCCCGCGTTTGTGCCAAAAAAGGCCAGATGATTGGGGTTTTTTTGCACATATTCCCAAACAAAATCGTAGTTAATGGTCTTCCCGCCCACCCTGGCGACAGGGACCACTCGCCGGGATGGACGCTCCCCATCAGCGGGTTTGCTAGGGGCGCCAGTAGCTGCCTCTACCGCATTCTGACCCGTTGATCCATTATCCTGCGCTTGCGCCATGCTCCCCATCACCATGATGAGGGCTCCCATAAAATACGCGCAACGGCGCGGACGGTTTGGCTCTTCCAATTGCATAGTTATACTCGCTAGCTATTTGATCTCACGGGTCATTCCAAAGGCACCCAAGGGTATCACCTCAGGCTTGCAATTGAGGGATTCCAGAGGCCGCCCCGATACAATCCGGATCGAGGCTAATGATGGCGATTTAGCTGCCCTCACAGACCCCGCAGGTTTCCAGTTCGCCCAGGCTTTACGGGCTAACGGATCGGACATCCATCTGGGTCTAATGGTTCCCCGTTGCGTTTTGTTCAGATGGCGGCAAATTAATGATCAAGTCGGCGGCCCCCCCCACGCCAGCGGTGTCTGCATTTTCTGGTGACTTTTGGCGCGCCCGTTGCTCGTATTGCCAATGCCCAATGTCTTCAATTCGCGCAGCCAGCGGTCCAAAGAAAACCGTCAAGGGCGTCACGCCGATGGATGAACCCATGACCAGGTCTTGATGTCCATCCCCATCCAGATCTCCCGTCTTAAGTCGCAGAACATCCCCAGTGGCTCGGGGGAAAACAAATCGCTCGGGGGGGGATTCCCAATCCATTCCCCAGCGCAAGACCGTTAAGGTTTCATCGCGGCCAACCCACAATAACAGACTGCCATCCACCTCCCGCATCACGGCGCCAGCACGGGCCCCAAAATACTTCTCGGGATCCGAGACAATTGGAAAGGTCCTGAGGGTAAAACCACCTTTCCCATCGTTTAGTAGAAGTGCCACATCTGTCATGTTCTGGCCGAGGACAAACAAATCCAGATGACCGTCGTTATTGATATCGACAGGCAAAATCGTATCAATAGAGGTGTTACGACCAAAATTCCAAATTTCTTCTGCTGTTATCTCGCCAGGGCCCGTGGGGTACAGCCCCACCACGCGACCCTCGTCCGGCACTGCCACCAACAGGGTCGGTATCCCCAAGCCTTTGAGATCAGCGGTCACTAAACTTGCCAGGTCCCGGTGGGAGCGTGACGTAGCCTGGACCTTGACTACTTCCACCAACTCGGGCACAGAGGGATCGTAGTCAGGAAAGAGCTTTACCTCGGACCCCACCTTGGAAATGACCGCCAGGATTCGGCCCCACCCTGGCCAGTCAACGACAGTGGACTCCAGGGGTGACTTAACCGGCGTATCCCCCAGTATTTGCGCCGGTACAGTGGCCTCAGGCTGATAAATGCGCACGGCATTGCGAGTTTCCGCGTTGAGCGCCAGATAGGGTCGACAATCGGGACCCTTGATCACCAAGGTACCATTAGGGTGAAAACCGGGATTTTCCAGGGTGCTCCCACCACGAAAGCCGCGACCTGGTACTTGATAGTAGATTTCTACCTGACTCTCGACATGGGCCGCCAGGGTCAGATCAATGAGGCCATCACCATTCACGTCCCCCAAATCGAGGTTGCCCAGTGTCTGCCGGTAATCAATGGGGACGGCGCCTTCAGGCAAGTCCCCTGGAGCCGTTTGGGTAGTTGAACCGATATCAGCTTGTACAGTTCCTGGCAACGGCATCACCGACATCTCTGATTGAGCAGAAGCGGTTGACGCAACCGGCACAGCCGCCAAAACAGCCAACGCCAGCAGGGTGCGAATCACGGAACCTTGCCACATGATATTAAAACTCGCATTTTGAGGATTGCTCAGGGGTCGCGAATATAACAGGCCAGACCTTCATCGCAACGCCTTACCAGAATTCAGTGTACGGCTCATCTCAACATCGCCAAACCAGGTCCACGGCGCGATGCCAGGCGAATTAGCGATGGCGGTGTTATCAAAATCAGTAGTAAAAAAAAGGGGGGGGAGAAGCGATTCCCCCCCCCACTTTAACTTAGGGTTAGACAGCCATCATCCCTGAAGCCATCTACCCCATCGACGGTTATTGCTTACCAAGATCCGTAGCCATGTGGGTAGTCCAGAAACCACACGCACCTTCGACCACCGCGAACTGCACCGCCGCGGAGTTAACCAACCCAGGCACTGGGGCGGGGGTGTTGAATTCATCGAAGCGATACTCAACATATCCGCCCAAGGCACCGGGATAAGTGCCTATCACGGCATCCGGCAACCAATAAGCCGGTGCGCAGTAGCTACCACCCCGCGGCACCCCGAATAACCCGCCTCCCACAACGGAGATAATATCGGTCTTACCACCGCCGCGGCCAGCGGGAACAACATTATTTCCGACGTTCGCACCCGAGAAGGCATTGGCCCAATTCGCCGGCGCAGGGAGGCCGCCGACCGGATCAGTTTGCTGGTTGTACACCCAGATATTCAATTCGTTCATCAAATCATAGGGATCGGAGCAACTGTTCTCCATGTCATCCCAAATACGGCTATGGGTCGCGGTGGGTCCATTGCGGTCGAACCAAGAGACATGCATGGACATCGCCCAGGGCTGAACCGGATCAGCAGGGCCAGGGATCGGCATCTGCGTGATCACGTCTTCGTTGATGGCATCCGAGTCATTCATGCGAATGCCGGCGGCAATCGGGGCCACTTCAATGGGATCCTTGGGGTTGCCCGTGTCGAAGGAGGGCGGCACAATGACGGAATTCAGATAGGTCGGCACCTCACCCTCGGAATCCGCACCGTCAGCCATGGGCATGACAGGAATACTAATGGCCATATTATAGAAGGGTACGATAGTCGCACCCGCCTGACCCGCAAAGGCAAAGTCGGCAACGTTGCCGTCGGAACCCTCGAAGGTCTCAAAGACCACATAGCCAAAGCGCGGGCGCACAGTGGGGCCGCAGAGCGGGCTGGGCCCGTCCCAGCCGATATCCTGCAAACCAACCCGCTGGCGGGACTGGACGCTGTTATTACCCGAGCCGGCAACAGCTGGATTGGTTGACCAAATAGTCATGTCGCCAGCACTGACCTCGCATGTGCCATCCTCCAAGACTTCGCTCCGATGGTTGTACACCGTCCAGTGGATGAGCGGGACACTCGGGGTATTATCCGTGACCACACCCTCGGCGGAGGTGTGGATGTCAATATAGTCATTTATTACGGTATCGGTACCCAGGGTAGTCGGCACCTGCAGGGCCACATAGGTCTCGATTGACCCAGGCTGCAAATCGCCACCATCGGTAAGCATCAGCGGAACCAGCAAGGCCTCGCCAGGTACGGCAGCGATTGAGGCGTTAGCAACATTCCCCGCGCTGGCCATGGCGGCACAGACGGAGGAAACAAGTACTAGTTTACGGTACTTCATGGACTTTAGCTCCTTGGAGTTGGTTTTGGGGGATCAGAAACGACCCATCAACGCGTCGTTAAAAAATTGAGGGTTTCAGCATAGGTTAGGAGTTTAAACCCTCGACGGCAGATGTCAACCACCAACCGCGATATTCAGCCACCCATATTGTGGCACCAATGCCACTAACTGTAATAATAGGCGACATGTACAGATTTTGCAACAGGCTCCGTGAAAAATTTCCACCCCTGCTTGGCCAGGACAGGCCCCAGAAGTGCAACTTGGCGTTTCCATTTCTTTGATTTTCAGCACGACTGGGTAACTTGCCGAATACCATCGTTGTTTAAATGCAACAATTCTTACTGCAAGACCTTTTCCGGTCCCACTCATGACCCCGTAAAATGTGCAAAAATCGGCAAGGGTCTTTCATTTGGCGGGGTGATTAAATCCCTTTCTCCTGACTGTTATAGGTGGGGTAACACCGAGATACGCGCGGGCACCGCAGGCATCCTGCGCAATCTGAGCCTTAAGGTCGTCGAAAGAGGCGAATTTCATCTCATCCCGCAGCTTGAGGCGAAACTCCACCTCGGCATGGCGTCCATAAATATCGCCGGCGAAATCAAATAGATGAACCTCCAACAGATAGCGTGGCTCTTCGCCCAGGGTAGGGCGCAGGCCGATATTGGCTACCCCCGGCCAGGGGTGCTCCAGAAGGCCTTGGACCATAACGGCATAGACCCCGTGCAGAGGGCTGACCCGACGGTGCAGGTTGATATTAATGGTGGGAAAGCCGATGGTACGCCCGCGTTCATTACCATGAGCGACGCGACCACAAATGCGATAAGGTCGTCCCAACAGATGGCGGGCCAGATCCAGCTCGCCCCGCGCCAGGGTTTCACGGATACGCGTGCTGCTCACCCGCTCGGTGCCATGGGTAATGGTGTGCAGATCCTCGACCACAAAGCCCTGTTCGTCCCCCAGGATACGCAGCAGGGCAAAATCCCCCTTGCGCCCCCGACCGAAACGGAAATCATCACCGACGAGCAGATGGCGTACCGCCAGGCCGTCCACCAGCAGTTCCTCGACAAAGGCCCCCGCCTCCAGGTGCGCCAGTTTGTGACCAAACTCCAGCAGGACCACCTGTTCGATACCGCAAGCTTCCAGGGCCGCCAATTTTTCCCGGAGGCGCGTGAGCCGGGCCGGCGCCGCCTCCGGAGCGAAATATTCCATGGCCTGCGGTTCAAAGGTGATAACGGTCGCCGGCAGCCCTAATTCACGGCCCTTGGCGAGCAACCGCTGGAAGACGGCGCGATGCCCGAGGTGGACACCATCGAAATTGCCAATGGTGGCAACGCAACCTCGGTGCATAGGTCTGAGATTGTGAAGTCCGCGAATGACCCGCATAGGGTTCTACAACCGTCTTATGTCTAGAATTCGGAGGGTAACCGAGAAGTATCCAACAAGAAAATGATTGCCTTCTTACTCCTCGATCACGTCAGGTGCCGAGACCGGCACACCGGCCCGGAAACGCCATCCGCCAGCTCAGGAGGCACCCGGAAAGGATTATAGCCTGGTTGCCGAAATATCCGGCAGGGTGCCCACTTCCATGGGCGCTCATGGGTCGAGGATCTGGTTACTTACCCGCCTCTTCACTAAAATCCTGCGGCCGTACACCCAAGGCCAGCAGAGCCAAAAAATACCCAAGGCCACCCGCGAGCAGCCAACAAAACAACCTTGCCAACCGCTCGGCCCCGGTGGTGGCCAGCCAATCGTCCATCCCCACCGAGCCCCTGGCCAAGAGGACGCCCAGAACCAGGACGGCAACCAGCCCACGCGCGAGGAGTAACCGCCAGCTAGTGGCGGGCAGATAGGCCTTATGCCTGATCAGCCCCCTGAACAAGAGACCCGCGTTGACGCAAGCGGCCAAGCTGGTAGCCAACGCCAAACCGGCATGGCCAAGCGGTCCCATCCATGCCAAGCTCAGGACCAGGTTGAACCCCAAGGCCATCAGGGCATACCGCGCCGGGGTGCGCGCATCCTGGTGGGCATAATAGCCGGGTGCCAGGACCTTGATCGCGATGAAAGCCGGCAACCCAACGGCATAGGTCATGAGGCTAAGAGTAGCCATATGGACATCCTGAGTGCTGAATTCAGTGGACAGGAAGAGGGTTGCCACCAGAGGCTCCGCCATGACCACCAGCCCCACCGCCGCCGGCAGTCCCAGCAACCACACCCAGCGCAGGGCCCAATCCAGGGTTCGGGAGAAGGCCTCTGGCGAGAGACCTCCCGCCGGCGCAGCGGAGCTGTGGCGCGTTAACCGGGGCAGGATGACGGTCCCCAGGGCCGCGCCCAGGATTCCCAGCGGGAATTCCACCAGCCGGTCCGAGTAATAAAGCCAGGAAATGCTGCCCACGGTCAGGAAGGAGGCCAGGAAGGTATCCAGGAGCAGGTTGATCTGGGTCACGGAGACGCCCAGCAGCACGGGGCCCAGGCGGCGCAGGACCTTGCGGGTGCCTGGGTGGTGCCAATCGAGACGGGGACGCGGCAGCAGGCCGAGCCGGGCGAGGAAGGGGAGTTGAAAGGCGAGTTGCGCCAGCCCCCCGAGCAGGACGCCCCAGCCCAGGGCCAGGATGGGCTCCTCCAGTCGCGGCGCCAACCAGAGGGCGCCGCCGATGATGGTCAGATTGAGCAACACCGGGGTGAAAGCGGGGACGCCAAAGTGCTCATGCAGATTAAGCGCGGCGCCCGCCAGGGCCGCCAGGACGATGAAAAACACATAGGGCAGCGTCAACCGCAGCAGTTCCGCCGCCAGGGCCTGTTGGTACGCCTCAACGGCGAATCCGGGCGCGAATACCAGGATCAGCCAGGAGGCGGCGAGGGTGCCGATGAGGGTCAGGAGCAGGAGGCCCGCGCCGAGGACGCCGCTCAGGCTTGCAAGCAGGCGACGCAAGGCCACGGGACCGCCCTCGCGGTCGGTCGCGTGGAGCACGGGCACCAGGGCGCTGGCGAAGGCGCCCTCAGCAAAGAGGCGGCGAAAAAAATTCGGGATCTTGAAGGCGACGAAAAAGGCATCCGTGCCCGCGTCCGCCCCGAAGAGGCGCGCCACCAGCAGGTCACGGACAAAGCCGAGGAGGCGCGACAGCAGGGTATTGCCGCCGACCTTGGTCAGGGAGGCGGACAGGGAGGCCATGGGGTTACCGGGAATCGCGATCAGGCCGCCAGGTGAGGGTGGTTAAAGCTCGCCCTGGTATCGCTCATCCTCGGCCTGCTGGCGCCGAGCCATCTCGGCCTGACGACGCAGGTCCCAGACCTCCTGGCGCTGGTTGACGCGCTTGTCCCAGGCCCCCGCCTGTTCCGGGATGCTGAACTCGGCGAATAGCACTTGGCGCAGGAAACGGTAGCCAAACTTAAGCAGGGCCAGGTCGTCAACCCCGACCTCGGCGTAGAGGGTCTCTGGCAGATCATAGGTGGCGCGGAACTTGTCGCTAAGGACAAAGCGTCGGAAGGTGCCCAGGTCGTAGGAGGCCATGAAAAAGACATTCAGGCTGGTCTGAGGTGGGCGACCAACCGTGGGCCCAGCGGAGCGCTTCTTGATGATGAGTTGATACCACTCGCGATTGTACTCGTCATGGGTTTCGCACCCCTGCTCCACACGGTAATCGCCAATGCTGATGCGGCGGTCCTCCAGGTGACCCTTGCAGTGGTCTTCGCGGACCAGGGAATACTCCTGGAGGGTATCGGTCTCTCCCGCCACATGGCGATTTAGCAAGGCGACCGGATAATAGCGGCAGACGGTGGGCCTGTCCTCGTAAACACTACAGCCCTTGTCACCATCAAGCAGCAGGCAGGCACCCTCATCGGTGGTCTTGAGCTTGACCCCAGGGGTGCCGTCGGCATCTATCTGGAAGGGAACCGTGTGCTTGGCGAGGAAGTCGGTCGTGGACAGGCCCAGACGCTCCTTGAGGCGCAGGATGTCGTAGGGAGCCAGGGTCACGTCGGCCATGCGGCAGCAGGCGTTGAAACAGGAGATGCCCGGATAGCAGCGAAAGGGAATCTCGGTCTCCAGGCTCAGCACCTCGGGCTGCACCAGGCTTTGGAAAGGAATTTCTGGTTTCTCGTCGGTCATCCTGGGAATCCCCCTGGGAGCTTGAACTCCCCGGTAAAATGCGGTTGACGCCAATTGGATCGTGCCGGTTCGAGTTGCTTGAACCTCGGCCGGGGGTCCTAGTGGCTAGTTCGCTTGTCGCCAGATTAGTTCGTGATGATACCCGGCAAAATCAAATGGGCGGCACAAAAAAACCGGGCGCCTCTTGGGCGCCCGGTTCTTCGACTAGCGGCTAGCCACTAGTGTGCAGCGGCCTTGAACAGCTTGGACTTGTCGACCAAATCGACATGGGCGCGCTTGAAGCAGGTCCAGGCCTTGGTCTCCTTGTCGTAAATGGAGTTGACGAAGCAATGCCAGTTCTCCTCGTCCACGAAGTTCTTGTCCATCCGGTAGTAGAAGCCGGGATAACGGCTCTCCTGACGGAACTGGATGTGCTTCATGTGGGCCTCAGCGGTGAGGATACGATGGTAGTTCTCCCAGGCACGGAGTAACTCGTGCAGGTCCTTGGCACGCATCTTGGCCGCATCTTCCTTGAGCATTTCCAGCTTCTCTTCCGCCACCGTCAACATATTGGCGTTGGTGGTGTAGTAGGTGGCGACGCCGGCTACATACTCGTCCATGATCTTTTGCAGACGGAACTGCAGCATCTTGGGCGTGATGTAGTTAGGATTCACATCGATGGCGGTGCTGTAGTCCTTGTGCTCCAGGTAGGTGCGCACCGGGGCGTAGATCTCTTCTACCAGGACCTCGGGATCCGTATCCAGCTCGGGCTTCATGTCCTTATTGTCGATGCAATACTGGACCATGGACTTTGCGCACATACGACCTTCGGCATGAGAGCCGGAGGAGAACTTATGGCCCGAAGCACCCACGCCGTCACCGGCCGTAAAGAGACCTTTGACGGTGGTCATGCCCCGGTAACCCCAGTTCCAGCCCTGCGGCAGGTGCGAGGGGATCTTGTCCTTGTCAGCATGCAGTTCCTCCGTGGGGGCGCCGACATCGACTGGGCCGGAGGCCCAGATACCACAGCAGCCGGAGTGAGAGCCCAGGAGGTAGGGCTCGGTCGGCATCAGCTCGGAGTTCTTCTTCTCCGGCTCGACGTTTTCACCTACCCAGATACCGCACTGGCCAATGCACATGTCCAGGAAGTCTTCCCAGGCCTCGGCCTCGAGGTGCTTGACCTCGCGGGGCGACAGGGTCTCGCGCAGCTTGGCCAATGCGGTCACGGTGTCCATGTAGATGGGACCGCGGCCTTCCTTCATCTCCTTGAGCATGAGGTGGTTACGCAGGCACGAGGCCGGCACGGCCGCCTGACCATAGGGAGGATAGTCGTTCAACAACTCCTTGTTCTTGACCATGTAGACTTCGCCGTAGGCGTTGGTGGCCTGGGCCTTGAAGAGCAGGAACCAGGCGCCGACCGGGCCGTAACCGTCCTTGAAGCGGGCGGGGACGAAGCGGTTTTCCATCATGGTCAACTCGGCGCCAGCCTCGGCGGCCATGGCGTAGGTGGAACCGGCGTTCCATACCGGGTACCAAGCGCGGCCAGTGCCCTCACCGACGGAGCGGGGGCGGAAAATGTTGACGCAGCCACCAGCGGCCAACAGGATGGCTTTGGCCTTGTAAACCATGACCTTGTGATCTCGGACGGAGAAACCGACGGCACCGGCCACCCGGTTCTTGTCGTTCTTATCGTTGACCAGCTTGACGATGAAGACGCGTTCCTGGACGCGGTCGGAGCCCAGAACCTTCTTCGCCGCCTCGGCGACGATCCACTTGTAGGACTCACCGTTGATCATGATCTGCCACTTGCCGGAGCGCACGGGCTTACCGCCGTCCTTCAGCGGGGTCAGGCCCTTGGAACCGTCGTGACGCTCGCCGTTCTCGTCCAGTTTCCAGATGGGCAGACCCCACTCCTCGAAGAGATGCACGGAGTCATCAACATGACGACCCAGGTCATAGGCCAGGTCATCACGGGTAATACCCATGAGGTCGTTGGAGACCATGCGGGCATAGTCCGCCGGGTCCTGCTCGGAACCGATATAGGTGTTGATGGCGGACAGACCCTGGGCTACGGCACCGGAGCGGTCCATGGCGGCCTTGTCAACCAACCTGATTTTCAGATCGATGCCCGTTTCCTTCTTGGCAGCATCCGCCCATTGCATGATTTCGTAACCAGCACCGCAACAAGCCATGCCACCGCCGATCAAGAGGATGTCGACCTCTTCCTGGATGATCTCCGGATTTCCAAATTCACCAGCCATGTTCTCTACCTCTCTCTAATTTTTTACTTGCGGATCAGTTCGGCGGGATTACCAGGACGATAACCCTTGGTCACGCCGCCATCGGCACTGCCGGTGAAGAAGCCGGTCGCCGCGATGTTGGCCAGGGAGGCAGTAGGCTTACCGCCGTAAGGATCGATGGAGCCTTCCGGGGTGGTACGGATGGGGAACTTGAAGCGCTTGAGGGTACCGTTGCGGAACTTGATGGTCCACATGATCGAGTCGGAACCCCGCAGGGGCTGGACGGAGCCGCCCAGGGGCACGATGTCCGCGTAATGACGGCACTCGATGGCCTGCTGCGGGCAGATCTTAACGCAGGAGTAGCACTCCCAGCACTGCTCGGGTTCCTGGTTAAACGCCTTCATGGCGTGACCGGTATCTGAGCCGTCCTGGTCCAGCTTCATCAGGTCGTGGGGGCAGATGTACATGCAAGCGGTCTTATCCTGGCCCTTGCAGCCATCGCACTTGTCAGTACGCACAAAAGTTGGCATGGTGTTCTTTCTCCTAACGTTGTACCGCAGCGAATGTCGCCGATGCTGGCGAAATTGTATGGCGCCACCCGTACCCCCCAGCGGTCAGGCGACGTCGACACGTCCCAATCGAGTCATACCTGACTCAGCGTCCCATCGGAGATCCTGTCCTGGCAAGGAACTGGGGGTTTTGAGCCCGACTGCCCGCCAATCCGATGACGCCAACATGAGTAGATTAGAGAGGAGCAAGGGCCAGTGTCAAAGCAGATTTTATCACAGAATCATAAAATAACTTTATTAGATGCTTCTGGAGGTACAAGCTGGGCGTTAAGGCCAGTCCCCATCAGTTTCAAGGCCCTGGCCAGAAGCGAATTTTGGGTTTAACCTTTCCGGGCAAACCGGCGAGTTTCCGGGCAAACCGGCGAGGTCTTCCCCTACTTCTTGCATTGCGATTGGATCATGACACTTCCCCCACCCCTACTCCTTCGCCTCCTGGAGACCTACCGGTCGCGCCTAGCCGCCGTCATCGGTGGCCCTTGCCAGTCAGTCTCGTCCGAGTCACCCCCCCGACAGGACTGGTCAGGTGCTAGCAACCGCCGCCAAGATAGGGGCGCATCCCCATGCAGCGCATCCTTATAACCTGCGGCGCCCTCTATGGTGCCTTGGCGGTGGCCCTGGGCGCCTTTGGCGCCCATGCCCTCAAGGCCAGAGCCCCTGAACTCTTGGCCCATTGGGGCACGGCCACCCAGTATCTCGCCCTGCACGCCCTCGCCCTGTTGGCGATCGGCATCCTGCTCGATCGGCAGCCCCCCAGTCGCGTGCTAACGCTCGCGGGCCAAGCCTGTCTTTTGGGCGCGACCCTTTTCAGCGGCAGCCTCTACCTGCGGGTCTTGCTGGACATGCCCTCCTGGGGCATGGTAACGCCGCTGGGCGGCGCTCTACTCATCCTCGGCTGGCTGCTGCTGACCTTCGGCCTCTGGCGGCAAGGCTAAAGGACCTTGCGTCAGACCCGGATCTATGTAGATCTGCCGTTGGCGGCCGGTCAGGAAGCGTCTCTGCCCGTTGCAGCAGTCCAGCATCTTGTTCAGGTGTTACGCCTGCAGCGCGGCGACAACTTCATCATTTTTAACGGTAACGGCTGCGATTATCCCGCCGCGATACTTACCGCCCACCGGCGAGAGGTCATGATCCGGATTGGCAAGCCTGGGGAACCCGAACCGGCCTTGCCCCTCAGCGTCCACCTGGGGATCGGCATCTCCAAGGGCGAGCGCATGGACTTTTCTATCCAAAAGGCGGTTGAGTTGGGCGTCGCCGAAGTCACGCCCCTGTTCGCCGGGCGCGGCATGGTACGGTTGGCGGGCGACCGCCTGGCCAAACGCAAGGAGCACTGGCTGGGCATCCTGATGGCCGCTTGCGAACAGAGCGGCCGGCGGCGCCTGCCCCGGCTGAACGCAACCCAGGATCTGGACACCTGGGTCACCCAGGGACATTCCTACCCCCTGCTCCTGGATCATCGCGCCAGCCGCTCCTTGCCCAGCCTCCCCCCACCTGGACCGGCCCTAACCCTATTGATTGGACCCGAGGGCGGCCTGGCGCCCCCTGAACGCGAGCGGGCCTACCAGAGCGGCTTCACCGGCGTGCACCTTGGCCCGCGCATCCTGCGCACTGAGACGGCACCACTGGCAGCGCTTGCCATCGCCCAGGCTTTGTGGGGCGATCTACGCGATTGATGTGACTGATACTTTAGGAGGGATAGGGCAACAACCTGTCTCGACCAGCTAAAGTAAAACCCGCTCAATCCCACCGATGAGCACTCGATCGAGAAAGCGCTCCCGCCAGCCTTGGCCCTGACGATAACGGGCGAGTTCCACGACGATATACTCTGTGCTCAAGCCCGTTTCGTCAGCATATTTAGCCAGGCCCTGTTGGCAGGCGGGACAGGCGGTGAGCAATTTGACGTCACCCTGGGCGCGGTCGCGGCCGGTGAGGGCGCGGATGCCCTGAACCAGGGATTCCTCCTTGCGATACCGGAGTTGGCTAGCGATATCCGGGCGGGCGGTGCCCAGGGTACCGGCCTCGCCGCAGCAGCGGTCGGTGAGGGTGACGGGCTGGCCCAGGAGGCTAGCGGCGACCTTGAGAGGGGCATGCGTCTTCATGGGACTATGGCAGGGATCATGATAGAGGTACTGAATACCCGAACCGCCCCCTTGCTCCTGCAAGGCGCCGCCAGCGAGGTTCACACCCCTTTCCATTAGATATTCATGGATGTCCAACAGGCGGCAACCGGGAAAGATGCGCTCGAAGTCGTACTGGAGCAACTGGTCCATGCAGGTGCCGCAGGAGACGACGACGGTACGAATATCCAGATAATTAAGGGTATTGGCGATGCGGTGAAAGAGAACGCGGTTCTCCATGGTCAAGCGCCGGCCCTGGGCCTCGTAGCCCCCGGCGCTCTGGGGATAGCCACAGCAGAGGTAACCGGGGGGTAGCACTGTTTGCACCCCCTGCTCGTAAAGGAGCGCCAGGGTGGCCAGGCCGATATCCGAGAAGAGGCGCTCGGAACCGCAGCCGGGGAAGTAGAAAACGGCCTCCATCTCCTCCGGGGCGCGCTGGGGGTCGCGCAGGATGGGCACCTGGGTGGCGTCCTCCAGGCCCAGAATTTGACGGAAGGATTTTTTCGGCACCTCGACCCGGATAGACCGGCGTAATAGCTCCTTTGCCAGGGTGGCGGCCTGAGGTTGCCCCGTGGTCGCCGCCGGGGGTTCCTTGCGCCGATACAGGCCCAGACGCCGGGTCAGCGCGCTGGCAAGATTGAGGCCACGAAAACCCCAGCGGGCCAGACCGATACGCAACAGGCGGATGGCGCGGGGGTCCTTAGCGTCGAGGAAACGCATGGCGGCCCAGGCGCCCGGGCTGAAGCGCTTTTGACGCCGGTCCACCAGGATGCGGCGCAAACGCGTCGTCACCTCGCCAAAGTCGATTTTGACCGGGCAGGGGGGCTGGCATTTATGGCAGACGGTGCAGTGGTCCGCCAAATCGTTCATCTCGGCGAAATGACGCCGGGACAGACCCCGGCGGGTCTGCTCCTCGTACAGGAAGGCCTCGATGATGAGGCCGGTGCCGAGGATTTTATTGCGCGGCGAATAATGCAGGTTGGCGCGGGGCACATGGGTCATGCACACCGGCTTACACTTGCCGCAGCGCAGGCAGTGTTTGATATCCTCGTTGAGGGCGCCGAGTTCCGTTTCCTCCAGAATGATGGCCTCCTGGCTCACCAGCCGGAGCGAGGGCGTATAGGCGCCCTCAAGACCCGAGCCCGGCATAAGCTTGCCCGGGTTAAAGCGCCCCGCCGGATCCACAGCCTGTTTGTAGCGGACGAAGGCCGCCAGTTTTTCGGGCTCCAGAAACTGGAGCTTGGTCAGTCCGATACCATGCTCACCGGAGATCACCCCCCCCAGCGCCGTCGCCAGGGCCATGATGCGGGCCACCATGCGGTCGGCCTCGTGCAGCATGGCGTAGTCCGAGGAATGCACCGGGATATTGGTGTGAACATTGCCATCCCCCGCATGCATGTGCAGAGCCACGAAGAGGCGTGATTCCCGGACCCGGGCATGGATGGCGGCCAAGCGTTCCCGGACCGCGGTCATGTCCTGACCGCTGAAGATCTCGTCCAGGCGCTGACGGACTTCCTGACGCAGGGACTGGCGGAGGTCGCGGCGCAGGAGCAGATCCAACAGGCTATCGCCGACCTGGACCCGCGCCTGCTCCAGTTCCCCCAGGAGGTTGGCGTGACCCACCGCCGCGGCATCAAGCAGGGCCAGGATCTGGCCCCAACGTCGATGAGCCTCCTCCAGCACCTGACGGGCCGCCCCACGCTTGGCGTCCAGAATGGCCTGGGCTTCGGCGGAGTCCTCGAAGCCCGGCCAGTCACGGGCTTCCGGCATATCGGTCGCCACATAGTCCTGGAGGGCCTCCAGAATCCGCTGCTTGTTGGCGATGGACTGTTCGATGTTGATACGCTCGATGGCCCGCGAATAGTCCGCCAGGCGCTCCAGCGGGATCACCACGTCCTCGTTGATCTTGAAGGCATTGGTGTGGCGGGAGATGGCGGCGGTACGGGCGCGATCGAGCCAGAATCGGCGGCGGGCCTCGGGGCTGACGGCGATAAAGGCCTCCCCCTGGCGGGCCTGGGTCAAGGCCACCACCCGCTCGGCGGCGGCGGTCACATGACCCTCGTCATCGGCAACCAGGTCGGCGAGCAGCACCATCTTCGGCAACTCGGCGCGGGCCGCCTTGGTGGAATAGTCCAGGGCGCGCAGGTAGCGCTCGTCCAGGTGCTCCAGGCCGGCAATTTGGACCTCCGGCAGGGTATCGATGTATTCCTTGATCTCCAGGATAGCTGGCACCGCCAGGGAGAGATCGCCGCCGAAAAACTCCATGCAGAGGGTGCGCGTCTGCGCCGGCATCCGGTGCAGCAGGAAGCGGGCGGAGGTGATGAGGCCATCACAGCCCTCCTTCTGCACCCCTGGCAGGCCAGCGAGGAACTTGTCGGTGACGTCCTTGCCCAGGCCCGCCTTGCGGAAGGTCTGGCCCGGCAGGGTTAGGAGTTCGGGCTCACCCTTTGGGGTTTGCCCATCCGGCCCGAAGCGGGAGATGCGGAACCGCACCTCGGCCTGGTCATGGATTTTGCCCAGGTTGTGGCCCAGGCGCTCCACCTCCAGCCAGTCGGCATCCGGTGTCACCAAGCGCCAGGAGACCAGGTTGTCCAGGGTGGTGCCCCACAGCACCGCCTTTTTGCCGCCCGCGTTCATTGCGATGTTGCCGCCAATGGTGGAGGCATCCTGGGAGGTGGGGTCCACGGCGAAGGCCAGTCCCTCCCCCTCCGCCACCTCGGCGACCCGCCGGGTGATGGCGCCGGCGCCACACCAGAGCGTCGGGTAGTCACCCGCCAGGTCGGGCAGGGCTCCGCGCTCCACCGGGGAGATGGCGTCCAGCTTTTCGGTGTTGATCACGGCGCACCAGGGGTCCAGGGGCACGGCCGAACCCGTGTAACCGGTGCCGCCGCCGCGCGGAATCAGGCTCAGCCCGCAATCGAGGCAAGCCCGGACGATGGGAGCGACCTCCGCCTCCGCATCCGGCGAGATGACGACGAAGGGCATCTCCACGCGCCAGTCTGTGGCATCCGTGGCGTGGGCCACCCGAGCCAGACCCCCAAAGTCCAGATTATCCCGGCGCGTGATGGTCGCCAGGGCCCGGCGTAGGTCACCACGCCGCGCGCGCAAATCCAGGAGCCACTGCCCAAAGACCCGCACCGCCTCCCGGGCCGCCGCCAGCAGGCGCGCCGCCTGGGCATTGTCATTGAGGCGCCGCTCGAACTGGTCGAGACGGTGGCGCAGGGCGCTGATCAGGAGTTCCCGGCGCTGGTCGTCCTCCAGCAGGTCATCCTGCAGATAGGGATTGCGGGTTACCACCCACATGTCCCCCAGGACCTCGAAGAGCATCCGCGCCGAGCGCCCCGTGCGCCGTGTACCCCGTAAGTCCTCGATCAGGTCCCACATCTCCTGGCCCAGGAAGCGGATCACGATCTCCCGGTCGGAAAAAGAGGTGTAGTTATAGGGAATCTCGCGGATGCGTTGGTGCTGGGGAATAGACATAAGGAACCGGGGCGGCTAACAGAGTAGAATCGTTGGCGCCTATTATATTTGGTAAACTGCCCATCAGGCGGAATCCCACGGCGGGGGCCGCATAGCCCGCGCGACCACCCCCTTTGTCGGGTGCCACAACGCCATCTCCAAAAATAAGCCTGGCCCGGTTTTGATTTTGCAGCGTTATAACCGACTGAATTAGATACGGACTCTTGCCCTCCGACCGCGATGACCCACCTGTGATCTCCCGATTGGCCACGCGTGCCCTCCATGTCCTGCGCACCGAGGGGCCCGGGGTGCTGATGAAAAAGGTGCGCCGACGCCTGCGGGTGGTAGCCTTTCGGCCCCAGGTACCGCGATTGCTGCGGTTGACGGAGCCGTTTCCAGCAATCGACCTCCCGGCTCCCGGCGAGAGCCCCCGGGCCTCGCTGATCATCCCCACCTGCGGTCAATTTTCCTATACCCATCATTGCCTGGCCGCCCTGCGCGCCTGTGGGGATACCACTCCCTTTGAGGTCATCCTCATCGATGACGAGCCGGAGGGGGACACGGCGGTCCGTCTCGGGAATTACGGCCATTTACGAGTCATCCGCAATAGCCGGAATCTGGGTTTCGTCCACTCCTGCAACCGGGGGGCGGCCCTGGCCAGGGGTGAATTCCTGATCTTTCTGAATAACGATACCCAGGTCCAACCGGGGTGGCTGGATAGCCTGCGGGACACCTTCGAGCGTCAACCGCAAGCGGGTCTGGTGGGTAGCCGGCTCATCTATCCGGACGGCCGTCAGCAGGAGGCCGGAGGGATCGTCTTTCGCGACGGTTCGGCCTGGAATTACGGCCAACTCGATGATCCCGACCGGCCGGAGTACAGCTATCTGCGCGAGCCGGACTATGTCTCCGGCGCCGCCCTGGCTATCCGGCGCGACCTCTTTGAACGGCTGGGCGGATTCGATTTCCGCTATGCCCCGGCCTATTACGAAGACACCGATCTGGCCTTTCGGGTACGCGCCGCCGGCCAGCGGGTCTATTACCAGCCCCGATCGCGGGTGCTCCATTTCGAGGGGGTGACGGCGGGCCGGGAGGGCGATGCGGGAGCCCTGACGGGCATGAAGCGCTTCCAGTCCATCAACCAGCACAAGTTTTTCGAACGCTGGCGCGAGGTCCTGGCCCATCACGGTGAGCGGGGCGAGGATCTGGAACGCCAAAAGGAACGGCAAATACGACGGCGGGTCTTGGTTGTCGATCTGTATGTGCCCACCCCGGACAAGGAATCCGGCTCTCTGCGGCTCGTCAACCTCTTCGCGCTCCTGGGAGAACTGGGTTTCAAGGTGACCTTCGCCGCCGCCAATCTGGAGGCCCCCCAGCCCTATGTCGCCGACCTGCAACGCCAACGGGTCGAGGTCCTCTACCGGCCCTATGTCAAATCCCTGGCCCACCACCTGAAGGCGCGCGGAGGCGAATATGACCTGATCATCCTCAGCCGTGCCGATACCGCAGCCAAGTTCATGGCGATAGCCCGGCGGCATTGCCCGCGGGCGAGGTTAATCTTCGACACGGTCGATCTGCACTTTCTCCGGGAGGGACGGCTGGCGGACCTGACGGGCGACCCCCATACCCGTGCCCTGGCCGAGCGGCGGCGAAAAGAAGAGCTGGGGCTGATCGCCCAGGCGGATACCACCCTGGTCGTGAGCGCAGTGGAGCGGGACCTGTTGGCCCGGGAGGCCCCGGCGGCGGATGTGCGCCTCCTGTCCAACATCCATCGCCTCCCCGGCCGCCACGCCGGCTTCACGGAGCGTCGGGACATCTTTTTCATCGGCGCCTTCGCCCATCCGCCGAACAGGGATGCGATACTCTGGTTCTGCCGCGACATCCTGCCCCTCATCCTCGCCGAGGCCCCGGATATGCGGCTCTCGGTGATCGGCGCCGAGCCCCCAGCGGAGGTGCGGGCCCTGGCCGGCGGGGCAATCCGCATCCTGGGCCATGTACCCGATGTGACGCCATTTTTTGATGGCTGCCGGCTCAGCCTGGCCCCCCTGCGCTATGGAGCTGGCGTCAAGGGCAAGATCAATCAGAGCCTGGCCCATGGTCTGCCCGTGGTGGCGACGACCCAGGCGGTGGAGGGCATGTTCCTGGAGGATGGACATTCGGTCCTGGTGGCCGACACGCCGCGGGATTTCGCCGCCGCCGTGCTGCGCCTCTACCGGGACCCCAACCTCTGGGAGCGGCTCTCCGACGGGGGCCTGGCCGTGATGGAGGAACATTTCGGCTTTGCCGCCGCCCGCCGCGCCTTGGTCGATCTGGTGGGGGAATAAACCTAAAAAGGGCAGTTGCCTCTTGCCTTTGTTGAGGCAAGCAAATGAAATAATGGCAATAGGAGGTGCCTATGAACAAGCTGACCTTTCACCCTACGGGTGAAGCCCGATCAACGGCGCTGACGG
>WBZT01000651.1_pt1 | contig 27280 bp, 24 predicted proteins | sample 5204241 | NCBI WGS metagenome assembly WBZT01 (sample SAMN12344358, study PRJNA552823) | activated sludge metagenome | biome: Activated sludge suspended growth; feature: Nitrification reactor; material: Wastewater; isolation source: activated sludge from nitrification reactor of wastewater... | reverse complement strand
CTCGAAGAGGGCCGGCAGAGTTCACTGGAGCAGATTCGCCGCGTCTTCAAGAAGGACGTCTTCCCCTACCTGAAGCGGCTGACCATCTACGAGGTCACCCGTCCCCACCTGTTGGAGGTGATCGGCCGCATCGAGAAGCGCAACTCGCTGTCGGTCGCCGAAAAGGTTCGCACCTGGCTCAAGCAGTTGTTCGACTACGCGATGGTCGTCATCCCGGCCATGGAGATCCACCCGGCCACCGATCTGCACGTCGTCGCGGTGCCGCTGCCGCCGGTCGAACACAACCCGTTCCTGCGCATGCCCGAACTGCCCGTGTTCCTGCAGACGTTGCGGAAGTATCGCGGCATGTTGAAGACGCAACTGGCGATTCGCCTGCTGCTCCTAACAGGAGTGCGAACGGGGGAGCTGCGTCTGGCCACGCCCGATCAGTTCGACCTGGACCGTGGGCTGTGGATCATCCCGGTCATGTCGCTCAAGCAGCGCAAGATGCTCACTCGTAAGAAGCGCAAGCGCGTCACCGACATTCCGCCCTACATCGTCCCGCTATCCGTCCAGGCGATGGAGATCGCGCGTTACATGCTTGAAGACTTCAAACCTGCGCAGAAGTACCTCTTCGCTGGGGTCAGGCGTCTTACCGACCGCATGAGCGAGAACACGCTCAATGTCGCGCTCAAACGCCTGGGCTATGAGGACCGGCTGACCGGCCACGGCATTCGCGCAACGATCTCGACGGCTCTCAACGAACTGGGCTACCCGAAGGTCTGGGTGGACGCCCAGCTTTCGCACGCCGACCCCAACCGTATCAGCGCCACCTACAACCACGCCGAGTATGTCGAGCAGCGCCGCGTGATGATGCAGGACTGGGCCGACCGCCTGGACCTCTTCGAACAGAACCAGGTGCAGGCCGCCAGCATGCACTTGACCATCCACCTACAAGGCCTGCCGACGATCGCCGGGCAGCAAACTACGCCCCTTCCGACACCTGGCCAGCACGCACCTATCCTGCTGGTGGCGCCCACCGAGCAGAGCATGCCGACGGTTGCACCGGCGACGCAGCGCCTATCGGCCGTGGAGATGCCTGAATACGCGCAGCCAAAGCTCTCGGACCTGCAGCGCGAGCGCCTGAAGCTGCTGGAAATCTTCGAAGGGCCGGACAACTTGGTGGTGGCCGATTACGCCAAGCTGGCCGGAAAGTCGCGCCGTTGGATCACGTACGAGATTCAGGCCGGCAACCTGCTGTCGATTCAATTGGGGAACAAGGGCCAACGGGTGCCGGTGTGGCAGCTTGATTCGCTCAAACGCCAACTGGTCCAGGCGATCCTCAGGCAGACGCCGCGTGGGGTCGATACCTGGGACATCTATCACGCATTGCTACGACCGCATGAGTCCTTGTGCAACAGGCCGCCCATCGAGGCGGTGACGCCCGAGAACATAAAGATCGCCATTCGGGAAGTTGTGGAACAAGTGTTGACACGCACAGAAAGTCACCCAGTTTTTCGAGGTTCTGCTCGGTGAAATTACCCGAACGGGGTAGTTCCGGGCTGTCGCCGGACACGCTAGAAACGGTCGCGAAAACCATCAAGGAGCGCCTGCTGACCGGCGCCTTCGGCGAAATCAGCGACATCCGCGACATCCGCGACCTCAGTCTTCCTTGTCTTGATCGCCCCACGCAACGTCTACGGCCAGGAAATGGTCGTCGATGGCGGCTACACCGTTGGCTGATCGGCTGACGACGCACCGGCGCGACGCAGCGAAGGGCGCGGCGAAGGCCAAACGGGAATTCCTCGGTCGGCCGCCGCACCCGCAAGGCCCTTCGGACCAGTTGCGGTCTCCCTGATCTTTCCCTCGGCGAGGAGCGCCAATGCCCGCAAATTTCCGCTGCATCCCGAGCGCATCTACTGTGGCTATGGCCAGTACTGCCCCGCCGATTCGCTGAAGTGCGGCAACTGCAACGGCCACACTCAGCATCCGATCGAGCTACTCGGCGACGACTAGTACAAGTTCGGCGACTGAGGCTTAGACCCTGACGCCGAGACAGAACCGGAGCCAGCGCCGACCGGGAAGGACACGGCATAGCGCAGCATCCGCGGCCGGCGAACAACATTGGGATGGCGATGGCCGTAGCATGGCAACGGAATGGCTGGCGGCGCCCCTCCGATCGCCTTTTTCCCCGCCGCTCACCAACACCTCGGTCCGTGCCAACATTATGGCAGCTACGCCTAGATTAGTAGGCGATGGAGGACTGCGTCGCCCAGATATGGGCGCCAATCAATGCTCTCCAAGGAGAAAACTGGGCCAACCAAGTCTTGGCTTCTTCTTCACTGATTTTGTTGGGTGTATCGAGCAAAGTTTGTAGCCCTCGACGGACTGCGGCATCACCATGCAGCGAGCCATCGAGCCAGCCGAAACCGCGCAGTAGCGCATAATTGACCGTCCACGGACCTATACCGCGGACGGCTTCGAGCTGCTCCCGAATGAGATCAACCGGAAGCGTTTCCGCCCAAGCGTTCAGTGGAAGCTTATTTTCGGCCACCAAAGCGGAAAGCTCAAGCAATGTTCTAGCCTTGGTTGTCGAAAAGCCCGATAGCCGTAGCGTCTCTTCGGGCAAACCGAGAATCTGACGCGCCTCCGGGTAACAAAGCACGCCACTGGAGTGGCGGATATTAGTGGCGACGATCAGTTTGCGGCGTAGGGACACGGCCGCATTGACACTGATTTGCTGGCCGGTGATGGCCCAGGTCAGAGCCTCGAATGGAGTAGCGGCGACTGGAACGCGCAAGCCTGGTTGTTGCGAAATCAGGATGCCCAGGTGTGGGTGGTTACAGTATAGTTCCTCGAAGGCTTCGATCTTTTGGGCCAAGCCAAGCATGCGCTTAACCATGCGATAAAAAACAGGCTGGCAGTCGTTTGGCTCCTGACCATCGATATCCAGCATTGCTTCGGCACTACCAGGATGGAATGCGATTGACAGACATGCCGGCGTGTCATTCCAGACAATGCCCTTAAGCAGCGAATTATCACTGACGCGCTCTGCGATCTCTTGTGGGTCACGTCGGTGAAAGGCCAAGATGTCACTGGGACGAAAAGTCGCCGGCAATGGGATGGAGAATTGCATGGTTGCTTTCGGGGATTTGGACAGAGCGAAGTATATTTAGGTGCGTTATAGACTGCATTCCGACTAACTAACCTGAGTATGGGTTCAAACAATGGTAAAACCAAGCGCCCAAGGCAGGCAGCGCTTTACAGGCGTACATTAATGGAAACGATGAAAGGCAATACCGATGATTTCCCTCACCCTCAACCCAACAATACCGAGCAGCGCCAGCATGAAAAATGGATTAATAAGATCCGGCATCGCGACCGCACTGAAGACCTGTACCGTCTAGTCGAGATTTCATCGGCTGCGCGGCGCTCATACCTGAGACATCTTCTCAAGTGAAAGGGGGCTACTTCTTCGTTCGCATCATCGGAGCGGCGGTATTTACTCATTTTTTGAGCGACTTGATTCAGACTTTGAAATGGGCTGCTCTCTGTCTTAAGCCTCGGGGGTGGATAAGCCAGTAATTTTCCTCAACGTCATTCAGAAAAATTGGCCCTCTCAGTCATGTTGCCCGATTCAGCACTTGAGCCTCACGCATTGCGCGTCCAACAAATGCGTTAAGCCGCTCACACCCCTCGCTGTCATTCTTGGTAAGAAGATATGTTGTTACCTCGGTATCATCGTGTGCCAAGGGCCGGACAACCACCTCGGGGTGGCGACACATGGCTATCTTTTCAGCTGCGGCGAATCCAACTCCGTAACCCGCAGCAACCAAGGTCAGCATCATTTCCAATGATGTGGCTCTTTCGGCCACATTGGGCTCGACCTCGGCGGCGCGAAAGATTCGATCCATCTGTCTGCAGTACCCCTCGCCAATTTCTGGATGACACATGATTAGTGGGTAGCGCATCAGTTCCGCCAGAGGAATCAATTGGTGCGCGAGTAGCGGGTGTCTGGACGGGATCGCAACGACCAGTGATTCACGCCACAGCGGATATGCTGCAATACCTTCGCCAACCTCATTCGTGCGCGCAAGACCGGCGTCATATGTGCCATCCCTTAAGCCGCGAAGTTGCACCATAAGTGGCACCTCAGCGATACGAATTTCGACCGAAGGTTCTTCCTCGCGGCACAACGCCAGCAGCGCCGCCAGCCTCGGCTGCGTAGTTCCATCCGAGAGCGCTACACGCAGTTGTCCGGAATGGCCCGCCGCCGCCGCTCTGGCGCCGTCCTTGGCTTGTTCAAGGGTCACAAATACTCGACGCACTTCTTGCAGGAACACTTTGCCTGCACGGGTCAAGTGCGTGCCCCGTCGGTCTCGATTGAACAACCGGATTCCGAGCCGTTCCTCCAATTCTTTGATAGTGCGCGACAGGGGAGACTGCTCTATGTGCAGCCGATCCGCAGCGCGTCCAAAGTGGAGTTCTTCCGCCAATGCGAGGAAACATCTCAGGTGCCGGAGGTCCAGACAACTCCCCTCTCGTCACTGAAGCGCACTCCAAACCCGGGCGCCGGAATCGAATTCGTGCCTTGTTTTCGGACACCCAACGTCGGCGGCGGATGGTCCGGCGCGCCATCGTCAATCTTAATACGCATGACCCCGCCATTCGCCAACTTCCGAGAAGGCAATCGGCGGTTGATCATCGTTCACGTTGGCAATCAGGTCGCAATGGGCCGAGCCGGCCTCAAGCGCCCGGTCCCTGGGTTTCGGGCGCTTCATGGCCCAGCCGATCCAACTCGTCGAAATCCTCGGTCGTCAGCTTGAGGTTCGCAGCGACGACGTTCTCGTCGAGGTGCTTGACCTTGCTGGTGCCGGGGATCGGCAGCATGACCGGACTGCGTTGCAGCACCCACGCCAAAGCAATTTGACCTGGCGTATAGCCAGTTCGCTTCGAAAGCTGATCGATAAAAGAGCCGGGCTTCGCCAGGTCTCCCGCACCCAGCGGAAACCAAGGGATGAAGCCGATGCCGTGCTCCGTGCAGTAATCCAACACCGCTTCATGCTTGCGCGTGACCAGATTGAACATGTTCTGGACCGTGACGACCGGGAAGAATCGACGGGCAGTTTCGATCTGTTCGACGCCGACCTCGCTCAGGCCGACGTGACGGATCAGACCTTCCTTCTGCATTTCCGCGATCACGCCGAATTGCTCATCCTGAGGGACTTGGGGGTCGATGCGATGCAATTGCCAAAGATCGATGCGCTCGACGTTCAAGCGACGCAGGCTCAGCAGCACGGCGTGACGAAGATACTCGGGCCGCCCGATCGGCGCCCATTTGTTTTCGCCGTGACGGACAAAACCACCCTTGGTAGCGATCAAAAGCCCGTCATAAGGGTATAGCGCCTCGCGGATCAATTCCTCGCTGATATCTGGTCCGTAACTATCGGCCGTGTCGATGAAATTGATACCAATCTCCGGCAGTCGGCGCAACGTTCTCAGCGCTTCGGGTTTGTCATTCGGTTGCCCCCAAACGCCATTGCCCACGATACGCATTGCGCCGTACCCAAGGCGATTCACCTTGATGTCGCCGACGCTGAATTGGCCCGAGAGAGCTGCATTGATATATGTCATGTAACTAATTCCAAATGTGAGAGCAATCTAGATAATATTCAATGCCGCGGCGCCGGGCGTCACTCCGTTCCTTGCTCTCAATTTCCGGAAGCTACTTGGCGTCGTGGAAAATAATTCCCAGGGTATGACGTTCGCCACGGTGCAATTTGCTGACGCCATGACGCAGGGTCGCCCGGTAGAACCCGCGCGTGGAGCGCATCGGGCGATGGCTGACGGCGAAGACCACGGCGTCGCCCTGTTTCAGTGGCACAACCTCGGCGCGGCCGGGCCGCTTCGGGTCGTTCTCCGTCAGTAATAGCTCCCCTCCCTCGAAATCGCGTCCCGGCTCATCGAGAAGGCACACTGCCTGGAAGGGAAACACGTGCTCGCCATACAAGTCCTGATGCAGGCAACAGTAGTCGCTGACTTCGTAGGCGGCGCGTCGCCAATTGCGTCTCCAGCATGCCGCAGTGCTCCCGCAACGTTTGCGGGAACTCAGGCAGTTTGGGCATGCGCAGGAACTGGTTGTGTTCGACCGGTGGCGGCGACACTGCGACGACGTGCAGATCGGTGGCCGGGTGAATCTCCATGGCCGGGATGACGGCTGTCGCAAACTCGAACAATTGCTTGCGCCAAGAGCGTGCACTCATGGCTACCGACAGCAGTCCGGTTTCTCAGCCAGTCCCGTTGCTTAGACCACTGCTACTCTCGCCGCCAAGGCTGCTACTTTCGCCGTTGCATTTGCCGGCACAGATCATCTGCACTATAGAGATACCTGTCATGTAGAGAAGTGTCTACGACGCTCAAGGGGCATACGCCGGGGAGATCATTGGAGAAGTTGCTTAGTGTTCGATGGCGGATGCCGCGTTGACTTTGCGAAAGGGCGCAGTCGTCATTCCCGATCTATACCAACGCGCTAATCGCATCGATCACTTTACGGACGTCGGCGTTTGGATTGGCCGCCACATTCCGGAACCAGCGCTCACCCTCCAGATTGGTCACGGACACGGTCGATGGTGGCAGACCCAGCAAGACCTGCTCAAACCGGTCTGCCCTGGCCGGCCGCCAAACCACCACCCCGCTCGACGTGGCCGCGAGCAATTCAAGGCGCGCGTCGCTGCTTATGTAGCTCGCAAACTCTTCGGCCAGCCCCATGCATCGCTCGATGCGCGCAACCAATCCTTTGCGCCCCCATGCCATCAGCATTGCGAACAGTGGGATCGCTGTTGCTCCATGCGAGCCCAGCACCCCGACGTTCGGAACCGCCAAATATGCTCCTCCGAAGCTGACAGCGGCGTGCGCACGTACGGCGTCTCGAAACAGGACGAGAGCCGACTCCTTCGGCTGAAAAAACCATTTGTGCGCTGATACAGCCACTGAGTCCGCGCGCTCAATACCGGCGAGTCTGTGGGCGTACTTGGAGCTCAGTCGCAACGGCCCGGCCCAAGCTGCGTCGACATGGGTCGCATCGCAGGCGTCTTTGGGGAATGCGCATCGCGCCCAGGCCGCTTTGACCTGGCGTAATGCAGAACGGGATCAGGTATAGACCAACAGGCTGAAGGCCCTTGAGCCTTCAGCCGGAGAAGAGAGAAACCACCTGTGGGCTGTGGCAGTCCCGGGCGTCGTCAAAGCCGCTCGCTGCGTCAGCAATCGCACCCGACCCGTGTCGTGGCTGGGGTCGACATCCTTCGGCACACATCCGCGCACAAAGGGAGCCCATTGTTCCGCCGGCGGGCACCGGCACCGAATACCGTCGACCCAAGGGGTCTCCTGACGGCTCGCCACAGCACGGATTGGCCTGGCGTCAGGAGACCCCTCGTCATCGACGGAAGCATCTCGATCAATGGAATCGCAGCAGATGCGATTCACGAAGGAACGACCTTCTCGCCTCTCGGACTCGTCGCAGGGTCGTAAGACGCGCACACCGTTGCAGAAGGGGATGTGTGCTGGGGAAGTCCCGCGGGCTGCAGGACATCGGCCCCGCCGTCGGAAACGGTCGGCGTGGCGAAGGGATTCGTTGGCGTCAGGACACCTTGCGGGAAGCACGCCGCTTGGGCGACGCACCACGCTTACCGGTCGAGGTGTCGACCGGCAGCGTTCCCTTGCAGTCGGGGTAGCGGCTGCACGACCAAAAAATGCCACTCTTGCCGTTGCGCTGGCGCATCGGCGCGCTGCACTGTGGGCAGGATGGCGACGGTGGCAACTTGATGGCGAGCGTCGCACCGCTGTACTGCTGCACCAGTTGGGCCACCCACACGGATTGCTTGGCGATAAAGGTATCCAGCGTCATCTGGCCGGCTTCGATTATGTCCAGTGCCTGCTCCCAAACCGCCGTGGTGCCTGGGTCGGCAATGGCCGCTGGCACTGCGGCAATCAGAGTGAAGGCGGCATCCGACGCGCGGATGGCCCGGCCTTTCTTCAAGAGATAACCGCGGGCCAGCAGCCCGCTGATGATGTTGGCGCGCGTGGCCTCGGTACCGATGCCCGTGGTGTCCTTGAGCTTCTGCTTCAGGCGCGGGTCGATCACGAGCTTGGCGACGCCCTTCATGGCCTTGACCAGCTCGCCCTGCGTATAGGGCTTGGGCGGCAGCGTCTTCAACGCCTTCAGGTCGACCTGGCAGACCTGGCAGGCGGCACCAGCCTGCAGCGCCGGCAACACCTGGCCGCGCTGCGCGTCCTCGCCGTCACCGTCCTCGGGCTCCGGCGCCGCCAGTACCTGGCGCCATCCGGCCACCGCGATCTGCTTGCCGACCGCCACCAACGACTGCTCGCCGCACATGAGCTGCGCCACCGTCCGGTCGAACTCGTGATGCGGCAGAAACTGCGCAAGGTAGTGAGCGCGGATCAGCCTGTAGACGGCCAGCTCCTTCTCGCTCATCGCCGCCAGATTGGCCGGTTCCAGCGTCGGGATGATGCCGTGGTGCGCCGTGACCTTGTCGTCGTTCCAGGCGCGCGAGCGCTGATTGCGGTCCAGGCGGTCGATCAACGGGCGCAGACCGGGATCGGTCTTGACCAGGCTGTCGAGAACGGTCGGCACCTCGGCCAGCATGCTCTCGGGCAGGTAGCCCGAGTCGGAGCGCGGGTAGGTCGTCGCCTTGTGCGCCTCGTACAGCACCTGGGCGATGTCCAGGGTTTCCTGCACGTCCAGGCTCAACTGCTTGGAACACACCTCCTGCAGCGTGCCCAGGTCGAACGGCAGCGGCGGACCTTCGCGCACGCGCTCGGTCTCGACCGATACCACCTGGGCACAGTCAGCGGCACGCATGCAGCCGGCAGCGTGCTGTGCCAGGGGCTGCTGCAGGCAGCGGCCGGCGTCGTCCGCACAGCCCTGCGGCGGCACCCAGGCCGCGATGAAGGATTGGCCGGCATGGGACAGCGTGACCTCGATGGCCCAGAACGGTATGGAGACGAAGCTCGCAATTTCGCGGTCACGATCCACTACCAGCTTCAGCGTCGGCGTCTGCACGCGGCCCACCGACAGCACGCCGGTGTACCCGGCCTGGCGCCCAAGCAAGGTGAACAGCCGGCTCAGATTCATGCCGATCAGCCAGTCGGCGCGTGAGCGGGCCAGGGCTGAGTAGTACAGCGGGAGCGTTTCAGCCGATGGCTTCAGCGCGCCCAGCGCCTTGCGGATCGATGCATCGTTGAGTGCCGACAGCCACAGGCGCTGAATCGGCCCGCGGTAGCCGCACAGCTCGATGATCTCGCGAGCGATCAGGGTGTGCGATGCGCTCGCGGCGACTGAAGAGAAAGCCGGGCTGTTCTTCAGGATAGTGATCCCGCATCCACCGCTTGAGGTCCAGATGCCTGATGGTAAGGTCAGGAGAGTCCCAGAGCGCCTTGTCGTTCTGCGTGATGCCATTGCAGCCGTATGGGAGATCACCGTTGAAGACGGCATCGTAGACGCGCTCGGTGCATAGGCGTAGCTCGGCCCATCCCGGAAAATCGAGCGTCGTCGGCAAGTTCCGCGGCGACGAAATCAAGCGCAAAATATCTCTCTTGTGTTTCAGCAAACCTGCCCAGCGTATGGCTGCTTCGATAGGTCGATAGTAGACCTTGGACACAGGTGGACTGTCGTGCATGCATCCATCTCCCTGCAAGAATATCTACATCAAAAGCTCCTCAAGACCTGAGCGCTCCGGGCGTATGCAACAACAGCGAACGAGCGACGCCCAAGCTCCTTCATGCGCACCAAGTGTTACCTCGGCCCGATCGTTGGGTGACCATCTATGCAAAAAGTTAGATGGCTGCGCCGATACGCTCTTGACTGCAACGGTGGTGCTGGAGGAATCTCACAACAGCAGCCTCGTTGCATGCCAGGTGCGTATCAGTAAAAGCGTCATTGCGCGGACGGAATTCAGCAAGACCCGCGTTGCATCATCTGTTCTGCACCGGGTCTATCGGCAGGCCCACCACAGATTTTCGGATTGCTGCGATGTAGCATTGCCGGGTACGTTCGACTGGTCGGTAGGCGCGCTTAGACCTGTGGGAAATGCTGTCAGACTGAAAAAGAAGAAGGCGCCTTGTGGATTACGGTGCTCCAAGTGCGTCCCAGAGTATGGGTGCAGCCTTGGTGGGATTGATACCTAGTCGTGCAAGCAATACCTGTTTCTCAGGCCACTCGTCAGAAGATCGGCATGCGATCTGCCACTGCGCCACGGCGACACTGCGTTGTTCGTTCAGGGCAGTGAAATAGGCTGTATCGACAGCCGACAGCGAATGCCCCAGCACGATCACCTGCTCAACCTCGGTCAATGCATCGAAGAATTCCCGGTGACCGCCGATGAGTTCGGTGGAGCGTTTGAACGTTGCGGAGAAGTAGTCGTCGATGATGTCATTGGCCTCCATCAACCTCGTGTCGATCTCTTCGATGTCTGGGCGATCATTCAACGACTTGCGGCTCTGCGGATGCCACGCATGCCCCAGCACAAGTTCGTCGTCTGCCAGATCGGCGCAGCCGTGGATGAACAGTATTTGTTCGGGGGGAACGCCGTACAGCGCACCCAGCGTATTGGTGTAGTTGAAGCTGAAGAACAGCGCATCCGCGTCCAGCACCGCAAGTCGCTTCCCGGCCGTCGCCGGGCTTGGAATCGGGAGCTTCCGTATCCATTCTGCGAATCGCTGTTGCATACCGCGGGACAGGCGCTCGGTGACGTTTTGTACCTCGTACTGAAAATCGTGATGCCCCGAGTCACTCCAGTCCTCTGCACCATACGAGGCCATGAAGTGCCCCAGGTTGTCGATGAGGGCATCCACGTCCATGTTGGCCAAGGCAAGCTCCAGGTCGCTCCAGTCCGCCTGTGCGGGGAGGTACTCCTCGATCTCGCGGTAGACGTCGCGGTCGGTGGCTTGGACGTACCGCTTGAACTGGGCCAAGCTTGAAGGAATGCCGTGCCACAAGTCGAAGCCGTTACCGATCACGTAGAGCCTGTGGGATTTCATTGAGTCCTTTCTCCGATTCAGGCGCGCAGCCCCTACAGGGAGAGGTTGCTTTCAAGGTTATCTAGGATATGCTAACATTAAATAACCCTGATAACCTCAAGAGGAGAGCATCCATGAGCGTCGCAGTAGACCATCCGGGGGTCTCGACCTTGGTTGGCACCCCGAAAGAAGTGCAGGCTCGTCTTGTGAAATCGCATGCTGACCGCGTGCTCGTGGTCGCGTTCGACCATATCAAACCAAACGTCTTCCAGGCCCTGGCGGAGAACTTCACCAACGTGGCGTCCTCCATGTTCGAGGTATTGCTGGAGCGTCAAGACCGGGAGTCGCTGGAGCGCCTGGCCGAGGTCTTAGTGCCTCGAACACCGCCGTCTCCCCGTCTGCTCAAGGAAGCGGCCATGCTGGTGCGGGCACGCAAAGCCGTGCTGGAAAGCGGGGACTGGTTAACCGCGGCCGACATCGCGCAATTGGCAGGCCTGAGCACCCGCAATCCCAGCGCACAGCCCAACAAATGGAAAAAGCAGGGGCTGATCTTCGCCATCAACCATGGGGGCGTCGATTACTTCCCTGGCTATGGGCTGGACCGCGACGCCGGCTTCCGGCCGGTGAAGGCGCTCGCCAAGATCATCGAGACCTTTGGTGGACACAAGGATGGCTGGGGCATGGCCTACTGGTTCCGCTCGGACAACAGCTTCCTGGGAGGTAAGCGGCCACAGGATCTGCTGGCATTGGCGCCCGAGCGGGTGATCGAGGCGGCGATGGATGAGATTCAAGAGATCGCCCATGGCTAAGCGAAGCGCCAAGCCGGCGGGTGGCACAGACCCGTCGCCCCCTGCCGACGAGGCGTCTTCCAGCACGCCAGTTCCTCCAGACAAGCTCCATGCCACGCTCACCTCGCTCGCGCAGGGCGAAGTGCTGCATCGTGTGCATCAGAGCAAATATCGAGCTGACCAGTTCAACCCGGGCGCACATGGCAATGCGCGTTTTAGCCCGATCCAGGATGGACATGGAAAGCTGATCCCCATGCTGTACGGCGGCACGACGATGGAGTGTGCCTTGATGGAGACGGTCTTCCACGACGTTCCGCATACCGCCGGTTTCAAGAGTTTCGACAAAGGCAAACTGGTCGAACAGGTGCATTCCACCGTCCAGGTAACGCAGGAGCTTCAGCTCGTCGATCTGGCGAGCGTGCCGTTACGCAAGCTGGGCGTGACGCGCAAGCAGCTCATAGATACCGAGAAGGACCAATACCCTGCCACCCGCAAGTGGGCGGAGGCGATCCATCGTCAATGCCCGCAAGCCCAAGGGCTATCCTGGGTCTCAAGGCAGGACGACTCGGCGCGCGCCGTCATTCTTTTCGGCGACCGCATCCCCGATGGAGCCCTTCGACCGGACGGCAACTCCCGCAGCCTGCTCGACGATGGGGACGCTTACGATGCGGTGCTCGATCTAGCCGATCGAATCGGCGTCAACATCGTGCCGGGGAAAGGCTGAATGGAGTGCTTCCGGATTGACGAGAGCGGCTATACGGGATTCGATCTTCTCAACCCCGAGCAGCATTTTCAGGGGGCGACGGCCGTGGCCATCAGCGATGAGGACGCCGCGCGCCTGATCAAGGACCACTTTCCGAAGCTGCAGGCCTCCGAACTCAAGTATCGGTCACTGTCGCGCCGTTCGGGAAACCATCCCCGCTTGCTGGGTCTGCAACGGGACATCCTGACCAACTACAAGAGTGTCACCTACCTCTGCGACAAGCGTTTCCTGCTGTTGCTGATGTTCCTGGACTACGCGGTCGAGCCCTTCTACTACGAGCGGGGACTGAACTTCTACGAGGACGGGCAGAACTACTCGCTCGCGTCACTGCTGTACACCGTTGGCCCAACGCTGTTGGGTAGGGAGGCCTTCGATGTCCTGCAGGCCGCATTCCAGCGTGCCATCAAGGAAAAGACGCCAGCGGCCCTTGGCGACCTGGTTACCGCGGCGCGCAAGACGAGATGGCAAGAATTACCGGAGGCGCTGGGACCTTTGGCGCAGTATGCAGCGCCAGAGTGTCTGGAGGCGATCGCAACACCCGGCGTCAGCACCGATGCGGCCTTCGTGGTGCTGCAGTCGCTGGTCAGCCGGATGGAGGAGATGGCTGCTGGGCCGTATCGTGTCGAGCACGACCAATCCAAGAACCTGCTCACCTATCACGACATCCTGCAGCGCTACATCAACCACGACCAGCACGTCGAGTTCCGCCAGTCCGAGATCGCGCGCATCAAGTTTCCGCTCAAGCTCACGTCGGTAACTCAGGTCGACTCGAAAACCAGTCCGGCGGTGCAACTGGCAGACGTGATGATCGGCGCGGCCATCGAAGCGGCAAACACCCTGACCGGGCAGCGCACGGGAGGGCTTGATCCGGAAGCCGTGATGTCACTGTATGCGGACCATCAGATTATTCACCTGCTGCCATCGCTCGATTTTGATGCACAGAAGCAGTTCCGGCAGGGTACGCAGGCCGCAGAGATGATCGATTACTTTGCCAGGAATTTCGGCGAAAGATCTGTCTAGACGAAGAAGCCATGGCCCCTCCATCGGGGTGCAGTCGAGCATCGTGAACAAGCCTTGGTGGCTGTGGGTGGACGCCAGAAACTCTTAGTAGACCACTTTACTTGCCGGGTACAGGTGAGCGGTACATAATGCGGTCTTGTCCCATTGGGCGAACGGTAAGAATTAGTTTTCAAACAATGGGTTGGGTGTTGTGTTCTGTTTCCATCGCCCGCTCCAGTTCATGCGTGGCGCGGTGAGCCGTGCCCCGTTTCGCTTTCCCGGGTTGAAATCAGTCCCCGGGCGACAGGTCCTCGAGCGCAGCGTCGGTACGATCGACGAGATCCTGTGCCGACATCTGTGCGAGTTCGGTGCGACCCGGCACAAGTTCGACGCGGCAACCGCCCCTGGAACCACACATCACCGCCGCGGCAAGCTGGCGCACGAAAGCCATGTCGGTCGCTTCGGTATGCAGCGGAATCAGCACCGTACGCCCCGCGAGCACGCCCGGTTGATCACGCAGCACATGCAAGATGGCCGGCAGGCGGCTCCGGCGCGACACGCCCTGTGCATCGTCGATCGGCGCAGACGTAGCGGAATCGGCGGGATCCATACGCTCGGCGAGCGGGGGCGTTTGCAGCCGGCAAGCAATCGACGTCTCGCGATCGTACGCGCACGACCACACCACCGGTTCCTGCGCCGCGCCGGCAAGGCCGGCGTACAGCCCCAGCAGCGCGAGCAGCGCGATCGGGATCATCAGGGTATCGAAACGCGGAATTCGGATGGGGTTCTGCACGATGTATCGCCTCGTCGTCTGGGTTCCGGAACGAGCCGGTGCGAACGGTCCGACGCGGTTTCAGTCATAGCGGCGTGAGACGGCCGACGCGCGCGGGCGAGCCTCCGCCGCGGCGCGATCGACGATCCGGCGGCTCCGCTGCCATGGGATGGATTCCTCCATGCCGTTAGGCCGGTGACTTTGCGCCCCCGCCTTTCGGTCGGGTTTGCCCTTGTCGGATACGTAATGCCTGGTTCGTATTCGGGACACGCCTTGCGCCGTGTCCCATCAGGGACTTCGGCTGCTTGACCGGTGACTTGAGCGCCGAACGCGCCGCTGCGTGACACGCATCACGAACACGATCGGCGGGCAGCCGAACTTATGCTCCACACCTCATATTTGAGCTGTGTCGCGGCCTGCCTATACTCGGCTGACGTTTTTGCCCGGTCGATCATGCCGCATCCCTTTCACCTCGCAGTCCTGCTGGCCACTTCCATGTTGACCGGCTGCGCCGCGTCCGGCGGCAAGCCGGTCGTCCAGCCCCAGGCAATGGCCTGCGATGCGCTGCCGGCGGAACTGGAAGCGGAGCGCAGCGCCTGGGGCGCTGCGGGCACGACGCTGAGCGCAGCCCCCGCAGCGGGCACGCCCCCGCCGGTCGTCACACTCATCCGCACCAGGCTCAAGCTCCAGCCGCAGGCCCGGCTCAAACCGGTCGCCCTGGCCAAGGCCGAAGCCAATCCGCCCGGAACGCACGGTGGCCTGATGGCGTTCGCGCCGGGACGCGGCGGCGTGTTCCGCTTCTCAGCCAGCGACCGCGCCTGGATCGAGCTGATCGACCGCGCGACGGGCACGCCGCTCGCGCCGATCAGCTCGGACAAGCGTCTGCGCTGTTTCGGCATCCCGAAAGCGTTGTTGTTCGAACTCGCACCAGGTCATGACTACCTGCTGCAGATCACCGCTTCGGCCGGCAGCGAGCTTGATCTGCTGATAGCCCAGGCTGCGAAGTGACCGATACGGACGGAGTAGAATTGCGCGACGTATCATTCACGAAAGAGGCTCGGCATGAAAGTCAGCGCACGCAACCAGCTCAAGGGCACGGTGAAGAAGATCATCCACGGCAGCATCAACAGCGAAGTAACGCTGGAGATTGCGCCGGGCGTCGAAATCACCGCACAAGTCACCTCCACGTCGGTCGGTTCGCTCGGCCTCAAGGAAGGCAGCACCGCCTACGCCCTGATCAAGGCCGACAGCGTCATGGTCGGCGTCGAGCACTAAGCGCCCGTCCGATCCGCTGCGCGGGCGAGCCGTCCGCGCAGACTTCGATTCCCTCCCGCATTCGATCAGCCGCGCGGCATGCCGCCGTGCGGTTCTTCGTTCGTTCACCCGTCCGATGAGCACACTGTCGGAGGCCTTTTCCACCTCGTTCGCGCTGATGGGCGGGCTCGATGCCAAGCTGCTCGGCATCGTCGGGCTCTCGCTCAAGGTCAGCCTCACGGCGGTGCTGTTCGGCTCGCTGATCGGCCTGCCGCTGGGTGCGGCCGTGGCGGTCGGGCGCTTTGCCGGGCAAGCGCCGGTCACTGTGCTGCTCAACGCCTTCATCGGCCTGCCGGCGGTGGTGGTCGGCCTGCTCGTCTACCTGCTGCTGTCGCGCGCCGGGCCGCTCGGGCAGTTCGGCCTGCTGTTCACGCCAACCGCGATGGTGATTGCGCAGACCGCTCTGATCACGCCGCTGATCGCGGCTTTTACGCGGCAGATCGTCGCCGACGCTTGGCGCGAGTACCACGAGCAACTGCAGTCGCTCGGTGCGGGCACCCTGCGCGCCACCTTCACGCTGCTGCACGACACGCGCTTTTCACTCGTCACCGTCGTACTCGCCGCGTTCGGCCGCGCGATCGCGGAGGTCGGCGCGGTGATGATCGTCGGCGGCAACATCGACGGCGTCACCCGCGTCATGACTACCACCATCGCGCTCGAAACCAGCAAGGGCGATCTGCCGCTGGCGCTGGCACTCGGCCTGATCCTGGTCGGCATCGTCGTCGTGGTGAATGCCAGCGCCCACCTCACGCGCCAGTGGGCGCAGCGCCACTATGGCTGAAACCGGCAACGGCATGTTTCCGCTGGTCATGTGCAACGTCGGTTTCGCAGCGGGAGACCGGGCCATCCTGCGCGACGTCAACCTGACGCTCGAAGCCGGACGCCGCACCGTCGTCCTCGGCCCCAACGGCGCCGGCAAGAGCGTAACGCTGCGCCTGCTGCACGGCCTGCTGTGGCCCACCACCGGTGAAATCACCTGGGGCGGCAAGACGGCGCAACCGACGGCGCAGGCCATGGTTTTCCAGCGACCGGTGCTGCTGCGCCGTTCGGCCCTGGCCAACATCGAGTATGCACTCGACCTCGCCGGCGTGCCGCGTGCCGAGCGAACAGATCGCGCCACTGCCGCGCTGGCGCGCGTCGGCCTGCCGCACGTGGCGCAACGCGCCGCACGCGTGCTCTCTGGCGGCGAGCAGCAGCGCGTCGCGCTGGCGCGCGCCTGGGCGCTCGCGCCGCGCATCCTGTTCCTCGACGAACCGACCGCGAGCCTCGACCCGGCCGCCTCGCGCGAAGTCGAACGCATCGTCGCCGACATTGCCGCAAGCGGCACCCGGATCGTGATGATCACCCATCACCTCGGCCAGGCGCGTCGGCTTGCCGACGACATCGTCTTCATGCACGACGGGCGCATCACTGAACACACGCCCGCCGATGTCTTTTTCCGGCAAGCGCAGTCGCGCGAAGCCGACGACTTCCTCAAAGGAGAACTGCCATGAATCCCTCCCGCCGCTCGTTGCTCGGCCTTGCCGCCGCGTTCCTGCTCGGACTTTCCGGTGCGCACGCCGAGGACAAGTTCATCACCGTCGCCTCGACGACGTCGACCGAACAGTCGGGCCTTTTCGGCCACCTGCTGCCGATCTACACGCAGAAGACCGGCGTGCAGGTGCGCGTGGTCGCGCTCGGCACCGGGCAGGCGCTCGACACCGCGCGCCGCGGCGATGCCGACGTGGTGTTCGTGCACGACAAGGCGGCCGAGGAGAAATTCATCGCCGAAGGCTACGGCGTCGAGCGCAAGGAGGTCATGTACAACGACTTCATCCTGATCGGCCCGAAGGACGACGCCGCCAAAGCCACCGGCAAGGACATCCTCGATGGCCTGCGCAAGATCGAAGCCGCCAAGGCGCCCTTCGTCTCGCGCGGCGACAAGAGCGGCACGCACGCCGCCGAGCTGCGCTACTGGAAGGCGGCCGGCATCGATCTCGAAGCCGTCAAAGGCGCCTGGTACAAGGAAACCGGCTCGGGCATGGGGCCGGCGCTCAACACCGCCTCGTCGATGAACGCCTACCTCCTCGCCGACCGCGGCACCTGGCTCAACTTCAAGAATCGCGTCGACCTGAAGATCCTGGTCGAGGGCGACACGCGCCTGTTCAACCAGTACGGCGTCATTCTGGTCAATCCGGCCAAGCATGCGCACGTGAAGAAGGAACTCGGCCAGCAGTTCATCGACTGGCTGGTGTCGGCAGAGGGCCAAAAGGCGATTGCCGACTACAAGATCGGCGGCGAACAATTGTTCTTCCCCAACGCGAAGAAGTGACGAGCATCATGCAACGCACGTTCCTCGTCCTGGCGGCATCCCTCATGCTCTTTTCCGCGACCGGCCTGCGCGCGCAGGACGCACAGGTCGAAACCTATGGCGGCGGCGCGAACCGCTTCTCGCTCGCCACCGGCAGCCCCGGCGAACTCGGCCTGCTCAAGCTGCTGGCCGAAACATTCGCATCCAGGGCCGATGCGCAGATGGTCTGGCACAAGGCCGGCACCGGCCAATCGATGAAGCTGCTGAAGGAAAAGAAGGTCGACATGGTGATGGTGCATGCGCCCGGCCAAGAGGAAACTGCTGTCGCCGAAGGCTGGGCGACGCAGCGCACGCTGATCGGCTCGAACGAGTTCTACATCGTCGGGCCGGCCGCAGATCCGGCACGGATCGCCGAGGCGAAAGGAGCAGCCGACGCCTACCGGCGCATTGCCGCCGCACAGGCGAAGTTCGTCTCGCGCGGCGACAACTCGGGCACGCACCAGAAGGAAATGAGTGTGTGGAAGTCCGCTTCCATCGTGCCGGAAGGCGCGTGGTACATCGTGACCCGGGATTTCATGACCGCGAGCCTCAAGCGCGCGAACGCCGAAGGCGGCTACTTCATGACCGACAGCAGCACCTGGGTGGCAGCGAAGAAGGATGTGCCGCAGCTCAAGGTGCTGTTCCGCGGCGACAAGTCGCTGGTCAACACCTACTCGGCGATGCTCGCCACCGGCGGCACGCCCGGCGAGGCGACTGCACGGCGCTTCATCGAATTCGTCGCATCGGCGGAGGGCCAGCGCATCATCCGCGACTATGGCCGCGAGCGCTACGACGAGCCGCTCTACAACGACGCCGAGTATGCGCGACAATATGTGCATTGAAATCCGGATCGCAATCCAATGAGCGATCTCACCCTGCCCGCCGGAACGCGCGGACGCAAAGCCAGAACGATGAAGCCCGGCCCCCTGCCTTTTTCGCTGCGCGTGAGCTTCAGCCTGTCGCCCGACGACGGGCAGCGCGGCGTCACGCCCGACGACACGCTGTTCCTGCTGCTCGAGGGTGTACGCACGTCCGGCTCGCTGTCTCAGGCGGCACGCGCGCTCGGCATGTCCTACCGCCATGCATGGGGCATGATGCGCGAGAAGGAACAGCAACTCGGCACCGAGCTCATCGTCAAGCAGCGCGGCCGTGGCGCGACACTCACCGCGTTCGGCGCGCGTCTGGTCTGGGCGCAGCAGCGCATCATGTCGCGCTTCGTGCCGGTGGCGGCGAGCCTGGAGGCAGAATTCCTCTCCGAGTTGCAGGAAGACCTGTTCGCCGAGAAGGAAACCCTGCGCCTGCGCGCCAGCCATGACCTCGCGCTGCCGATCCTGCGCGAGGAAATCGAGCATCGCAGCAGCGACGTGTTCGTCGACCTGCGTTTCTCGGGCAGCGAGGAGAACCTCAAGGCGCTCGCCCAGGGCGCCTGCGACATCGCCGGATTCCATTGCGCGCGCAACCAGCGCAAGGGCTCAGTACAGCACATCGGCTACCGGCGCTGGCTCAAGCCGAAGGAACACCGGCTGATCCGCTTTGCCACGCGCGTGCAGGGTCTGATGATGCGCCCTTCACTCGATGGACAGATCAACAGCTTCAGCGACATTGCGCGCGCCGGCCTGCGCTTCATCAATCGCCAGAAAGGTTCCGGCACGCGGCTGGTCACCGACCAGTTCCTGACCGACGAGCGCGTACAACCCCGTCAGATCCTCGGTTATGACCTGGAGGAGTACACGCATCTCGGGGTTGCCACACGCATCGCCGCCGGCGCGGCGGACGTTGGCGTCGGCATCGAAGCCGCCGCGCAACAGATGGGCCTCGCATTCGTGCCGCTGGTGCCCGAGGATTATTTCCTGCTCGTCAACGAAGCGGGCCTTGAGCACGGAACGATCACGACGCTCATTGAGGTGCTCCACGACGCCAGATTCCGTCGACGTGTCGCAAATCTGGCCGGTTACGACACGAGCGATGCCGGCGAAGTCGTGCGACTCACTGCGGCACTGCCCTGGTACATCGCCGGCAGCACTCGAAGCCCGTAACAGCGACTCAAGGTGAATCTCGCGTTACTCGACGACATCGTGTACAAGACGCAGCAAAGGCGGTCGGGCATGCGAAAGGTGTAGCCTTGCGCGACGGGCAAGACGCAGTCAGCCGGCGGGGCGCCCCTCTACCATCTGCGTCCCGAACCCGGCAGAACGCTCACGCAAACATGTCTTCGTACATGGTCTTCGCCCAAGCGAAATCTTCCGGCACCAGTTCCCCGCGCCGCTCGTTGTCGTCCAACTGTACCTGCTCGATCTGACCCCGTTCATCGAGCGAATATTCGAATCCGACATTGATCGCCTCCTGCGGGTCGCCATTGACCCACATGTAGCAGAGATTGTCGGGCAATTTGTATTTGGGATCGCGACCCGCCGCACGTTCCGCAATGTAATAGGCGACGATCCGCGCCAGCCGATTGGCCACGTGACCGCTCTTGGGATAGAAGCGGAAAGTCGGTGCAACGACACCGACCGCGTCGCCGATGACGAAAACGTTCTTGTCGTCGCGCACATGCAGAAATAACGGATCGACATCGGCCCAGCCATTTGGCTTCCCGTCCGGTGTCCGGCCGATCACGTCCGCTTTCCACGCGAGATCGCCAGCCTGGTGGGGGGCCATCAAAATTGCATGCTCGAAAGAAAAATCGCCCGCCGCCGTCTTGATCCGTTTATTGAAAGGGTCGACCGACTTGACATGTGCATTTGGCACATAGGTAATGATGTCCTTGTAAAGCTCCTCGAACGCAGTCCGAAATCCAAGACCGATGGGGCGCACGCCGTCCTTGTGATCGAGAATGATCACCCGTCCCTTGATCTTGCGCGTCTTGAACAACCACGCGATCAGACATGCCCGCTCGTAGGGAGAAGGCGGACAGCGCTGCGGGGGCGGCGGCAGCGTCATGACCAGATCGCCGCCCTTGAATTCCTGGATTGCACGCTTCAACATGAAGTGTTCTGCGTTCGGCACGTAGGCTGCAGGAAACCGTGCCCGCGTCGCCTCGGCGAGTCTGCGGTCATTGTCGAACCAGGCCTCGTAGTTGTAGCGGATTCCCGGCGACAGGATCAGGTAGTCGTAGGCAAGCTCACCGGCCGCAGTGACAACCTTCCTGCGATCCCGCTCGATGGCAAGAATCTCGGTCTGGATGAAACGGTACCCATGCTTTTCCGACACGCGAAGGTAGTCGTGTGTCAGGAAATTGGTATCCACTACATCAATCAGCCACTTGTTGCTCATCGGGCAGGAAAAGAAGACGGGATTTCGTTCGAGCAGCACGACTTCAAGCTGTGGGGCCAGCAAGCGCAGTTGTTTGGCCGCATTGAGACCACCCCAGCCTCCACCGCAAATCACCACACGCTGTCGATCCGACTTTGGCAGGAGCACATCGGCTGGGCGCGTGATCAGGAACGGCATGCCGGTCGCGGCATGGGACAACGTGGAACCGGTCGCGGTGACAGCGGCAAAACTGCCCGATGCGCGCAAGAACTTGCGACGATCGAAGTGCATGGCTTTCCTTTCTTGAAGTGAACTGCGAATTCGGATGATGGCCTTGGCGATTGCTAGAAAGTCAGGGTGGCCCATTGCGGGTCGAGGCTGCGCCCAACGAATGCGGTCGCGCCGGCGCGACCGGCCAAATTGGCTATGAGTTCGGCATGATCGAGTCCGTATGCAGCGAGCGCGCTGGAGCATGCGAGGAATTTCGCACCATGATCAGCCGCATGCCGCATGTGGTCGGCTATGGTGGTTTCATCGTGATCGCTGGCACGCAGCGCGGCCGCGCAGCCCGGAACCAGCAGCAGGACGGACCGCGCGGCGAAGTACACTTCCACCTCCGCATCCAGCGCGGCCGCGGCGGCAGCGTGGAAGAACGGCGTGGCGCATAGCTCGGGCCGTGTCGGATCGCAGGCCCAGAGCAAGATCGCCAATTTGTGCAACGACGGTTCAGACATCGTAGCCATCGTCACGATAGGTCTGCCACGCGCGCTCCATCGCCAGCGCGACAGCGGGTCCATGCACCAGCAGCCCGCTGTCGCGCATCCAGTCATCCGCCCGAATGCGCGCCATCCAGCCCTTGCCATAAGGATCCCGGTTGACCAGCATCGGCGCCTGCTCCAGGAAAAGATTCGACTCGGTCAGGACGCCACCGACCGGCGATTTGGCGGAAATGATCGTCTTGAACAGTTCGATAGCGCCGAATGACCGGCCGCGCTCGATGCGCTCGCCGATGCGCTTCGGCATGAACGCCACAATTTCCCCGGCCAGAGCAGCGCCAAGCGACGTCGCACCGACGCGGATCAGCCCGTCGTCGTCGCGTCGCGCCCACATGTCGAACTCCACGAGATAGTGGAGCGCATCGGGAAAATCGTAGCCACGCACCTGCATGGCTAGCGCAATGTCTGGCGGAAGAGAATGGGAGTCGAACCCACCCGGCGACGCGAGGCGCCGCCAACCGGGTTTGAAGCCCGGCCGCCCCACCAGGGACGATTCTCTTCCTTCATGAAGTCGGCCTCGCCTGTGCCGGCGGCGTCGCCACCGTCAGCGCCTGCAAGGGATGGTTGGCGCGCAGCACGTGCTTGTCATCGCCGCGCGCGCGGATTCGCCGTGTGAAACCGATGCGATCGAAGAACTCGAGCACCTGGATGGCCCGCTTGCGGCCCAATCCGGTGCGGTCGCGAAAAACCGCGGCACGCAGTTCACCCGACTCCGCCTGGATGGATTGTGCGATTACCGCCAGTTTCGAGATGGCGTGCGCATCGTAGAACAGATCGCGCACGATCTGGTACACGATGCCGCTCTTGGCGAGGCGGTTGAGCAGCACACGCGTATGCATCTCCGGCTGGCCGATCGCCGCCGCGATGTCGCGCACCCAGGGTGGATCGAATGGTGTCTCGGCGAGGAGCGGCCGGATCCGTTCGGCAAAGACGCGCTCCTGCTCCGACAGCCGCACCGCATGCTCGGGCTGCATCAGCCAGGCACCCTGTCGCGCAAGCCGCCCGGCCCGTACCAGAGCATCGGCCGTGGCCTGGACCACGGCGGCCTCAACGCGGGGAAAGCTCATGCGGGCCAGCCGTGCCAGGTCCACGCCGGGTTCATCGGGATTTCGCGCATGAAACGCATCCACCGCCGCCACCACGCTGTCCGCGAGCCGCATCCAGTGCGCCGGTGCAAAAGCGAGATCGACACCACTTTGCCGCACGCGTCGATGCTCGACATCGTGGATAAGCCGCTCGACGTCGACCACGCCCCATGACCGACCCAGCGCATCGAGGTCGACGCCGGCCGTCGCCTGTTGCAGGACATCGGCAAACCGCGTCCGCGTGTCAGGCCCGTCCAGCGCAGCAAGCAGTGCAAGCCGCTCCTGCGTTCTGCGATAGCGAACTGGCGCCATCGGGTCGAGCACCACGCCGCCGCCCATCGTGTGGGCGGCGGAAGCATCGCGCAGCACGACGCGGTCGCCCGCCCAAAGGCCGAGCCCGTCCTGCAGCACCACCTGCAGCAACGCGGTCGCTCCGGGTGCGAGCGATTCGACATCGAGTAAAGCGATACGCCCGATTGCATGCGCCGCGCCAACATGCAAATGCACCGCCGCCCCCGAGCGCAACGGCTTCGGCGCATCGGGAAGCAGTTCCACACGCACATCGACGCGCTCGCTGGCCGAGGCAATTCGCGGATCGGTGACCCATTGCCCGCGCGCCACCTCGGCAACCTCGATACCTGCAAGGGCAAGCGCACAGCGATCCCCGGCCCGGCCGCGTTCCGACGCGCGATTCTGCGCACGCAGGCTGCGAACCCGCGCCCTGCGATCACCCGGCACGATCCGCACCTCGTCGCCGACGCGCACTTCGCCCGCAAACACGGTTCCGGTAACGACGGTGCCCGCCCCTTCGAGAGTGAACACCCGATCCACAGCGAGCCGGAAACCGCCTTCGGCAGCCGTTCGACGAAACCGGGCATGCGCATCAAGGAGGTAGCCGCGCAATACATCGACGCCTTCTCCGGTGATGCTGCTGACGGGAAAGGACGGCGCATCTGCAAGGCGGGTGGCGGAAAGCAGGTGGCCAACCTCCACTGCGACCTCACGCACGCGCTCCGCGGGCACACGATCGATCTTGGTGATCGCACACGCTCCCTGCGTCACGCCAAGAAGGTGAAGCACGGCAAGGTGCTCCCGCGTCTGCGGCATCACGCCATCGTCTGCGGCGACGACCAGCAGGCCGAAGTCGATGCCCGTCGCACCGGACAGCATGGTATGGACAAAACGTTCGTGCCCCGGAACATCGATGAAGCCAAGTGGCGTCGAACCATCTACGGGAAGGTAGGCGTACCCGAGTTCGATCGAAATGCCGCGCTTCTTCTCCTCGGGGAGACGGTCGGTATCGACACCCGTCAAGGCGCGAACGATTGCCGTTTTGCCGTGGTCGATATGGCCCGCCGTGCCGACGATCATGCGCCACCGCCGAAAGTCAATCGATCGAGCTGCGCAACGAATTCCGCTTCATCCTCGAGGCAACGCAAATCCAGCAGAAGCGCTCCTTCGGAAACGCGCCCGACGACGGGAATCGGCAACGCCCGCAACGCGTCCGCCAGCGCAATGAGTGCGGATCCGCGCCGGCGCTCGACACAGGACGGACGAATCGAGAAGCCGGCACTCGGAAGTCGCTCGACCGGCAAGGAACCGCTTCCGATCTGGCTTTTCAGCGAAACAATCTCCATGTCATACCGCTGTCCAAGCGCATTGCGCAGCGCCGGCTCGATGCGACGCGCCATGTCCAGCATGTCCTGCGCGTCGCGCGCCAGCAAGCGCAGGGTCGGCAATCGCTCTGCGAGCGATTCCGGATGGCGATAAAGCGCCAGGGTTGCTTCGAGCGCGGCGACGACGAGCTTCGAAACCCGCAGCGCCCGCTTGAGTGGATGCTTCTTGATGCGGGCGATCAAATCGCGCCGCCCGACGATCAGACCCGCCTGCGGACCGCCGAGCAACTTGTCGCCCGAGAAGGTGACGACGTCGACACCGGTCTCCAGCATGTCCTGTGGCAGCGGTTCCTTCGGCAAACCCCAGAGGGACAGGTCCACCAGGCTGCCGCTGCCCAGATCGCTGGCCAGCGGCAGGCCGGCAGCGTGGGCGATGCTTGCAAGCTCCGCTTCGCCGACCGCCGCAGTGAATCCCTCGATCGCATAGTTGCTGGTATGCACCTTCATCAGCAGCGCCGTACTCGCACTGATGGCGTTCTGGTAGTCCCGCGCGTGGGTCCGGTTGGTGGTACCGACTTCGACCATGCGGGCCCCCGCCGAGGCCATCACGTCGGGCATGCGGAAGGCACCGCCGATCTCCACGAGTTCGCCACGCGATACCAGAACCTCCCGCCCTGACGCCAAAGCGGCGATGGTGAGCAGCACTGCGGCCGCGTTGTTGTTGACCACCGTTGCGGCTTCGGCCCCGGTCAATTCGCACAAGAGCGCTTCGACGAGGGTGTCGCGGTCGCCGCGCTCGCCGGAATCGACGTCGTACTCCAGGTTGTTCGGCGCACCCATCGTGCGCGCGATATGCTGGATCGCCTGATCGGCGAGCAAAGCGCGGCCCATGTTGGTATGAAGCACGGTGCCGGTCAGATTGATCATGCGCCGCAGCCTGGGCGCCAGACGCCCAACGACATGGGCACGCACCGCAGCCACCAGCGCATCGTCTTCAGCATAACGGGCGACGTCCCCCGCTGGGGCAGCCCGTAGTTGCGCGAACACGGCACGCACGGCATCGACGACGAATCGATGCCCGTGCGATGCGACCATTGCCGCAACGGCCTCGTGCTTCAGGAAACGGTCAACCGAGGGCAGGCGGATCTGCGTTGCCCCGGAGCGGTGGACCACCGACTCGACGGGTCTGCTCATGCATTACCCCGGCGGTGCAGCACCGGAAACCGACACGATCGCATGCGCAGGACCGTCATCGGAATCGTCACTGCCGTGAATCAGCATGAAGTTCACGCCGACGAGACGCTTGCCATGCTCTTCGGCCACCAGAATGTCGAGGGCAAGCGAAGCGAGGTCATCCGCAATCGGATCGAGGTTCGGCTCCTTGTCCTGATAGAAGATCTTTCGGTAGGCTCCGCATTCGTCGCAGCATTCGGCCTTGACGGCATCGGAGGCTCCCTCGATGCCGTAATAGTGAATCCCCTTGGTGGTTTCGCAGTTGGTGCACTTGATCCGTACGTAATTCCATTCCGCCTCGCACAAGGCGCAATGGAGATAGCGCTGACCGGATGCGTCGCCCTCGACCCGGACAACGCTGGCCGTGGGGCGGGATCCGCAACACGGGCATAGCGTCCCGACCTCGAGCGGGTGGAAGCTTTGCGTTCCCAGCGCAGCGACCATATGCGCCCAGTAGACCTGCAGGGCTGCACCGATCAGCGGCGCGTGTGCAGGATCGAGGCCGACCGTGATGCCGGCCAGCAACTTGGAGGCTTGCGCCTCGAAATACTCGTCCCGCATGCCTTCCAGCCTGACGACCAGTTGACGCTGGTCGGCTCCGACATCGTCGGCAATTCGGCGGAGCATGCGGCGCAACAGATCGCACCACATGGGATCGCGCCGATGGCTGAATGCGACCAGCGGCGGCATGCGGTGCTCGCGCGCACGCGCCAGATGGGCGGGCGACGGAAGCGTCAATGGCGGCATGTTTGCCATTGACGCCTGCTGCGCGTCGGCAATGACCGCAACGAACTGCAGGTAATCGCCCAGCGGATGGGATTGCGCCAATTGCCGCAACCGGCTCGCCCGTCGTCCGAAATGCACGCTGGTGTTGGGCAGCCTCAAGAACGGCACCTCGCCTGCGCGTCCCGCAGCGATCTGCTCGGCTTGCAACAGTCGATGAACTTCAGTCATCGGCGGCTCTTTGTCGAAAAATGCCGCCGGGGATACCCGGCGGCGAAGCGTTTCGAGATCATCCGTTGCGCGTCATTTCGCGGTGCCAGGCCGGATGGTGTTTCCGGGCCCAGGCTTCGCTGACCGATCCCCGCGTCATTGCCCGAATGGTGCCCTTGACCCAGATCGCGGCGTAGACATGCACGATGACACCGATGATCAGGACCGCCGCCGACAAGGCATGGAGCAGGACCGCGAGGCGGCGCAGGCCGATGGGGAACGCGTCGGCGAACCACGGCTGCCAGAACATGATGCCCGACACGAGCAGCACGAACATGCAGGCCACCATGATCCAGAACAGCACCTTCTGCCCACCGTTGTAGCGTCCCACGTCCTGCAGGGTCTCT
>WBZT01000647.1_pt1 | contig 27437 bp, 21 predicted proteins | sample 5204241 | NCBI WGS metagenome assembly WBZT01 (sample SAMN12344358, study PRJNA552823) | activated sludge metagenome | biome: Activated sludge suspended growth; feature: Nitrification reactor; material: Wastewater; isolation source: activated sludge from nitrification reactor of wastewater... | reverse complement strand
GATCGTATATGATATGATCGGTAATCTGGTGGACAATGTTGTAATAGAACGTGAAAATCCGTCAACTTTCAGCATCAACCTGAGCGGTAAAAAACCTGGCTTTTATTTCGTAAAGGTATCCGGCGATCACATGACATTCTCCCGCAGGATTACCATCAATCCCTGAAACACAGAAAAATCAAAAATATCCGGGCTGATTCATTCGTGAGTCAGCCCTTTTTTTGTGGAGTTTCCAATGCTGTAAAATTGTTTAATTCCAACTGTATGGACTCTTATTACTTGTAAAGGGTGTTACTTATAGGCCGCATTCAATAGAAAAATGGAATCCTGTCAGTTGTTGTTTCTAAAACTCCGGACCTCGAGACGTTTGGTTTTGCAATCGGGCACTGAGGCTATTTCGGTGTCGGTATTGCAGAACGATGCGTCCCAGGTAATAAAAAAGCCGGACTTTCCAGCCCGGCTTTTTCAATTTGGATAAACCGATTATTGTTTGATCAGTTTTTTAGTAACGAAACCAGCTTCGTTCATAATGCGTACGGAGTAGATACCTTTTGCGAAGTTATGGGTATCAATTACGTTGTTAACGAGGTTAGTAACGCGTGAAGAATATACTACCTGACCCATAACGTTTACGATTTCAACAGAGAAATCTGAATAAGCAGATGAATTGCTGATAGTGATTTCGTCTGCGAAGGGGTTCGGGAATACGTTGAAGCTATTGCCGTTGAGTTCGTTCAATCCAACACCACCGAGTGCATTCAGGGTGAATTCGAACTGACCGGTAGAACCGCTGTAACCATCAACCATGATGTAGTACTGAGTACCAGCATTCATAGGTACTGTATCTGCATAAGGGAATCCTGGGTCAGCACCAATCAGACAATCAACATAAGTCAAAGGATCGGTGCAGCTGGGTGATTCAAATACTGCAAACCAAAGGCTGGCACCACCGGTTGTAGGGGAGTTGGATGAAAGTTCAAAGTCACCAGTGGCAGCAGGAGTATATGAATACCACATTGTGTTATTTGGAGCAGAACAAGTGATACCTGAAGCAACAACATCAGCATCACGTGGATCAGTTGCTTCTGCCAGTGCAGTGTTGCCGGAATAGGTTACGCCAAGCGTTACTGGAAGTGCGCCACAGATCGTGTCGTTTACAGGCAGCGGAATCGGAGTGCAGTTGGTAATAGAAGAAGCATTCACCAGTTTCACAGAAGATGTTCCGATTGGTGTGGAGCCTGAATTGCCACAATTGTTGTCTGAATCATAAACGATATAATACAATCCAGTGTATGGTGCAGTAAAGTTCAGCGTGTTTGGACAAGCAGCAGCAACGTAAGCACCGGCAATCGGAGTTCCAAGACCGCCTGTAGCGCCAGTTGAATCAACTACCGTGATGGAAGTCAATGGTCCGGTACAGCTATCAACATAGATAACAACCTGTGAAGTTGCGATCAGCTTGATCCAGTAACCATCACCATCCCAAAATGCCCAGCCGGCACGGGTATAGAGTGAGTCATGACCCTGGCACATGTAGCCGGTGTACGGCACGCCAGGTGCTGCTAATTCTTCCCAGGCGGAAGGAGTGTAAGTACTCATCGGTGCGCATTGTGAAAATGCTTTAACACCTGTAAGTAAAATAATTAATGCAATTAGAGTAGATTTTTTCATCATTGTGTTATTAGTGTGTTTCGACCTGTAAAACTAAAGATTGTACCGCGATTTTTCAGGGTGAATTATAAAATTTTACACAGGAGAATAAACATTCTCCTGTATTCACTTCTAAATCACTTGTTAAGATCAGGAGTGCCTGATTCCCAATTCTTTCATTTGATCCTCATGGATTGATGATGGTGCATCAATCATCATATCCCGGCCAGAATTATTCTTCGGGAAAGCGATGAAATCACGAATACTTTCGCTTCCTCCAAACAATGAGCACAATCGGTCGAAGCCGAATGCAATTCCGCCGTGTGGAGGAGCCCCGTATTCAAAGGCATTCATCAGAAATCCAAACTGGTCTTGTGCTTCCTGATCGCTGAAGCCAAGGATACTGAACATCTTTTTCTGAAGTTCTTTGTTGAAAATGCGTATGCTGCCGCCACCCACTTCTACGCCATTAATAACCATGTCGTATGCATTGGCACGTACCTTACCGGGTTCGGTATCAAGAAGTCCGATGTCTTCAGGTAACGGGGAGGTAAAGGGATGGTGCATCGCAAACCAGCGTCCGGTTTCTTCTCCCCATTCGAGCTGTGGAAAATCCAGTACCCAAAGGCACTGATATTGGTCTTTGTCCCTCAGTCCAAGTCTGGTTCCCATTTCCAATCGAAGTTCGTTTAGGGCTTTGCGGGTTTTGTTTGTTTCCCCGGCCAGTACGAGTATCAGATCGCCTTCGGAAGCACCCATGGCATTTGCCCATTTTTTCAGCTCTTCTGCAGGGTAAAATTTATCGACGCTTGATTTTAGAGTGCCATCACTACCGTATTTTACGAATACAAGTCCGGAAGCTCCTACCTGCGGACGTTTTACAAATTCAGTAAGTTCGTCGGTTTGCTTACGGGTGTATTCACTGCAGCCTTTGGCAACAATTCCTACAACCAACTCTGCGTCATCAAATACTTTGAATCCTTTTCCTTTAACGATCTCATTGATCTCTGTAAATTTCATGTCAAAACGAAGGTCCGGTTTGTCGCAGCCATAATACTTCATGGCATCAGCATAACTCATACGCGGCATCTGTCCGGGATCAAAGCCCTTAACCGAGCGGAACAGATGGCGGACCAGTCCTTCAAAAGTCTGGAGGATATCTTCTCTTTCAACAAAACTCATTTCACAATCAATCTGAGTGAATTCCGGCTGACGGTCAGCTCGAAGATCTTCATCCCGGAAGCATTTTACAATCTGATAGTATCGGTCGAACCCTGCTACCATCAGTAATTGCTTGAAGGTTTGAGGAGATTGAGGTAAGGCATAAAACTGCCCTTGGTTCATGCGCGAAGGGACAACAAAATCCCGGGCTCCTTCTGGGGTTGATTTGATCAATACGGGTGTTTCTACTTCGAGAAAACGCTGTTGATCCAGGTAGTTACGGGTTTCAATGGCTAATCGATGGCGTAATTCGAGATTGGCTCTGACGCTGGCCCGACGAAGATCCAGATATCGGTACTTCATCCTCAGGTCATCTCCGCCGTCTGTTTGTTCTTCGATGGTAAAGGGTGGGGTGATGGCCGGATTAAGAACATCGAACCAACTGACAATGATTTCAATTTCACCCGTAGGCATTTTGGCGTTTTTACTCTCCCGCTCTTTCACAATCCCTTTAACCTGGATCACATATTCACGGCCAAGCTCACGCGCTGCTTTACACATACCCGGGTTACTATCCATGTTAAATGCCAGTTGGGTGATGCCATATCGGTCGCGTAAGTCAATGAATGTCATGCCGCCCAGGTCACGCGAACGTTGAACCCAACCGCTAAGGATTACTTCTTTTCCGGCATCTGTGAGCCTCAATTCTCCGCAGGTATGTGATCGTAACATATTACTGATAGTTCAGGCCACGAATTTAACAGGATTCTGCCAAGGACCCATATCCAATCTTCCTGAGTTTCGGGCATTTTATGATCTTTGAACCGCAATAAATCAGCCGCAGAGGAGTTATTACTCTCACTACAACCATGCAACATAAACCCACCTTTCTTTTCTTTCTTCTCTTCTTCCTGGCTTCAACAGTCATTCAGTCGCAGCCGTTTCCGATTGGAAACTGGCGTGAACATCTACCGTACCTGCAAGGTAAATCGGTGGAGGTTACTGCGTCCCGCATTTATTGTGCAACACAGGATGGCCTGTTTGCACTGCGACTTGACGATAATAGTGTTGAGCGTTATTCAAAACTCAATAAGCTGAACGACTTCGGTGTAAATACCATTGCATATAACAGTTTGCAGCATGTGCTGATGGTCGTGTACAACAATACCAATATCGACTTGTTGTATGATAATGGTTCAGTGGTTAATCTGAGTGATATAAAACGTAAAAATATCCCGGGTAATAAATCAGTGAACCGGATAACATTTCAGGGGGATCTGGCTTATTTGTCCTGCGGGTTCGGCATTGTGGTGGTGGATCTCTCACGACGTGAAATCAGGGATACCTATTTTATTTCAGCTTCAGGTGCTGATGCTGACATTAATGATGTTGCGGTAGATGCTACTTATATTTATGCAGCGTCCAACAACGGGATTTTTCGGGCTGCCCTTTCAGATCCATTATTGAATAACTATACAGCCTGGGTGAAAATAGCAGATGATACAGCAGGAAGAGGTGATTATACACAGGCCGAATTTTTTAATAATCAGATTTTTTTTAATTACTCGTTGAGTACAGGCGATAGTATGCTTGCCTGGAACGGAGCCTGGGGCGTTTCTTTGCCATCCGGCATGTTGTCGAATTCACGGAAACAGGCACTTTCAACAGCTAACAACAGATTGTATCTTACCGAAAGTTCGGTCTTTACGGTATTTGACGCATCCTTGCAGACTGTGCTGACGGTGGATGGAACTGTTGTGCCTTCTCCCGGTTTTAATGAAGGGGCGGAGGCTTCCGATGGCACCATATGGATGGCGGATGCAACCAGAGGCTTGCTGAAGATTAACGGTGGCGCATATGAGAAAATTCAACCGGAAGGACCTAATTCAAGTTTGTGCGCATCTATGATGGCAGAGAACGGCAGACTTTGGGTGATTCATGGTCCTCGCACAAAGGGCTGGAATAATCAATACCGTTTAGATGGATTCTCTACGTTTTCTGGTGGCGACTGGAAAACCTGGGATGGGTATGCCGCTGCAACACCATTTTTCTCCCAGTACGGCTTCTATGATAATTTCACAATTGCAGTGGATCCGGTGGATAAGAAGCGCGTATTTATAGGATCCGGAGGAGCAGGATTGCTGGAGTTGTATGATTTGAATCCGGTCACCTTGTACCGCGATACCAATTCCACCTTGTTGCAACAATTCGGGAATCCCGGACAAGTAAAGATTCATGGTATCGCCTTCGACACGGACCGTAATTTATGGGTTTCTAATGCTGGGGTGAACAGTGTGGTGAATGTATTGAAACCGGACGGCACCTGGCGAAAATTTACGTTCCCGGGTAAAATAAATTCCAGTGCAAAAACCGGCGATATGGTGATCGATAATAATGGTTATATCTGGACAGTGATATTCGAAAACACCGGTGGTAAAGAGGGGATTCTTGTGTTCAATCCGAACAGAACCCCGGATATAACAGCAGATGATCAATATGATGTGGTGGATATGGGAACGAGCCGTGTTCGCAGTATGGCTCTTGACAAGGATGGAACGATTTGGGCAGGTACTGAAACCGGCATTTATCTTTTTTATCCTCCCTCTGTCACACCTCAAAGAATCCTGATCCGGCAGGATAATCAGTATCAGTATTTACTTTCAGGAGAAGTAGTGACAGCTATTGCCGTTGATGGTGCGAACCGAAAATGGGTTGGTACAGAGAGTGGTGGCCTGTATCTTTTTTCAGCCGACGGACAGTCGCAGATACAGCATTTTACTGCTGACAACAGTCCCTTGTTTTCAAATAGTATAACTACTCTTTCAATCAATGCAGCTACAGGCGAAGTTTTTATCGGCACAGATAAAGGATTGGTCAGTTATCAGAGCGATGCGATAGAAGCCGGAGCATTGGTATCCGGATGTGCGGATGTAGTGGTTTATCCGAATCCTGTTGAAAGCGGATACAATGGTCCTATTGCAATTAAGGGTGTAGTTCCCAATGGAATTATAAAAATTACCGATGTGAATGGAGGGCTTGTTTATCAAACCACCTCTTTGGGTACACAAGCGGTATGGAACGGCGTTAATTTACAGGGTGAAAATGTAAATACAGGTGTTTATGTTGTTTTTTCTTCCGATGCTACTGGAGACAATTCCTGCATGACAAAGTTAATGTACTTCAGATAGGAAGATTGCAAAAAAAAAGAGGAAACCACAGCATCTGCGGTTTCCTCTTTTGTTTATAAGGGGAGTAGAATTATCCTTTTTTTGCCATGTAATTTGCACCACCACGACGCACTTTGGCATCATACCAAAGCCAGTAAATTGTACCAACGGCAATGGTTATTCCAAACATCCAGTTAGCAAGTGCTCCGATTGGAGGCAGGATGGAGAACAGAGATTCTGAAGCAGTAGCAATACCTTTGAATAGCGCGGTCATATTTTTAGCTTAATTTGGCACAAATTTAATTTAAAAATTATCCAATCCAAGGATCGATATGCTGATTCGTATCTTCCGATCAACCCAGTTGTTACCACTGATATTGCTGGCGATTCTCTCCGGTACAATGTGGATGGTTTCAAAATCAGATAGTTATCGGGTTGTGGAGGCAAATGGGATGCCTTTGTATGATTTAGTGGTTGCCGTTTTAGGAAATCTGCCGATCTGGGCCGGGCCACTTATCGGTTTTGTTCTCACCTTTTCACAGGCCATTCACTTGAATCTGGTTCTGAATAAACATGAAGTTTTGTACAAAAATTCCTGGTTGCCGGCTTTGCTTTATGTGGTGTTGATCGGTATCCTGCCACCCTTTTTGTGGTTTCATCCACTGTTGTTCGTGAATAGTATTCTGATTTTTGTGCTCGACCGGATCTTTGGCCTTTATAAAAATGAATCATCAATGGCGCTGGCTTTCGATTCAGCGTTTATGTTGTCACTCGCGGCATTGTTTTACCTGCCGGCTGTTGTGCTTTTTATTTTCTATTTCTTAAGTATGATGATCCTTCGCCCGTTTTCCTGGAGAGAATGGATGGTAGGAATTTTAGGGATGTTTCTTCCTTTTTTCTTTGCCTTCCTCTTTTATTTCCTCAAAGATGAATTGCAGTTGTTCTACGAGCGTGTATTTGTTTCGGGTATTAAAAGACAAATTGATCTCCAGCACAGTTTTACCTTAGAGTATACCCTGAGTCTGGTGTTAATCGGAGTTTTTTTTCTTTTCTCACTCCTTCGTCTTCAGGTAAATTATTTCAAAAATGTAACGAAGTCAAGGTTAATTCAGCAGTTGCTGGTATTGATGATTCCTGTCTGTCTGTTGTCTGTTCTGGTTTCCAGAGATGAGTTACTTTTTCGGTTCAATACAATACCGTTACCCTTGTCTGTGTATCTTTCCTACTATTTTCTTTCAGGAAAGAAAATGTGGCTCATGGAGCTCATGTTTTTGTTGTTGCTTTGCAGCTGGGCTTATAACTATTTTATTATTCGTTAGCTGAAACCGGTCTTTTCAGTTCACCCCATGCCCAAACCAGTCGTTCAGGTTCGTCAGGGCTTATAACAACTGGTAGGGCGAATTTTCGTTCAATGATCACCTGTCGGTCCCGGCGGGAGCAGAACCAGATCATAGAGCCAATATGTTTGGCATAATAACGACCGGTATATCCGAAAAGTCCTCCATTGCCTAATGTGCGTACCGGCCATTGTAGTTCTTTTTCTTCCGGTTTTCTGATTTGCAGGATGTCATCAAATCGGATGAGTTTGGATTTCCATTTCCTTTCAATGGTCAGTCCTTCCCGGGAAAGCCCGTATGAGGTTGGTGAGAAAAGATAAGAGGATAGTGTTAACAATAACAGAAAACCGCCAATGGCCATCAATGCAAGATACCCGTTATCAGTTTCCTGGCTGTTCAGAAGTGGTGGAATTATCAGAAGGGCAATACCAAATAAAACCAAGTAGGTCGAGATGAGTTTGGAGAACTTATCAAGACTACACGTAAATCGATGGGTTTTCATGGCTGGTCAGGAGATTGTTCAGTGACTACCGCTGTTGTATATTTTCAATAGCATTTCGTTGGTTTCCTGCTGCTTTAACGCATTGGTAAATTCAATGGTTGTTGTACGGTCATGTTCCCATTTTGAAGCCAGTGCCGTGTCACCGGATTTTGAGGCTGTTTTGGATTGTTCGGCACAATAGTTCCCGAATTCCGTCAGTGACTGAACTGCTGCTAACCGCACAACCCAGTTCTCTGAATTGCGGCCGGTTTCAAAAATCCTGGATATGCCAGCACTGATATTTAATTCCTGCCTGCAACGCTGCAAAAAACGTGTGTATTGTTGTAGACGGCTATAGGTTGAAAAACCCGTACTCATCGTCAGGGCTTTATTCATATAAGCCATTTGTGCGTCACTTCCGTATTTAGAATACAGGGAGGCAAGTATGGCCGTCATGCGCTCATGTGTATCTTTTTCATATTCATAGGCCAATCGTAATGCAACCGTAGGTTCTTCACTGGCCAGACCCATAAATGCGGATTCAACAACATCGAAAGAACTATCGCGCGTTGCATTCTGGAAGTAGGGGATCAGGTCATCGCCGGAAAAATGTTCGTCCAGCATACTGATTGCTTCCTCGCGCACGGAGGCTTTTTGATCATATACTCCGATATCCATCAGCTTTTTCTGAATTGCAGCACTGTTGGTTCCTTTGCAAAGTTTTTCGCATGCCGCAACTGCGTTCTCTCTGATTTTCCAGTTTTTATCATCCAGTGCAGATCTTATAATTTCGGCCTCAGGTGTTTCTTCGTTATAATCTTTGGAGAGTGCAATAAGTGCTTCAAAGCGATCCTGAAACAAGGGCGCCATTTTGTATAGTGCCCGCCATTCTGATTTGCTGTGTTTGTCGTTCTTAACTCCGGTAATCATTTTTTCAGCATCGAAATTGATCACGTCAGGAGCTTTTGTACATTCGAATGAAAAGGTCTGCTCTTTCTTTTTGATGGTGATATTTTCTCTGCGTGATTTCCCGTTTTCGTAGATGTCAACTGCTACTGGCAGGATAAATAAGGGTTCTTCGGACATGTCCTGTTCCTGTTTTACAGTGCAGGTGGCTTTGTGATTGGTTTCATCCCAGCCGTAGGTGATCGTTAATACAGGATGTCCTTTGCTGAGGAACCATTGGTTAAAGAACCAGTTCAGGTCCTGTCCGGTTACTTCTTCAAAAGCGAGACGTAACTGATGAACTTCAACCGGACGATAAGCATTAGTACGGAGATATAATTTCAAGGCGGAAAAAAATGCTTCATCACCAACAGTCTTTCTCAACATATGAAGAATGCATCCGCCTTTTTGATAGGAGTGACGGTCAAACATGTCTTCCTTGTTTTCAAAATGAAAACGGATCAGATCGACTTTCTTGGTTTTTGATTCCCTGAGATAAGCGTTGAGGTCATTCAGGCGCGATATGTCCGCTTCCTCTCTGCCGTATTTGAATTCATTCCAAAGGTATTCTCCATACGTGGCGAAACTTTCATTCAATGGGATATTCGACCATGATTCACAAGTAACATAATCGCCGAACCAATGGTGGAACAGTTCATGTGAGATCACATCTTCGTTGGTGCCATCCAGCAGTTCTCGTTCGTCTTGTTGAAGAAATTCACCATGCAAAGTTGCAGAAGTGTTTTCCATTGCGCCGCTTACATAATCTCTCACGACCACTTGTGAGTATTTAGCCCAAGGATAATCTACGCCGAGTGTTTTGGAGAAGAACTCGATCATTTCAGGTGTGTTACCGAAAATTTTACGGGCAACTGATTCGTATTTCGGCTCTACATAATAATTGACGTCAATATTGCGCCATTTGTCTCCTACAACTTTAAAGGGTCCGATGGCCATCATTACCAGATAGGGCGCATGGGGCAGATCCTGACGCCATACATCGGTACGTGTTCCATCCGGGTTGTCGGTTGATTTGATCATTAAACCATTGGAAAGTGTTTTGAATTCTTTCCCGATGGTGATGCTGATCTGGTGGGTAAACTTCTGGTTAGGAGCATCGATCGTAGGGAACCATACAGAGCTGGCCTGTGTTTCACCCTGTGTCCAGATCTGCATGGGTTTCTGCGGGTCTTTGCCATCGGGGTTAATGAAGTAAAGTCCTTTGTCGCTGCTGATGGCCTGACTTCCGCCAACATCTTTCAGTTCGTCGGGGCGAGAAACATAGTCGATGAACAGCTTAATGATTTCATCCTTCTTATACGTTTTCGTGGTGATGAAAAGGCTGTCGTTTTTATAGCTGTAATTGAGATTCGTAGTGTCGTTGTCTTCGATCAATGCGAGGCGGTTGATCTGCATTCCACGTGCATTCAGGATGACCTGATCTTTCGGATAAAAATGCGGTGCCAGCTGAATCGTTGCCTTTCCATAGAGATATTTCTTGCTCCAGTCGAAGCTAACCTCCAGATCCATATGCCGCAGATCGTGGTTGCGGGTAAACGAAGCGCGGTATGCATCCGCATCTTCGGCAGAGGGGGTGATATGGATTTCCGGAAAATCTTTTTTTACGGTTTTAGTCTGGCTGTTGTTTTTACAGCCGGCTTGCAGGATCAGTGCGACGACCAGCATCGCGGGAATGGCGTTTTTCATGACAATGATGATTCAAAAATAGGCGGATCACGGAGATTTCCCTAAACTCTTAGACCAAATTTGTATTGTAGCCGACCAATAAGGGATAAAAGAAACACGACATCCCGGTAACCAGCCGGAATGCCGTGTGAAAAGAGGAGAGGAGATTATTTCAGTTTGAAGGTAACCGGCAGTGTAAACTGCACATTGACTGGATTGCCGTTTTGCAGACCTACGTTCCAGGCGGGCATTTTTTTAATGACTCTGATCGCTTCTTCTTCACAGCCGCCACCAATTCCCCTCAGCACATTCACCTGTGCAATGTCACCGGAGGTAGTGACCACAAACGAGAGATAAACAGTGCCATCAAGTCCAATTTCACGGGCTTCGGCCGGGTAGCGAATGTTTTTTTGCAGATACTTCAGCATTTCAGCTTCTCCTCCCGGGAAGGAGGGCATTTTTTCGGCCCATTTGAATACACTTCCGGAGCCGTTTCCTGCGGGTTTCGGGTCAACGGGAAATGGGTCTACTACTTTGACAGAGTCTGATTTAATGGTTTTAGTGCCGGTATTCATCGTCAGCAGCTGGTCTTGTGTATTGACATTACTCGAATCCTGATCTTTCACTTTCAGATTGGTAAATTGCTCACTGCCGGCAGGTTTTGATGGCTGCAGTTTTTCGTTTTTCTGCTCCTCGGGAAGTTTGATGGTTTCCTTCTCGGGCAGTGTAACTTCAATAAATTTAATGATGGTTTCACCGGGAGATACAAGTCGTACCTGTTGTTCGGGGTGCAGGAGATTCCAGATGTACGGGGCGCCGGCAAGGATAAAAGCCAGTGCAAATGTGCTGAGGAAGGCGATGAGTACGGTGCGGGAATAATCTCTTCGGATAGGATAGGCGCCATAATCATGGTTTCTGTTTTCGAAAACGAGCTCCAGTCGTTCTTTTGCCATGGGGTTGTCCCAGTTGTTTCGGATGAGTTTCATAGCCGTTTATTTGTCAGGTTATATTGAACAAACGATGCAGCGCGTTTTTAAATTCCACAGCCGGGTCAGTGATTTGTCAAAATGCTTGCAAATGGATTACAATCCGGATATCAGCAGATTGGCCCCCGGAAGAATCAACCAATACTGATTTGTCGTATTTTTGGCACACCAAACCAACAACTATGTTAATCGGACTCCTTCACTTCCATAGCCTCCTGCGCTGGATCTTACTCCTGCTGCTCATCACCGTCGTTATAAAAGCACTTCAGGGGCGATCCGGTGGTAAGACCTTCGAACCCGGCGATCGCAAACTCAGTCTCTTCACGTTGATTTCTGCCCACCTCCAGTTGGTGCTGGGTGGATTCCTCTATATGGTGAGTCCGACCGTTCAGCAGGCGTTGCAGAACATGGGAGCCACCATGAAGGATGGCATCAATCGTTTCTGGGCGGTGGAACACATCACCATGATGATTCTGAGTATTGCCTTGATTACCATCGGACATATCAAAGCCAAAAAAGCCACTACCGATCAGGATAAATTCAAAGCACAGGCTTTGTATTTTACCATTGCCTTGTTATTGATTCTGGTTGCAATTCCCTGGCCGTTCAGAGAAGTAGGGATGGGGCGCGGCTGGTTCTGATCGGTTGCATTATTAAAACTGCGAATAACACACATTGCCACATACACCTCTCGATTTAAAGAAAGTACCTGAACGTGTCATCCTCGTCGGATTGATCACACGTGATCAGGATGCAGACAGAGTTACTGAGTACCTCGATGAACTCGAGTTTCTGGCGGAAACAGCCGGTGCGAATACGGTTCGCCGCTTTACACAGAAACTCGACAGGCCGGATATCCGGACCTTTGTCGGCAAGGGAAAAATGGAGGAGATCATTGCGTACGTAAAAGCGAATGAAATCCAGATCGCTATTTTCGATGATGAACTAACGCCATCGCAGTTACGAAATATCGAGAAGGTGATTGGCTGCCGTGTGCTGGATCGTACCACGTTGATTCTCGACATTTTCGCCCACCGGGCGCGTACTGCTCAGGCACGTACACAAGTGGAGCTGGCACAGTACAAATACCTGCTTCCCCGTCTTACACGCATGTGGACCCACCTTGAAAAACAACGTGGAGGTATTGGTATGCGTGGTCCGGGTGAAACGGAAATCGAAACCGACCGGCGGGTGATCCGCGACAAGCTGGCCCGCTTACGGGAACGCCTTGCCGAAATCGATAAGCAGAGTTTTACCCAACGCAAGCGAAGAGGGGAGATGGTGCGTGTGGCTTTAGTCGGATATACCAATGTAGGTAAGAGTACACTCATGAACCTTCTCAGCAAGAGCGAGGTGTTTGCGGAGAATAAATTATTCGCCACACTGGATACCACCGTCCGCAAAGTAGTGATTGAGGATATACCGTTTTTGTTAAGTGATACAGTCGGATTTATCCGGAAGCTTCCTCATGATCTGGTAGAGTCGTTTAAGTCCACGCTGGATGAAGTACGCGAAGCCGATATTCTCTTACACGTCGTTGATATTTCCCATCCGAATTTTGAAGAACACATAACAGTCGTCAACGAAACGCTTCAGGAAATCGGTGCGCTGGATAAGCCGGTGTTACTCGTTTTTAATAAGATTGACGCCTATAAAAATCCGGAACCGACCGAAGGGGAGATTATTTCAGAGGTGCCCACGCTGGATGAGTTGAAGAAATCATGGATGGCCCGTGGTACAAACCCGGTCATTTTTATCTCTGCAGTGAAAAAGCAAAATATTGCTGAACTACGTGCTGCAGTGATGGGGTTAATTAAACAAATCCATTTTGTGCGTTATCCCAACAATCAACAAACAGAAGAGCCATAGGCTGCCGTCCCGCTGCAAGCTGCAGGCTTCAGGGGCTTCAGGCTACATGCTTCAGGGGCCACAGGGGCCGCAGGAGCCACAGAAGCCGCATGCTTCAGTGCTACAGGCTACAGTGCTTGAGGCTTGTGGTTTGCGGCTTGCAGCTTGCAGAATGCATCCTGCTTAATCGTTTTTATTCGTTTGTAAACGTTTGTATCCGTTTACTGAAGCGTATTTACTTGCACGACTTTAATTGATGGATAATTTTGTAAGAAAAATGATATGCAGAATTATCGAAAATTAAACGTCTGGCTAAATAGTATGGATATTGCAATTGAGCTGTATAAAATTGTTGATGAGTTTCAGGTTAAAGATCAGATAGCGATTGGAACTCAAATTAAAAAATCTGCGGTTTCAATTCCATCAAATATAGCTGAAGGTACTTCCCGCAGGTCGTCACGAGATTTCTCAAGATTTCTTGAAATTGCACAAGGTTCGGCATTTGAATTAGAAACACAATTAGAAATTGCTAAGCGTTGTGACTTGATTGATACTGAAATCGCAGAAAAATACTTGTTTCAATTGGCAGGCCTGAAGGCAGGAATTTATAAACTGAATGAGTCGGTACTTCGAAAAATGAATTCATTAGGGGTGCTCACCATTTGTGTTATGACCGCCGCATTGATCACTATCTTACTTAAATCTCCTGCCTAACATTTACAGCACACTGTGTTATTGGTAAATCTTCAAACCTACCACCTACCACCTACGACCTACCACCTACCACCTACAACCTATAACCTATAACCTACAACCTACAACCTACAACCTACAACCTACAACCTATAACCTATAACCTACAACCTATAACCTATAACCTATAACTTACCACCTGCCCCATGTTACCTAAATTCACTTCGTTTCTTTCTCTTCTGCTATGCGACCTGCTTGATTTTTTCTTCCCTGTATTGTGTGCGGGTTGTGATGAACATTTAGTAAAAGGAGAGGAAGGTATCTGTACCGTTTGCCTGATGACGATGCCACATACTGAATTTGAAAAGCAGCCGGAAAACCCTGTCATCCGCCAGTTCTGGGGTAAGGTGCCGGTGCATGCTGCAATGGCTTATTGCCACTTCAGCAAAGGGGGACGAATTCAGAAACTCATACATAGTCTCAAGTATGAAGACCGTCCGGATATCGGTGTGAAGCTGGGCAAACTCTGCGCACATCGTTTGCTGCAAACACCCGTGTTCAGCAGAGCGGATGTGATTATTCCCGTTCCGCTGCATGGCCATAAGCTGCGCCTGCGTGGTTATAATCAGGCTGCCAGTTTTGGTTACGGACTGGCAACGGTGATGGGCGTTCCACATCTCGAAAACGGGTTGAAACGGACAAAAAACACCTCTTCACAAACCCGGAAATCCAGATTTGAGCGTTCGCGGAATGTAGCAGAAGTATTCGTGATCGATGATAAAGAAGCCTTGAGAAATAAAATGGTCATTCTGGTGGATGATGTAATTACCACAGGCTCAACTCTTGCAGCAGCGGCTGAGACCCTGCTGGCCATTCCCGGCGTACGGGTTTGTATTGTTACAATTGCCTTTGCCCGCGCCTGAGTTCCTCTTATCTTTGCCTCCCTATGGCCGAATCATTAGCAGTTGCTCCTTCCTCCGCCGGTAAACAAGAGAAATATGAGGTGTTGATTCCTCAGCTTGTTGCGTTGACGGAGGCAGAAACGGACCTGATTGCGAATATCTCCAATATCATGGCCGCTTTGAAAGAAAGCTTTGGCTTCTTCTGGGTAGGTGTGTATTTTGTGAAAGCGGAGGAATTGGTGCTCGGGCCATTTCAGGGACCCTTAGCCTGTACCCGTATTGGCTATGGAAAGGGCGTATGCGGAGCAGCGTGGAAGGAAGGGCGCACGCTCATTGTTCCCGATGTGGATCAGTTTCCCGGTCATATTGCCTGTAGTTCCTTGTCGAAATCAGAGATTGTGGTTCCGGTGATTGTCGATGATCGTGTGCGTATGATTCTGGATGTGGACAGTGCCGAGCTGAATGATTTTGATGAAACAGATGCACACTATCTCAAACAGGTAGCCATGCTCTTATCTGATCTCCTTAAAAATGCCATGAGCGTATGAAACAGTGCGCCTGGTTATTGCTGTTGCTGATGGCTGCTTCCTGCGCGAACCGGGTAGCACCAACGGGAGGTGAAAAGGATACGACTCCCCCAAAGGTTCTTGAAGCCGTTCCCGAAAATTATGCCTTGCATTTTTCAGCAAAGGAGATCCGGATAAAGTTTGATGAGTATGTTTCGGTGAATGATCTGCAGAATCAGCTCATCGTTTCGCCGTTGACTGTCAAGTCGCCCGTAGTGAAAACCGGGAAGAAGGAGCTGATCATTGAAGTGCCTGACAGTCTCAAGCCGAATACAACGTATACGTTTAACTTCGGGAAAGCCATTGTTGATGTTCATGAATCGAATCCGTTGGAAGATTTCAAATATGTTTTTTCTACGGGCGATTATATTGATTCCTTGCAGTTGTCGGGTGAAGTACGGGATGCGCTTTCCGGTTCCGGAACCAAGGGTGTAACGGTGCTGGTGTACCGCAAAACCGGTGAAGTGGCAGATGATTCACTCCCGCTCAGGCAACGGCCACTGTATTTCGCACGAACCAATGATAAAGGAATGTTCAGAATTTCCAATATGGCCGAAGGCGAGTATTTTGTTTTTGCGGTGGAGGATAAAAACGGGAATTACTACTGCGACCGTCCTTCGGAGGAGTCCTTTGCATTTTTACCTCGTGCTCTTCATGTTCCTGCGGATAGTGTAGTGCGGTTGAAAACATCGCTGGAGTATCCGGCTGCACTGCGTATGGTGAAGATGTCGAGGGTAGATCGTCGTGCCATACAGGTGTATTTCAATAAGCCCGATCAGGATATCCGGATCAGAGGATTTGATGGCGTAGTGCTGAAGGAGGATCAGTTGAGGTGGAGTCCTGCCCATGATACAGTTACCGTTTTTGATATGGCGGGTGCAGATTCGCTGAAGCTGGTGATGAGTTCGAAGGATGTGGTGTTTGATACGTTGCAGGTGCGGATGATTGCCGATAAGGGAGATAAAGAGAAAGAGTTGATCAACCGGATTAAAATAATCTCCTCTCCGCAGGATAAAGGACCTGCAGGAGTGCTGAGGATCCAGAGCCAGCATCCGCTGAAGTCAGGTGCTGCTGAAATTCAGTTGCAGGAAGACAGTTCGAAAGTGATCAGCGTACCGCTCATCGTGGAAAATGCAGCCTACGGATTGTTAAGAGTAGATTACCCCTGGAAGGAAGGAGCGAACTATAAGCTGGTGTTGCCTCCCGGACACATCAACAGCGTGTTTGATGCAAGGATGGACACGGCACGGTTCAGCTTCAGAGTGGCTGATGAGAAAAGTACAGCCATCCTCTCTGTAAAACTGGAAGGGTTGAATGCAGGGGGGAAATATATCTTTCAATTATTGAATGAGAAATCAGAGCTGTTGCAGGAAACGAAATGTACCGGCGATACCACCATCAAGTACAGTTATCTGTCGGCTACGTCTGCAAAAGTACGGGTGATCCATGATCTGAACGGCGATGGCCATTGGACGCCGGGATCATATGCCGCAAGGGTACAACCTGAACCGGTGTTTAACTCGCCCGATAAGCTTACACTGCGTGCAAACTGGGAACTTGAAACCATCATCAAACCTGAATTCGAGTAATTCATTCAAATTGATAAATTTGTTCAACTAAAATCATCACCTCATGTCGGAAGATAAAATCAATTCATCGAAAGCGCCGGAGCCGGTAGGATTATATCCCCATGCACGCAAGGTTGGGAATTTGTTGTTTCTTTCCGGTGTGGGTCCACGCGAAAGAGGAACGAAGAAAATTCCGGGAGTGGAGCTGGATGAAAACGGGAATATAGTTTCTTATGATATCGAAGCGCAATGCCATTCTGTATTTCGCAATATCCGTTATATCCTGGAAGATGCCGGCAGCAGCTGGGACAAAATTGTCGATGTTACGGTTTTCCTCACCAACATGAAGGATGATTTTAAAACGTATAACCGGATTTACGCCGAGTACTTCAAGGACAATCTACCCTGCAGAACCACCGTGGAGATAAATTGTTTGCCAACACCCATCGCCATTGAGTTGAAGGTGATCGCGACGATTTGATGTGGGTATGGGAATTTGAGGTGCGTTTTTTGAATCGCGTATGTTGATGTTTGGTGTGCTTTATAGTGATATTCACTGGTAACTTTTAAGTATAAACCGCGATTAAAAAAAAAGGGGCTAATGTTCTTTTTATGAATCATTCGTCTGTGTAGATGTCGCCCCTACGGGGCTGGCATTTCAGGTCACCGGAAATTCCTAATTATCGAGACATAAATTTAACCAGGAAAGATCCCAGCCCCGTAGGGGCGACATCTGACTAGCACCGAAGGTGCGTTCATAAAATCATCAAGCCCCGTAGGGGCGGCATCTTTGGGCATCGAAGTCCCGGCGGAGGAAGCAAGACGATGAACAATTTTGACGGACCAATTCGTTGACGAAAAATTTCATGTACGTTTCAAAGCCATCGTTCGCCGCCATCGTTCGCCGCCCGTGTTTTCGTCGCCAAAGCTATCGCCCCTACGGGGCTAATGTTGTGTTCTTGAAAAATTTGTCTATGCAGCTGTCGCCCCTACGGGGCTGGTATTTCAGGTAAACGGAAATTCCTATTTATCGAGGCATATATTTAATCAGGAAAAATCCAAGCCCCGTAGGGGCGACATCTGACTAGCACCGAAGGTGCGTTCATAAAATCATCAAGCCCCGTAGGGGCGGCACCATGGTCGCGTACGGGTCGATGAACATACGCTGCGGTGGCTTCGGCTCCGCTCAGCCACCGGATTACATGCAGATTTAATTAACGGTGGCTGAGCGGAGTCGAAGCCACCGGGAAACGAGCGTGCCGAAGCCACCTTCCCAACAAAATTCCCTACCTTTGAATTATGCGGCCCTTCTTCCTCATTCTTTTTCTGCTGATCAACGCAACAGCTTCTGCTCAACGTTATACCGACAGGTATTGGGCCTTTGGAGACAGTGCGGGTATTGACTTTAAGAATCTTTCAAGCCCACAACCTGCCAATAGTATTTTAAGATGCAGAGGAACTTGTGCAAGTATATGTGATAGCACTGGTGACTTATTATTTTATTGCGGAAGTCCTCATTGGGAAAATTGGTTAATTCCGAATTCGGTTTTTTCGGATGGTTATATCATCAATAAGAATCAACAGATAATGCAAGGGGGTGATTCATTAGTTGGTGCGCTATGGTATCAGGAAATGATCATAGTACCGGATCCGGGTGATGGAAATCGATTTTATGTTTTCAGTGCAGGTGTTGCTCAGCCAGTTGTAGGTCTTTATTATTCAATTGTTGATTTGAGCTTTAATGGTGGCTTAGGAAAAGTAGTTCAGAAGAATGTTCAGTTACGCAGTGATACCATCTGTGATGGCATCACTGCTGTTCGCCATGGAAATGGTCGGGATTGGTGGGTGCTGGTGCGCAATTGGAGGAATGTCTATTCAAACAATATGTTTGTCTACCTCATAAGCCCATCAGGGGTAACCGCAATGCCTGTTCAAAATATTGGTGTTTCAACAATTCTTGACACATTCAATCGAATGAAATTTAGTTCAGATGGCTCACATCTTTATGCTGTTTCGGGATATGGAATAATTGAGCGAATGGATTTTGATCGTTGTACTGGAATTCTAACGAATCCAATTACCTATTCTAATCCATTGGGTTCTTATGTCGGCTTTTGGGGCTTTGAAGTGTCACCAGATGAAAAATATCTCTACACATCATTGATTTACCAGACACCAAACCAGGATACAAGTTATATTTTACAATTCGATTTAAACGCACCAAATTTCCTATTAAGTGCCGACACTCTAGCTACAATTACATCTTATGATTTACCGGGTTTATTAGAACTAGGCCCGGATGGAAAAATCTATATTAGTATTGATTGGTCAGGGCCAGATACCTGTTTTGATTACTTGTATTGTTATGGGAATACCAATACCACCAATTCAAATTTATCAGTAATTAATTATCCTGATAGCGCAGGTGCTGCTTGTGACTTGCAACTTTATTCATTCAATTTGGGAGGACACAAGGCTTACTTTGGTCTCCCTAATAATCACAACTATGAATTAGGTGCCTGGGTAGGGTCACCTTGTGATACATTGTCTGTAGGGATTCCGGAATTTCTTCAAAGAAATGGAGAGTTAAAATTGTACTACGACAAATCCTGGCAAACGGTGTTTGTCAATGCGGAAGAACTCAAAGGAAGAAAAGCGACCTTACAATTCTACAACACCAACGGACAATTGATCGAATCCCTGCAAAGTGGAGTGGATGGTGGCTATTTCACCCATAGTACATCCTTTGCCTCACAGCCTGATGGTGTGTACATTGTCCGGTTGCAAACTGAAAAGGAAGTACTCATCGGGAAGTTTGTGAAGTGGTAGGTAATTGATATCTCTTCTCGCACTCCATTTCCCACAATTTTTTATCTTTGAATATGCGCCCTCTCTTCCTCATTATTTTTCTGCTCATCAACACGGTAACATCAGCTCAATACACTGACCGTTATTGGGCATTTGGTGATAGTGCTGGGATAGATTTTAAAAATCTACAAAACCCGATTCCAGCCTCAAGCACACTGAGATGCAGAGGGACCTGTGCAAGCATTTGTGATAGCACTGGTGATTTATTATTTTATTGCGGAAGTCCTCATTGGGAAAATTGGTTAATTCCGAATTGGGTTTTTTCGGATGGTTATATCATCAACAGGAATCAACAAATAATGCAAGGAGGTGACTCTTTAGTCGGAGCAGGTTGGTATCAGGAAATGATCATCGTTCCGGATCCGGGTGATGTAAACCGTTTTTATGTTTTCAGTGCTGGCGTGGCTCAGCCGGTTGTAGGTTTGTATTATTCAATTGTTGATTTGAGTTATAATGGCGGTTTAGGAAAAGTGGTTCAGAAGAATGTTCAATTACGCAGTGATACCATCTGTGATGGCATCACTGCTGTTCGCCACGGAAATGGACGGGACTGGTGGGTACTTGTGAGGAATTGGAGGGATGTTTACTCAAACAATATGTTTGTATATCTCATTAGTCCTTCCGGGGTAACTGCAATGCCTGTTCAGAATATTGGTGTTTCAACTATTTTAGATGGGTTCAATCGACTAAAATTTAATACCGATGGATCACATCTTTATGCAGTTTCGGCATATGGTTTAATAGAACGAATGGATTTTGATCGTTGTAGTGGTATGCTCTCTAATTCCATCATCTACAATACACCTTTAGGTGTATATGATACTTTTTGGGGCTTTGAAGTGTCACCGGATGAAAATTATTTATACACATCACTGATATACCAGACCCCGAATCAGGACACGAGTTATATATTGCAATTCGACTTGAATGCAACAAATTTTTTAGCAAGTGCTGACACTTTGGGTACATTCACAGCTCCCGATACTCCGGGTTTATTGAAATTAGGACCCGATGGAAAAATATATGTAAGCATAACCTGGGCAGGAGTCGATACTTGTTTTGATTATCTGTATTGTTATGGAACTGTTAATACAACAAATTCAAATTTGTCAGTTATTAATGATCCGGATAGTGCTGGTGCAGCATGTGACTTTCAACCTTTCTCATTTAATCTTGGGGGCCATAAAACTTATTGGGGTCTCCCTAACAACCATAACTATGAACTTGGAGCCTGGTTAGGGTCTCCTTGTGATACGCTGTCTGTCGGAATTCCTGAATTGTTTCCAAGGAAAGGAGAGCTAAAGCTATACTACGATAAATCCTGGCAAACTGTATTTATCAATGCGGAGCAATTACATGGGAAGGATGCAATCTTGCAGTTTTATAATCTAAGTGGTCAATTGATTGATGAGGTCAGAAGCCCGGTACAAGGCGGGTATTTCACTCATAGCACCTCATTTGCTTCACAGCCGGATGGGCTTTATATTGTCCGAATACAAACGGAAAGAGAAGTGTTAACCGGGAAGTTAGTGAAGTGGTGAAGTCTTTAGGGTATCCCATCGATGAAGTACATCTTGTTTACCACCTTTGCTATAAAAAAGAAGCATACAATTGCTCCATCGTCAACTGTTGTTTTTCGTTTCCGGTATAGTCTTTTGAAATGGTTCCTTCTGCCATATAAATCACCCGGTCGCCGTACGTGATGCAATCTTTGAGTCGATGCGTAACAAGTACTGCTGTGCGTTGCTGTTCCCGGATAATTTTATCGGCCAGCCCCATGATCAGCTCAGAGGAGCGCGGATCCAGCGCCGAACAGGGCTCATCCATTAATAAAATTTTACAATCATCCATGGTACTCATGAGCAAGGTCAGCGCCTGCCGTTGTCCGCCACTTAAACTGCCCATGGCCCTGTCAAGCCGGTTTTCGAGCCCCATCCCCAGTCTGGCAATACTATCGGCTACGGAGATACGAAATTCTTTTCCGGTGCCGATACTGAGTCTTTTCGTTTGTGTACGCAAAGCCGCGAGACGGAAGTTTTCGAGGATGCTCAGCTCCGGCGCTGTTCCCATCAGGGGATTCTGAAAGAGTCGCGCGATGTATCGGCTGCGTTGCCAGTTGGCCAGCCGTGTTACGCTTTCTTCCTGCAGATAAATTTCGCCGGCATCCGGCACGAAGGAGCCGGCGATGGCATTCAGCAATGTGCTCTTGCCGGAGCCGTTGGCACCGATAACAATCACATATTCTCCTTGCGGAATCTGCAACGATATATCCTGTAAGGCATGAACCGCCGTTCCGGAATCATTTTTCGATGCACCTGCCGGATAAAAGGTTTTGCTGAGCTGTTGGATACGGATCATGCCGGCAGGTTTTTTCGGAAATGTCCGAGTGAGAGAATGGCCAGTACCATCAACGATGTAAACAAGCGGAGATATACCGGATCAGCGCCTGCAGCCAGGGTAACGGCAATGGCTAGCCGGAAGATCACTCCACCAGCCAGTATGGCCAGCAAATGCCAGATCATCTTGCGATGAATGAGCCTTCCGAAAACGGTTTCGCCGATCATCACGGCGCCTAATCCCGATACCACAATGCCTATGCCCATATTGATGTCGGCAAATCCCTGATATTGGGTGATCAATGATCCGCTCAATGCGGTGAGTCCGTTGGCAAGGGCCAGGCCTGTTATTTTCATTCGACCGGTGGATATTCCCATCGCTGCGGCCATGTCTTCATTGTTGCCTGTGGCACGTAAGGCGATACCGAAGTCGGTGCGGAGCAGATAATGGAGTATAGTTACCACCAACAAGGTGAACAGGAGTATGCTGATGATGGTTTTGGACAGGGCAGAACCGAATGGAATGAGCTCAAAGAAATTTCGTATATCCATCAACGGTAGATTCGGTCGGCCAAGGATGATCAGGTTAATGGAATACAAGGCTGTCATCACCAGAATGCCGGCAAGCAGTGCATTGATCTTTAACCGGGTATGCAGCAGTCCGCTGGCGCTGCCTGCAAGTAATCCTGCAAAAAGCGAAAGCAGCATGGCTAACAACGGGTGAAGGCTGTTGCTGATGCAGATGGCCGTCACCACTCCGCCAAACGTAAACGATCCGTCGGTGGTAATATCCGGAATACGGAATACACGAAGGGAAAGGAAAATGCCGTAGCCGAGTCCGCCATACGCCAGACCCTGAATGATGGCTGTCAGCAGGAAGGAGGCGTTCATGGTATCAATGTGAAGGCAGGATCGATGTTGGTCAGGTACGTTATGGCGGTTGAACGTTTCATTAACCGGTTACGCACCTTCACCATCTCCGGTTGGATACCTTCTGTTTTTCCGGTTTTCAGATAATGCGCCGCCTGTTGCCCCGATTGATATCCCCATTGGTACATATCGGCACCATAGCTGGCCATTGCTCCGCGTGCTACCAGACCGGCTTCACTCGTCAGGACCGGCACATGCTTTTCTTCACAGGCTTTCGCAACGGTTTCGAAGGAAGAAAAAATCACATTGTCGGGCAGGGCAAAGAAAACATCAACCCCTTTGGCCAGCAGCGATTGAGTGATGAGCTGGGTTTCGGATGTATTGGTTACCGGCATCGCTTCGAGCGTGATTCCTAGTTTTTCGCAACCTGCTTTTAAGCGGTTAAGGGCATCTACACTTTGCGATTCCGATTGACTATAGATGGTTCCGGCTTTTTTGGCCGACGGAAACAATGAATGAATCAGCGTAACTGCAGTATCAATATAATCCAGTGTTTCATACACACCAAACAGGTTGGCCGGTGCTTTTCCCTCTTTATCGGTAAGTCCTGCTATATCGGGCCGTGGCGCTACCATCATGAACACCGGAATCTCACGGTTACGCTGTACCGTATTGATGGTGGAAAGAGTGGTGTTGGTGGCGATCAGCTTTGGTTGCTGGGATACAATATAGTCAACAGCCTGCAGCAGTGTGGGCTGATCTCCCTGTGCATTGCGGTAAATTACTTCAAGGGTGTTATTTTCTTCACTATACCCTGAGTCACGCAATGCCTCCAGAAATCCTTTTTTGGCCTGTGCCAATGTAACATCTTCAACGTAGTCGATGAAGCCGATAACGGGAATGGAGGAGGTCTGTTGGGTAGAATCAGAAGGAGCAGAACACGAGCATGCCATGATGCACAGCAATGCAAAGAGGAGTCGGGTCGTTGATGACATGTTACGAATGTATCAATAAAACCAATTCGGTCCTGTTTGGTTTTGCTGATGTAGTAAATACCGTTAATTCAGCGGTCCTTCAGGGGTTTCTGATTCAGGAAATAAAGCATCCGCATGCTCCAACTGATGAGTTTATAGCTGAACCACCTTCCCGCCCTGATGAAGATATTGGTGCTTTTCTGTAATTCATCTATGGTGACCGGAATACAACGTTCTTCCATGAGTGTGTAAAGTTCGCGGGTGGTCTGGCCGGCAAAGGCATGGTCGAGGACTTCCAGGTTCATTTCAATACTGATGAATTCACTTAGGTGGTTGAGGTTGTGTGAACCTACGCTGACCCAGCGCCGGTCAACTACACAAAGCTTGGCATGTAAAACCGATTCGCGGTATTCATAAATACGGATACCTGCCCGAAGCAGTTTTCCGTAGAGATACGTCATGGCCTGTTTCATGAAGAGTACATCGCTGTTGCGGCTGAGGATGATGTTGACGTTCCTTCCGCGTTTTGCTGCACGTACAAGGATTTTCAATAACCTGCGCGTGGGGACAAAATAACTCGCAACGATGATGATCTCCTTATGCGCGCCGCTGAGCATATGTTTGTACGTGGATGAAATTTCATTTCTTCGCCTGATCCAGTCGTTCACACTTACTCTCATCTGCACCGGCGAAGGTTCCGGGTTTTTCTTCTGAATTTTTTTCAGGCTATGCAAACCGATTCCGGTGAACCGCTTCTGAAAGATCTTTTCACAGATGGAAGAAATATGCAGCACCAGTGCTCCTTCCGCTAATAATGCGAAGTCGAGCCAGGGAGCCTGCGTGTCGGTACCGCGATAACGGTCAGAGATGTTGATACCGCCTACCAGCGCCTTCTTTCCGTCAGCCAGCGCCACTTTATGATGCAGTCTGCGTCCCGCCTGGAAAATTCCCGGGAAGGGCAGCGGAGAAAAATAGCGAAACTGAATACCTGCTGCGGCCATCTCTTCGCCGAAGTCTTTACCGAGACTCATCGAGCCAAAACCATCAGCGACCAGATATACTTTTACACCACGATGAGCTGCTTCTTTCAAGGCATCGAGAATAACCATTCCGGTTTCATCACTATCAAGAATATAAACCTGCAGATGGATGAACAGCTTCGCCTGGTCAATGAGGTCGAGCAGCGTGTCGAAATACTCTTCGCCGCCATGCACAAGCCGCACCCGATTGCCGCCAATATAATTCCGGCTGTTCACGTTGAAACCATTTATTGTAAAGATACGGAACGAAACGGTGAAACTTACTCGTGAAAGTAAACACGTTTTACACGCTCTGAAATACCGGTGAGTACTTCATAAGGAATGGTGCCGGTTTGCTGTGCCAGTGTGATGATGGTTGGTTCTTGTCCGAAAACGATCACTTCTGTTCCTTCACGGGCCGGAATACCGGTAATATCAATCATGGTCATGTCCATGCATACCGAACCAACAATCGGAGCGAGTTGTCCCATCACCATCATTTTGCCCACGCCGTTGCCCAGTCTGCGACTCAAACCATCTGCATAGCCAATACCTACAGTAGCAATGGTCATTTCTTTTTGTGCCACACCGCGACGACTGTAACCGACCGTTTCGCCGGGATGAATCTGCTTAATCTGTGAGATGGTGGTTTTGAGTGTTGCCACCATCTGCATTTGACGTTGTTCATTCATGGTTGCAGCAACACCGTGCAAACCGATGCCGAGCCGCACCATGTCGAACTGCGATTCAGGGAAACGAAGGATACCTGACGAATTCAGAATATGCCGGATGATAGGATAATTGAAATGCGACACCAGCGTATCGCTCATTTTTTTGAATCGTTCAATTTGAGTTCTGGTAAAAGCATCGTGTTCGGGTTCATCGCTGGCTACGAGATGAGAAAAGACGGAGGCGATGCGGATATGTTTGTTGTTCTTGAGACGGATGATAAGTTCATTCAGTTCCTCTTCCTCAAAACCCAGACGGTTCATGCCGGTTTCCAGTTCCAGATGAATCGGAAAACGATTGGTCAGATGTTCATTGCCTCGGCGGCGCAGCGCTTCCGTAAAATGGTTCAGCACACGGAAATTATACACTTCCGGTTCGAGCCGGTAGCTGATCATCGCATCGAAACTCTGCTCTTCCGGATTCATGACCATGATCGGAAGTGTAATGCCCGATTTGCGCAAGTCAACGCCTTCATCGGCATAGGCTACAGCAAGATAATCGGCCCGGTGAAACTGCAATACATTGGCAATCTCAAAACTTCCGCTGCCGTAGGAGAACGCCTTCACCATCACCATCAATTTGGTTTCCGGCTTCAGCCTCGACTTAAACAGATTCAGATTATGGATGACAGCGTTGAGATTTATCTCCAGTACTGTTTCATGTGCTTTCTGCTGCAGCGCTCTTGATATCCGTTCAAAACCAAACGAACGTGCGCCTTTGATCAATATTGTTTCATGACTGAAAGCACCGTAGTTCAGGTCACGTAAAAAATCTTCTGTTGTAGCGAAGAACTGCTTCTCGCAGTTAAAACTCTCCTGTTGCCGCGTAATGGAATGTCCGATTCCGATCAGCCGGCTGACGCCCTTCTGATTGAGCAAGGAGGCCACCTCACGATAAAGAGCGGCTTCATCTTTTCCACTCTGGAGAATATCACTTAATATGACGGTTCGTTTCTTGTGCTGCTTTTGTTGATTGAGAAAATCGAGTGCGATGGTGAGCGAACCCAGATCGCTGTTGTAGGAGTCGTTGATCACCGAGCAATTGTTGATGCCCTCTTTCATTTCAAGGCGCATCGCAACGGGACTCAGCAACTCCATTCGCTGACTAATGGTGTCCGGTTTGACCTCCAGAAACAACAGCAAAGCCCAGCAATGAATGGCGTTTTCTATCGACGCATCATCCGTAAACGGAATACGGATGCCGATGAATTCGTTTTTATAAATGCCCTGCACTTCTGTTTCATGCTCCTGACGGTGAATTCGCCCGATCTGCAAATCAGCACGACTCTTTTTTGACCAGGTAAATGCAGAAACGTTTTCGGAGAGTATTCCTCCATTGACTATGGCCTGATGAATCAGGGGGTAATCGCGGCAGTAAATCAGTTTAGAGGTATCCTTGAACAGTTTCAGTTTTTCAGCTATCTTCTGTTCATGATCCCTGAAATTTTCATCGTGGGCGGATCCTACATTGGTGAAAATACCGATACTCGGACGAATCATCTCCTGCAGTTTCTCCATCTCTCCGGGCATGGAAATACCGGCCTCGAAGAGGCAAAGATTGTTTTCCTGTTCGATCTGCCAGACACTCAGCGGGACGCCAATCTGCGAGTTATAACTTTTAGGACTTCTTACAATGTTATAATCTTCCCGCA
>WBZT01000646.1_pt1 | contig 27475 bp, 12 predicted proteins | sample 5204241 | NCBI WGS metagenome assembly WBZT01 (sample SAMN12344358, study PRJNA552823) | activated sludge metagenome | biome: Activated sludge suspended growth; feature: Nitrification reactor; material: Wastewater; isolation source: activated sludge from nitrification reactor of wastewater... | reverse complement strand
GCGTTTCGGTAAACTTCGACTGGCGCATGGGAACCTCCTGGCTAGGGTGGCTATTGTGCCAGAAAGTTCTCCTTATTGAGTGCCGTGATTTACGGGGAGCTTACACACTCACTACTCGCTGGCTTGATGACGCTGTGCCTCACCGGCTGCACGATCCTCTCGCCACAAGAAGAAGCCCACTACCGTTCGCGGGTCTACAATCTGAGTCAGTCCATCGTCTTTGAAGCCGTTAAGGCTCAGATGATCGACTATACGATGGCGCTCGCGACAGTGGATCCGGCCAAGGGCCTCCTAAAAAGTCAGCCGAGCGGCGTCGGCCATAGCGCCGCGCTTGCCGGCGGCACCGTCGGTTATCAGCTCACGGTCCAGGTCGAGCCAGTCACCGAGTCCTCGGCGCGAGTCACGCCGGCATGGGCGATGAATGTCTCGTCAGAAGCCTTCAGGCCGAATCTCGTGGCGATCCCCATCGAGCACCGGCCGATCCTCTACGTCGATTTCTTCGACGCCCTCGATGCTCGACTGGGCCTCAACACCCCTGCCCGATAGAGTCGACTCAAGAGTTCAGACGTCCGCCCTCTGTTATTCAACTGACCCACTACCCAAACGGTAAAGTGCTCATCCAGGCTATCTATAGAAGAACTACTGAACGAATTTCCAGAGCGAGGCCCTCTCGCGGAGGAGCCAAATCTCTATTAGCGCCTCCCCAAAATCCGTTATTTGACTGACCTGCCCCCTGTAGTTGTACCAGTGTGAATGTGAGTCACGCACAACGCGACGCGATCGCTTCCGGTGCTGGCGGACGATACCCCAGCGCACTGTGGGGCCGAATGCGGTTGTAGGTCTGCCGCCAGCGCTCCACGAGCACCTTCACCTCCCAGAGTGTATCAAACAGTTCCCGATCCAGCAGTTCATCCCGGAGTTTTCCATTGAAGCTCTCGATATACCCATTCTCCCAGGGGCTGCCCGGCGTGATAAACAACGTCTGGACGCCGACTCGAGCGAGCCAGTGCCGTACGGCCTTGGCGGTGAACTCGGGGCCGTTATCCGAGCGAATGTGCTGTGGCACTCCGCGTTGCACAAACAACTCCGCGAGCCGGAACAACACCTCATCCGATCGAAGCCGTCGCGCCACATCAATGGCCAAGCACTCACGGGTATATTCATCCACGATCGTCAGCAACTTCACCGGACGCCCATCTTCGGTGCGAGTCGCCATAAAATCGTACGCCCACACATGATTCGGATGTTCCGCCCGGAGCCGGATACAGGAGCCATCCGTGAGCCAGAGTCGCCGACGGGGCGGCTGCTTCTTCGGGACCTTCAGGCCCTCGCGCCGCCAGATCCGCTCCACGCGCTTGTGATTCACGCGCCAGCCGTCGTTGCGCAGCAGCCCCGTGACCTGGCGGTACCCATACCGTCCATACTGGCTGGCCAGCTGAATGATGGCGGTAGTCAACGGCGCTTCATCATCGGGCGGCTGTCGCTGATAGCGCTGTGTCGATCGCGCTTGCCCCAATGTCCGACAGACCCGGCGTTCGGCAAGGCCCAGCGTCACACAGCAGTGCTCCACGATCTGCCGTCGGCGCGCTGGGCTTAGAAGTTTCCCTCGGCCGCCTCCTTCAGAATCAGTTTATCGATCGTGAGTTCGGCCACGGCCCGCTTCAGGCGGCTGTTCTCCCGCTCCAGTTCCTTCAGGCGCCTGGCTTGATCCACCTTGAGCCCGCCGTACTCGTTGCGCCACCGGTAATACGTTTGTTCGGTGATACCCAAGGTCCGACAGATCTGGGCCACGGCCTGGCCCTTGCTCAACGCGACTTCAGCTTCCCGTAGCTTGGCGAGAATCTGTTCGACGGTGTGACGGAGACGTGGCATACGGCCCTCCCTTCGGCCCGACCCTAACATAGGATCTGGACCCGTTTAAGGGGGCTAGGTCAGTTTGATCTAACATGGCAAAGTGAGCCAATCTTTGGCCACCAGGGCATTAGCGCGAAGATACTGCATTGACCTTTTAGCTCAGATCTCTTAAATTTCCAGCCAATATGGTATTCGCGCTAATTTGACAAGGATGCTATCGACGATGAAGCTGCACGTAGAAAAATGCATAGGCATCTCCACACCTATTGCAGCCCATTAAGTAATGTGACCTGAGTCGAAGTGTTTCCCACACTTCTGAGTTCAAGCCATGTGTCACCATGCGATGGTTTCACCAGTGTGAAGGCGGATCATGCACACGAATATCTCGCTCTTGCTTACGTTGTTGGATCTTGCTCCTCAGTTGCAATGCGATCTTGGCACCCGCTGGCCGGAAGTCTGTAAGAGTCTACTGACACTCGCAGGGCGTCTTGCAAACGAAGGGGACACTCTGTCAATTCGCCGTGATCTGGATAGTCTACTAGACGAGCTGTTCGCTATCCTACCCGAGACATCCAGCGCCACTCTCCGCTCGAAGTTGCAAGAGTTGCATAGAGAGGCAGCGGACCAGCCCTCGAGACTACGTGCGTTTGGCGAGCAAGACCGACTAACTGGCGACAGGGAGCCTGAGTCCAATGATGCGATCATCGTACCTGTGTTCTATGGTACGGACCGCAAACGTTCTGACACTCCCCTCAGTCCATATTGTGGTCGATGGGGGGACCAGGATTTTGGGGTAGCAGAAGTGAGTGTTCCTGTGGGCACAAAATTTCGTGCGATCGGTGAACTATCCAGTCCGAAATGGTGGCGCCTTGAGTTCAATCCCGATACTAAGAAGCACGTTGTGTTGCTGAATGTGCGACAACTCGCGCGGGAAACCTTCATCGCTGAGCTACGCGACGGCTTGGCAACTGCTGATCGGAGGGATGCGTTAATTTTTGTGCACGGTTATAACGTCAGTTTCGACGACGCAGCGCGACGTGCCGCGCAGCTTGCAGTGGACCTCAAGTTTCCAGGACGAACGCTCCTTTACAGTTGGAGCTCATCCGGGTTACCTCAAGATTATATTATGGATGAAGAAACGATTGAGTGGTCCACACCACATTTTGAAGAGTTCTTGCAGCTCGCGGTGACAGAGGTAGGAGCTGATTCCATTCATTTACTCGCACATAGCATGGGAAATCGAGCCTTGGTGGATGCCCTGAGTCGATTCAACGCCCGCGCATTACCCCCCGGGTCTGCGCACCTTCAACAAGTCATTTTTGCCGCCCCGGATGTCGATGCGGGCGTGTTTCGTCAACATGCAGCTCGCTTTCAACATCACGCCGAACGGTTCACCTTGTATGCCTCGTCAACAGACCTGGCACTCAAAGCCTCGAAATTGATACATGGCCACCCTCGAGCAGGCGATGTCGGGGATACCCCCCTCATTGTTGACGGCATAGATACGATTGATGCTACTACGGTTGATACGAGCCTCCTAGGCCTTAAGCATTCTTATTTTGGCGACAAACGGTCAATTCTCAACGATATGTTTGGGCTTGTTCAGCATGGGCATGAACCAAAGAAACGTTTTGATCTCACAGCTGCGATTTCCTCAGCCGGCGCTTACTGGCTGTACAGGCCGTAGCGTTCAAGCTCATATTCCCACATAAGCGAATGCCGCCCAATGCTCCGGAGATGCAAACGGCGTATCGGTTGGTTCCCGTGAGAGAAGGTCCCGCCATAAATTCGACAGCATCATTTCAGATTCGTCATCATGATTTCCAAGCGCCCTACGAAGACTGCTAACGGTTCCTTTCAAAGTGCCCACCGTTGCCTCACGAAGCCAACGCTGGGCAGCGTCGACAGCAGCGGCCCCACTACGCCGATTCACAAACAGTTCCTGGTACAGTTGCTGGGAAAACAAGGAGGCCACACGGTCATCTACCCGCCACATCGTACACGCGATCCGCGGCACACCAGCCAGCATGAGTCCTAACGGAAGACCCAAGACTTCGTCAGGTACCTCCCGAAATTCAGGATTAGCGGTTTGGCAGGCCGAGAGCACCATGAGTTCCGCAGCAGAAAAATGAATATGCCCACGAAGCAGCTCGCCGAGAGTCAAGATCCCGTCCGCTAATACGAGTCCCGACGCTTCCGGTTCCGAAGGTCGAAAAAGTCCATGACAGGCGAAATGCAGGTGAGTCGAAACATGGGCGGCCTCTGCGACCGCACGTTTAGTCGCACATTTCCCAACAAACACCGTGGTTCGCGTCCAGCGTCCCGGCTCATTCACCGCTCCTTGTACCTCAGCTCTCGCAAAAGGCAACGACATGGTCGGATCCGCCACACCACAGAAAACGTATCCGCGAGCTGGTCGATTCGCGGTTAGGCTGAGGGAGTGCGCTAACGCACGCGCAGATGGAGCATACGCAAAAGCCGGTCCTCTTCCGGTGGCAGCGGCATGAAGCGGGAGGAGCCCTAGTCGCCCCAAAGGGATGAGCGTGGCTTGCGCATAACCATACTCGCGCAGCCGCTCGGTTATAGGCTCGACAACCGTGTCGCGCAATACAGACAGCGCGGTGGGGAGCCTGGCAGCAAGAGCACAATGGTCATGCCCCATGCCTCCGTCAAGCATTCCATCCTCAAGCAGTCCCGTGACCACATCGCTTGTAATATCTTCAAGTAGAATACCCGTCATTGCGCCACTAGAGTGAACAATCAATGCGGCACCACCCCAAGCGGTTGCAAGCACATATACAATCGGCTGTCCAAACCGCTTCGCGATCGCGGCAAGATCTGACGACTGGAGTCGATCTGGTAGACTGACCAGATTCTCAGATCGCACTCTGGCGGTCGTTTCCCGAAGCCATACGCGCGCCTTCCTGAGGTCCGCGACCTTCTGCAACTCCAGATTGATAAATTCCTGTACTTGCGCAGAACCTTTGGTTAGCCGCACTTTTATTGCCCCGGCATCAACCCCGAAGTGGTCCGCAAGGCGCCCTGCCATGTCTGCCATTACACGCTCAGGATTCTTAGCCCGCAGACCTCGAATGTCCTCCTCAAGAGTGCGGACACGCTGCAATGCATTCCTAACTTCATCGCGGGACTCTGGAGGCAGACTAGCTGTTAACATTTCTGATGCTACCATCAGATCTACGCTTCCGCGTGCTCGCCCTGCTTCGGCCAATCGTGCTGCTTCTTCGTACTGTCCGAGTCGCACCGCAGCATAACAGGCGAATAGAGCAATACCACGCATATCAGCGAGCTTCTTTTGTCTCTCTTCCGACGTGACAGCGTCATCGAGTAGCTGTTCACTCAGTGCAAGTGCGTCTCCATTGGCTCGAAGAGACCCCTCCCAAAGGGCTATCTGATGACACATATCGCCCATCGTACGGCTAATGTCTCTATAGAGACGTGGGTTTGATGACGGGTCTATTGCTGTCAGTGCAGACACGAAACACTCGCAGGATTGCTCGATATCACGTCGCTCTCGTGAAAAATGGTATCGCTTAGCCAGCAGATAGCCCAGCCCGGCGCGCCAGTTCGCCCATTCATTCGGCATCCTCTTGATGTCTATGCCTGAGAGGGTTGAGCGGTGTTTGAGAATGGCCGCATCGAGGGAAGCCAAAACGCTTCCGACTGGAAGGCGCACGATCTCATTCAAATCGGTGTAAAGTGCTGATTGTTGGCCTGAGAAGTGTCCCCATTCACCAGCACGGATGGCCGCGCCTGGTTCCTGTTGCGCGATCTCATCAGCCTCCTGTTGGAACGCCATGGCAAGAGTATTCGCATGGGCCTGCGACTCCGCACCGCTCCACTCCCGAAGGGCCAACGCAAGTCCACGAAGCGTACGTGCTCGTCCCGCAGGGTCCGACTCGCGCGTCCGCACGACGAGTGCCTTTTGTAGCGCGGTCACTGCCCGATCGACATTTTGCGTTCGGAGCCCCACGCGCCGTTTGAGGTATAGCCCGGCGAGATTATGCTGCGCCCGACCAAAGCGTGATGCGTCACTTGAACTGAGAGAACCTAGCACCTCGATTTGTTCCATCTGTAGGGCAATGGCATGCTCAATATTTGCATCCTGATCACCAACAGGTGCGGTAGAAACGAGCTGGCTATAACAGCCAAGTGCATGGGCGAGCGTGTCGGAGGGGCCGGCACCTCGATGGCGCGTTACCAATCGTTCAATCATCTCAAAGGCATAGACCAATGGGTCGGACTCGACGCCTGGATTCATGGCCAAACAATTAGCATAACCGATCACTGCGGCGTCCCATACTGCAGACTCAGATTGACTGACAGTTAGAAGGTCTGTGTAAGTGGCACGTGCTCGGGCGACGTTCTCTGCGTGGTTTCCCTCCCTGCGCTCTAATAGGAGATGCCCCCACCGCAACTGCAAGTCGCACCACAGCTCAGACCCCCGTTCGTCGGTGATCAAAGCCAACGCCTGTTCGCATGCAGCGAAATCCTCGGCGGTAGCCTCATGCGGTGGCACTTGTCGGAACCGCATAGCTATAACTTGAGCTTTCGTCACGTCTTCTCCTGTGCGCCCATATGGAATTCGCATTCACCGTGGAGGGGCGATCTATTCAAGACTGAAAATTTCCGGCTGCTCACCTTTCACCTTTTTCACCTTAGACGATACCTGCCTTGACTTAGGACTCTCATTAACGACGACGAGGATCGACCGGCGTAGACCCGCCTGGTACCATGGGGGACACACCGCAAGGCCCCTCGCCGATACAATCCGGGGCGATTCCCCCAGGTGGTCTCACCTGCGTCCGATTCTCTTCTAGTTGAATTTTGTTACAGGGACAAGGCCGGTCCTGGAAACAACGCATTGCTCCGCACTTCGGATCATTAGTACTGATCCGTTGCAAGTCTCCAGCTTGCACAGCGCAAGACAAGACTGTGGAAATTGGCGAAGTAGTCTGTTCTGGATCAACAAGCATGATATTGCTGTTACCGGAAAGCCCTCCATGTGTTGGGGCGTGAGCACCGGAAAATGTATGCGTAGTTCCGCCCGAGTCTCCGCTGGTGCATTGATAGAGTGCCTGAACGCGTCTCGCCGCATTTGACCGGTTCCCACAGCCACTAGTCCCTCCGAGTCCATCATCCACTGTACGTCCTTGCGATGGCGCGGATGTTGCCGCAGAAGCCTTCGCTGCTGCCTCTGCTTTTTTCTTGGCTTCTTCTTTTTGTTTCCTGGCTTCCTCCGCTTTTTTGGCAGCCTCTTCGGCTTTTTTGCGTGCTTCTTCGGCCTTCTTTGCTGCTTCTTCCGAAAGCGTCTTAGCCGCTTCTGCTTCTCGTGCCCTGGCTTCTGCCTCCGCTTTGGCCTCCAACTCAGCTTTCAAGGCCTCTGTCAATTTCTTGGTTGCGTCGAGCGACTGCTCGTCGAGAATGGCCTGCTGCTGGCTCCTCTCGGCACTCAACGCGTCCATGTATTGCATCGTCCGATCTAATTCGTCGGTTAGGACCTCCGGTAGCTCCTGATCCAGAATTGCATACTTTCGGATTGCGTCAAAAAGCGCCCCTATCCGCTCCTTTTCCTCTTTCGTAAGATACAACCCTGAAGTAACTCCTGAACCTTCCCCTTCGCTTCGAGCGCATTGTTTGTCATGAATTGGCACATCTGATGAAGGTAATCCTGCCAAGACCTGCTGCGGGGTTAAGGTTGCACCAGCTAGGGCTCGTTGCATGCAATTGAGTTGGCCACGTACGCCGACATTAGAAGCCGCTTCAAGGATACAACTCGCGCCATTTCCCGTGGCCCCTCCTGTAGCGCTTCCACCACCGACCGCTGTCCCGCCAGCACCTTGCTGTCCACTCTGTGGGCACTCTAAGCCATTCCCAGTCCTCTCAGAACGTTCGACCATTTCCAGGAGCGAACAACTCCCATCTCCCACACGATGTGTTTCGGACAATAGGCTCAGCATGTTATGCGTTACTCTCTGGTCATTCTTTTGGACCAGCTGCCCACGTAGAAGATCATATAGCCATACTGCCTGGCTGTCTGCCGCGGACCTACCTAGGACACGCCGGAGTTCCACCACATTTGAAGCAAGACCCAATTGCCAAAAAGTTGTCTTCGTGTACTGCAATTGGTCATACGCCAAAAATCCAACGTTAAGTAGTCCTGGGAGTATAAACCGTGCCTTGTCGGCAGAGAGGGTCAGTGCCCTGTCCACGAATAACGTGAGAACAAGATCTAACTCGCGCATTCCGTTCCGTGTAAGACACATTGATTTGTCTTGGAACGTTCCCAAAATCCGCGCAGCATCTCCATGTTTGTTCAATGAGATTGCTTCTATTGCGTCATGTACAAGGCGATCAAGCTGTAAAGCACCTTGGCACACTGGCACTTCTTTCACGGAAGACGCTACTTCAAGTCGCCGTGCAATCCCATGCGCCCCCAAAGATCTGCCCATACCTGTTGCCACGCCTTTGTAGGACGAGAACTTATCGGTTCTTGCAATATCAGGCGCTCAGGGAGCCTATGTTCCGCTAACTGTGCGACTTGTTGATTAACATCCGCACTCTCCGCGTAGACCCATGTTTGACAAAGAAGCGTTAGCCCAATGAACAACGCTGCATATATCTTAATCCAAGGTTTGAACGTGGTATGACTCCGGAAACTTTCTCTGCTTCCCATAATTTGCACCATCTCTTGACTGAATTGTTTCATATCTGCCTTATGTCCATGTACCTGCACTTAGAGTGTTCATACTTACTTATACGGACGGACGCTACACATGTCCTATCCGATTATCAACAGGATTTAGTACGCGCATTTTATGAATAGCGGGTGCTCCAGCTAAATTAGATTATCAACGGGTCTTGCTATCCAGCGCGTTGCGCGGATCGTCTCGCACGATTCTCCAGCCTTAACCTTCTTCCCCAGTCATTTCCTTAGTCCACCTGCGCAGTCAAACTCGCGTCCATCACATCCACTTGACGGTGACTCAACATGCCATGTGTCCAATTGTCAGCATCACGCGTACTATGCATCATCTCTGCCCCGGGCTGTCTCCGAGTTGCCCACCTTAGACACCCACGCTCCTAGGAATCAGGGCCATGATTCATTGGCACATACGATTGTAGAATGATGATTTTTCCCCTGACTGCCCGATCCGCCGGTGACCAACTATGGTCATTGCTGAGCTAGCTGCCGACCCCGCTCAACCAATGTGGAATAGGCAGCGGCCCACCATTGCTACCATTCCCGACAAGAGCTGCACGCCGGTATTCACACGAAGCATGTGGCCGAAAATTTGACTCAGGACGGTCCCACACGGAGGGGGATTGGACAACCACTCGTTACAGAATGAGTCACATCTGAGAAGTTTGCTGAAGATATCTTACACGCAGTAGCGGTTACGTACTCTGAGTATCTAAATCGATACGGCTCGTATCAAATTGGATAAACGCTATAAGCCTACGAACCTACAAATACCATGCGATCGCGCCTGGGCTACCACGCTTTCGCTCTTGAAAGTAGCCTCAAAGCGAGCGCACATTTTTCTCGATCGTAGCTGGAAAATGAAATTCCTACGTAAAGTGCTTATTAATTTGAACTTCTCAGGGACGAGAAATCACATTTCTTTTGCTTGGTGCGGCGCACTGATCATGATCGGACCTTAACCATGCCTTGGATAGATGGCCAGTCTCTTTCATTTTTATTACCTCTGCATCACGATAGGGAGGCGGGTACAACCCTTGCTTCTCCCTACACAAGTCCAGTTACCTTCTACGCTAAAGGAGGGCCCATGCCCAAAAGAAAAGCTACCCAGGCAAGCGCGCATAAGTTAATCGTCAGTGATGCGGCATCGCCAAATGTCGCGATTCCACTCAAGGCCGGCATGCGATTTGAGATCGTGTCGGTGACGACTGTTGACGATAAGTTACTTCCAACAAAAGTTGGTGCGCGACTGTGCGGGGGATCAGGCACTTGCCTTGCCATTGTCGACATCGCAGCAGAACGTATCAATCCCAACCCCACAAAAAGGGGCTGACTAATGTCCGCAGCTACAGTTGAGTGGCATCCTTCACGATATAATTTTTGCCTGCCGGAGGAAGGCGGAGCCATTCTCTTTAACACCCGAACAGCGGCATGCATGCGACTGCACGGCCCTGATGCGGGAAATGTGGCCAGAGCACTCACCTCAACTCAGGCCTCTATCCCTCAGAACGTGTTCGACGATCATGTCGTCAAAACCCTTGAACATGCAGGGTTTCTAATTCCCTCTGATTTTGACGAATTAGAGGTGATTCGCCAGAGATTCCAACGTGCTCGAAACAACACGCCGATGGTGCTGACTCTGACCACCACCATGGACTGCAATCTCGGCTGTTATTACTGTTACGAACAGCGGTCATCGCAGCATCTCTCGTACGCCGACCTGCCGGCGATTCTTGACCTGGTTAAGAGGAAGCTGCAGGCCAGCAGGAAAAACACCTTGCATGTCGACTGGTACGGTGGCGAACCGATGCTCAACGTTGGGTTCATGGAACAGGCTTCACAGGCCCTTCAGGAGCTTAGCGACAGTCTTAATGTTAGATATACGGCTTCGATCATCTCCAACGGGACGTCTTGGCCAAGTGACATTGCGGCTTTTGTACAGAGGCACCGTATCACCGAAGTCCAGATCAGCTTTGATGGTTTGGAAGACAACCACACGCGTCGTCGACATCTGCGTCATGGGTATAGAGCGATCGCGGAGACCTCTACATTTCAGCAAGCGGTCGAGACAGTCGATGTCCTCTTGGATCATGTCCGTGTCGACATCCGACTGAACATTGATCGTGGCAATCTTAAAGATGTACGCCCATTCATTCAGTGGGCACGTGCGCGCGGTTGGTTCTCTCGAACGTATCCCGCTGTCATTCAACCTGCACGACTGGCCGCATACTCTGCCTCGTCCGAATTCATGCGCCAGACAGAACTTTCGGTGCATGAGTTTAACGAGATTCAAGCATCGATTCGGAAAGAGGTCTCGGGGTTTGCCACATTGGAAGAAGCTGAAACGCCTGATGGGTTCCCATACCCTCGGACATCAGTGTGCGCTGCGCTTGCAAACGATTCAGTGGTGATCGGCGCGGACGGCTTGCAGTATCGATGTGGGTTGCAAGTTGGTGAGACCCACCGCGCAGTCGATTATCTTGAGACCAAACCGCGCAAAACTTTACCAATGTATCACGATTCCTCAGCGACGGTGCGAGCAGACAGTGAATGGTGGGACGCGTTCGACCCCACGAACCTTCCCAATTGTAAACGCTGTTCGTTCTTGCCCATTTGCTGGGGAGGCTGTCCGAAGCGACACTTGGAGAAGGATCAGCATGCATTAGCAGAGCAAGGGAACTACTGGCGGACGAATTTGGCCAGAATGATTGCGACGATGGTAGATAGCACGGTTACTGAGCCATTCAGCTACACGGAGCAGGATCAGTTTCGTCCATAACATTTTTATGGAATCTAATTGGTCTGAGCTATTATCGTACACCAGTGATCTACAGCAAGGTATTCGCCCAAGCCTGTCACCTCATCGAGCAAAAGCTATTCGATGCCCGGCTGATCCCTCGCCAATGGTCACGCATTTGCCTGCGTGCTAGCGCGGAAGCTCACCGCATACAGTCGTCTGCAGACCTCGCCCTATTAGTGAACAGTATGTTGGAGCATTTACATTGCTCTCACGCGCGGCTATTTACCAAGAATGACATCGAATACTTCCAACTACTCGAGAGTTTCGGCAGCGCGATGTCTCCAAAAGGCACCAACTCCTTCTTAAAGGCTGCTGGAAGGGGCTTTAGGGGCCTCGGCGGGGTTACAGAACTCCATGGGAAACGCCATTTCATTAGATGGGTACTCGATGGGAGCCCAGCTCAATGTGCTGGTCTTTTAATTGGAGACGAGATCGTGGGCGTGGAAGGCGTTGAGGAAGGCGGAATGAGATGCCTGGCATCCACAAGAATGGCACCCGTAACCCTTCAAATCAGGCGCTCTCCACGAAAGTCATTGTTGGTGATATCCCTCACCCCTATGCAGAAGTTAGCCACCGATTGGCTATATTCTGCCTCTTTGGCCAGCGTCAAAATTATTCATCGCGCCGGAGTACGCATAGGATACCTTCACCTTTGGTCGACCTCTGGAGATGCCTACGAGAAGCTACTTCGCGAACAGATTACCTCTGGATTGCTTCGTGATGCCGACACACTGCTCCTTGACCTTAGAGGATTAGTCGGCGGGGCCTGTCCCTCGTTCCTGAGTATATTTTGCCCAAACATCCCTACCTTAGAATACATCTATCGCAACGGTTCACGAGAGCTCTTAGATGGCCAATGGCGGAAGCCTGTGGCCTTCCTCGTCAATGAGTACACCCGGAGCGGAAATGAAGTACTTGCTCAGGGAATAAGGAAGTATCGGTTAGGTGAGCTCGTCGGAGCACCAACTGCCGGGGCGGTGTTGGCAGGCAGACCCTACCTGCTTGCTGATCGGAGCCTCCTTTATTTGCCAATCGCCGATGTCCTTGTGGATGGAAAGCGTGCGGAGGGCGTCCGGATTCAGCCAACGATCAAAGCGGAATGCCTGCTGCCGTATGCACAGGGGCACGATGAACAATTAGAGCAAGGTGTGAAGGTCCTAGTTTCGAAGAACATAACCACCTCTCAGATCGTCACATCCTAGAATTCAAAGCGGCTGCTTTGACACAGATAACCTCGCTTTGTCCTTAGCTTGTTGTATGTAGGTGCCCACCGCCCATCAGAGTCGCCCCGTTATAAATGCCATGCAAATGGATCCACTCCGAAGTTGAGGTTGTCGCTAACAAGCTCGCTCGTACCGCGTCGCGCGTCCCTCCCTCTAGCCACTCAATTGTGTGAAAACCGCTCTACAACCTCGGCACATCAATTACGCAAGTGTGCGTTTGAGCAAAATGGCAAAGAGAAGCAAGGCTTTTTCTGCACGCTCCCGCCACCCTGTGCGTATCTATAACGATACGACTGACGTACCTTAGTATCCAAATTGATACCGATATGCAATTTAGCGTAGATGACCGACAGTCAGTAGTACGCTCCAATATTTCGGTGGATACGTATGACCTCCCATTACAGTGCGCATAATTTTCATAATGGTGCGAAAATTGCTTCTTTTGCTTCTAAGCCGAACTGCAGAACTGTGCGTCTCCCCAAAGGAGCCTGTCTTCCGTGCCGTTTGAACTATCATTGGTAGATCTTGTTTCTCCCTACGTTCTCCAAGGTGACACCTTCGGAAAGTGGCATGCCGTACTCTCAGTCTTTCGGGTTTCCCAACACGAGATCGCCCACGATGAGAACGGCATCACCATCCGAGGTACGGTCGCTTTCGAAGGTAACCTGTCGATCGACCCAAGCAGCATGGCGTTGACCTGGGCCAACGCGGAGAATCATCCGGAGAAAGACGCCTCTCGCCGCGATCCCTGGATTGACGTGCGCGATGCCAAACTCGACTTTCAGCTGGTCGTTCCACGCGTCGCTTCACAGAAGGTGTCGACCGCGGTTGCTGCCATCGGCGGCAATGGGGCCTTCACAAATTCGGCACAGGTGCTTACGGCCTATGACACCAACCCCAACGACGCGCCGCCGTCTGACTATCCCACCACCGGATTCATTCTCGACCTGCTTCTCACCAGCGTAGTGCTACGCCCTCCGTTTTTGCGCGGTGCCAGACGCGAAGCAAACGGGCAACTGGTACTTGATCCCCAGAATGAACAGGTCAAATTCACGCTTCCGCGTCTGAAATTCCAACTGGCGCAGGGTCAGGCAAACACAGATCCGCTTACCGCCACCCTGCTCTCCGCTGGTGCGAGCGGCCTCGACGATCCCGGCGACATCGCCGTTGCCGAGTTGATCAAGATGGACCCGCCCTACGCCTTCATCGGCCCATCACAGGTGGTGGGCTTCGGATTCCGCTCCGGCACACTCGATCTGTCCGATCAATCCACGCCGCCTGACGTGCTCGCGCAGTTCGGGTTTGACGAATCCTGGACGGGGCTCTACCTGCCTGAAATTCGCCTGTTCGTTGCACCGAATGGCGCGCGCGACTTTGCCGTGGAGGCGGGTGTCGAGAACCTGCTGATCGGCATCGGCACCTCCTCCGGCGTCACTGGCGACTTTTCGTTGCAAGTGCTCGACCAGGGAGCAGGCCCGCTCAAACTCAGCGCGCGATTCTATGACGGCGACCAGCGCGGTTACGGCCTCGTCAGGACTTCCAACACCTCGGGGACCGTACAGCTACCGACACAGTCGCGCATAGTGGTGGACGTGGAGGGTGGACGTGCGCCGGTCACCGTCACCATCGCGGTGGATGGAGGTTCCGCGCAAAACGTCCGCGAAATCGATATCGACCTTTCCTCCACCCCCACCCGAACGATTGTAATCAACGCCAGCGACACAAGTTCGCCGGTACGATCGGCCACTTTCACCATCCAAGCCGGCCTCAAGCGTCCACAGGGTGAGGTGCCCGGAACCTCATCGCTCGGACCGACGCCGACGGCGCGGATCACAACGCAGTCCACAGTCCAGGGTACGGCCACCGTGCAGCAACCACGCCTCCAGATCATATCGGAAACCGCCTCCACGGCAACGGTGGGATTGGACGTTTCCTCCGTGCGCGCCCCGCTGACACAATGGACTGTGGATGGATCGGCGCGTGGTATGAGTGAAACCCTGGTCATTGACTTGTCGGCCGGCGGACCAGATGTGAACGTGGTTGCGACCCTGCCGGGGGAACCAGGTGTCACGGATTTCACGGGCTATTTCCGATTCGATCACCCGCCCTATAGCGAGAACAATCGCGTGCAGACCGACGAGGATACGCGCGCCTTCGCGCTCGATCCGAACAACAGCCGTACCACAGAGGCCAACGACGAAGGGACTACCTCCAACTGGCTCGGCGGCAGCGACATCCGGACGGCACTACTGCCGGTGCTCCAGAGCCTCGGCCCCAACACAGCCGTCTCGATCGAAGGATTCGCCAGCTACGAAGGCCCCCCACCTCCAAACGTGGACGAAACCAAGCGAGCCTATAACGCGGATCTGGCAAGACGCCGCGCACTCGGATTTCGTGCAGTCATCGAAGACCTCATCGGCAACCCAGCGAACAATCTGCAGGGCAAACACCTTACTGTCACCCATGCGGGCAACATGACGAACTGGACTAACCAGGGATTCCCCGCAGTTGAGACCAGGCGCAGCTGGTGGAAGGCAGTGGCTAGGTGGTCGGCCGCGACCATCGGTGGGACCACAACCTCGGGAACCCTGCACCGCGATCCGCGTACCAGTTCGAACAAACCACCAAAGGTCCAGGACCCACCGAATCAACAGTCTGCACCGCCGCCGCGCTGGTTCAAGCAGATGGGCGCGAAGGTGCGCATTGTGCGCAATCAGTTCGTCGCCTGTGAGATCACAGCAAAGATCGATATTCAGACCGCAGCAGAGGATCGCCTCCAGGCGGGGATGCCGTCAGGACGGTCCGGAACCCTGGGTTCGGGACAGGCATTGGGAGCAAATCCCGCCGACGGAATAATCGATTTGAGGCTTGTGATCCAGATCGATGATGCCACGGATACGGTCACGGTGGTCGGCTACTACGGTGCAGATCCAGCCGATGTCGACGGACTCTATCTGTGGGGCACCAGGCCAGGGCAGGCTGCCACAACGAACCCCGGATTCGGCCTAAATTTCTTCGGCACTACTATCGTGTTCATGCCACTCATCTCGGCGGGGGTGGGCGCTGTGTCCAACGATGGAGCGCTCGCCGAATTAGGAATGACGGCGGCGATGCTTGCCATCCCCGCGACGATCGCAGGCCTAGCCGAAGCTGGTGGCAGCCCGGTGAAGGTGCTCTGCGAACGCGTCATCTGGTACGGCGGCGAAGTGCAGTTCCGCAAACGCCCATCCGGCGCCGAAGCGGTGATCTTGTTCGACATGGAGGCTGCGCTCAGCATGGATGTCTCCATCGGCGGCAAAACGTTGCTGAAAATCGATCGCAACGCACCCCTGGCAGTGCGCTATAAGGCTGTCGGCATCCGAATCGGCGACGACCCTGACCAGCCGAAGTTCCAGTTCCGTCCGGTCTTTGACGCCTCGAGGGGCTACACGATCGATGTGTCGCGCCCAGGCGCCATCACCGTCGCCTCTCCATTGGATCAGATCCTCACCATCCTCGGCGCGCGCATTGCGCGCAACAATCCGTTGATTTTCGAGATCGACCTTGGGTTCGCCGTCGACCTCGGTGTGGTGACTATCGAACGAGCACGCGTTCGCCTCCGGTTCGACCCGCTCGGACCTCCGGAACTGACCGCGTTCGCTGCAGGCATCGATATTCCCGGCGCACTCCGCGGCCGTGGCTATCTGGAGATGAACGAGAGCGAGATCAAGGGCCAGATCGACCTTACCATCGTTCCCGTGCAGGTCCGCATTGCGGCCGGCGTGGGTGTGGCGAACATCAACGAGAACGGCCGCAAGGCCACAGGTGTGATCGTTTCTCTGGAAGTTGAGTTCCCGGTGGCAATTCCGCTGGGAAACTCGGGCTTGGGCATCTATGGCTTTCTTGGCCTGTTCGCGATGCACTACTCGCGCAAGGAGCCGCCGCCCTCCGCAATGGCGCCCGCCCTTGCTTGGCTCAAGGACATCGCTCAAGGAAACCCAACCGACATCGCGGCTTGGAGTCCAAAGATCGACACCTGGGCATTCGGCGTCGGCGCCGTGCTTGGCACCATGGGGTCGAGTGTCATCTTCAATCTCAAAGGCGTCGTCATGCTGGAACTGCCTGGTCCGCGGTTGCTCTTGATGATGCGCGCAAACCTGCTTGCGGTCCTGCCGAAACTCAAAGGCACGGCAGAAGGCACGTTCCTCGCGGTGATCGATCTCGACATGGGGCGGGGGACGCTGACCATCGGCCTCTCGGTTGAATTCGGCATCCAACCGCTGCTTGAGATTCACATCCCAGTTGAAGCGTTCTTCAATTTCCACGATTCGAAAGACTGGCACCTCTATCTCGGCCGCTTCATCGAACAGATTCATGCCAAGATCCTCGAAGTGTTCGACGGCTCAGGCTACCTGATGCTTTCGGGAAAGGGTTTCGCGGCCGGAGACCTGGCGGACGGACTGCCGGTGCCAGTCAATGGATTTGCGATCTCCACCGGCCTGCATGTGTCGTTTGTCTGGGGCAGTAAGAGCGTCGGGCTCTATGCGGAAGTGGCCGCCGGCTTCGATGCCGTGCTCGGGTTCGATCCGTTCCGACTCACCGGCGTCCTGTACCTCCGCGGTACCTTACACGTCTTCATCATCGATCTCAGCGCCTGGGCTAAGCTCACAGTCGATATCGGCGAAAAGCCGGATGGGTCCAAGGTAGCAAGCATTTCTGGACAAATCTGCGGCAGAGTCAAATTCCTCTTTTTCTCCATCGAGGGGTGTGTTGATTTCGCACTTGGCCAGGCTTCGATCCCGCCGGTGGCGCCACCCGAGTTGTTCCAATCCTTGCGCCTGGTAAGTCGTTCCCCTGCCCTCGCGGTAGGTACCGGTGTCGATAAGGCCATCGATGGCGGCATCGCCGAGGGCATCAAGGGCGACGTCGCTCCGGCACCTCCTCCCAATCCGCCGCCAGCCGCGCCGCTCGGGCAGCCACAGCCCGATGTCGCGATGAATCAGCGGCGCGTTCCGATTGATGCCATCCCCCTGGCCATGCTAGCAATGCCGCCGGTAACCGGAAGCACCCAGTACGTCTTCCGCGGTACAGCCGTGAATCAGGCGCCTGGACCAGGCACACCCGGCGCTCCGCCAGACGGTTGGATTCAGAAAGGCGACGACGTGTTTCAATACACGTTGACCAGCGTGGAATTGATCGGCGATTTGCTGGACGGTTCGACGCCGGCGGTCTGGTGGCCGCAGAAAGCAGGCGACACACCGACGCAAGCTCAGCTCGGCCTGCTGAGCTGGGTACCGGATCCGACTCCGAAAGCAATCGAGCGCAGTCATTTCCTGGAGGAAACTGTCAAGGAGACTTGGGGCACGGTGTGCTTCCCCGCCGCGGCGCCCACTTCAGTACTGTTCACCTTTCTGCATGAACCGTTCGGTCCATCAACCTACGGATGGGTACTCGACGGCAAACCGTGGCCAGATCCTCCGGATACGATTCGTTCTGTTCCGCCGACACTCACACTCAAGGTCTCCGAGCGTTGGCGAACGGCAAGTGATGAAGTGGATGAACTAGCCGGTGTGATTCCCGCCGTGGTAGAAGGGGCACCGGTGGTGTGTCAGCACAAACCGAACCAACCCGACACCCCGATTCACGCCATCCCTGGTACCGTCCCCGTCCCGGTGCCCACCCGGGCGCTCCGTTTCGATCCGATCACCGCAGCCCGTGGAGTCAAAACTCCCGACGCCTTCACCCCCCAAGAAATGACGCTTGTGGATCTGGCGCGCCGAGTCAATGCGGGCCTCGAAGTCTCGCGTTCGATGATGACCAAGTTGGTGGTCACACCGACCACGGCAGCTGCCACTGCAGACCGCCCTTGCACCAGCCGCGTGCTAGCCGCGCCAGTGCTCGACTCGAAAAATGCCCAGCCGTTCGGACCACCCTCGCGGCTCATCCAGCTCCAGAAGGAGCGGAGCAGACGCGGGTTCAAGCCCGGACCCTTCGATGATGCAGTGGTGTTCTACACCGGACCCGTCGAGACCGCGACGTTCTATCTCTTCGTGCCGCGCGACCTCCTCGCGCAGAAGATCGTGGTGGTGGCGGCCACGGACGGGCAAGACACGGTCTTCCAGCAGCTGGTACTTGACCCGTCCATGATGAGTCCGCCCAATACGCTGCCTCCCCGGTGGATCGATGCGTCCGGGCCGTGGTTCGCGGAAGCGGCTCACCTAGCGCAACATCAGAGCGTGCTGAGGCCACGCGGCTTCGTCGGCGTGATCGTCACCATCAAGGGGCACCAGAGGGCCGACCGCATACAAATCGGGCTGACCCAGCACGATGCAGACTGGCACCACAAAACAGTTGAACGGCCATTCTACGTAGCGGGCATCGAGGTATTGACGGTGGCCGAGTTTGTCCGGTTCGACTACGACACCAAGGAACAGAAGAAGAAACGAGGCGTGCTTGAAGCGGCACTGAGCGACAGCAGTTCCGGCCAGGCGCTGCTCAAACCCAATACGGCCTATGGGGTCAAGGTCACCTACGACGCCACACGAGGCAAACGTCCGCCCGGGCAAGCCGTGAGTGACGAAGTGTCGGCTCTCAACCAGCATCAGACGTTCTGGTTCTATACGGACGACCAGCCGCCAAGGCGGCTCGACCCCTGGCTGATGTGCAGTACGCCCGAAGACGGGGAGCACCACTACTTCGGCAGGCTGCCTGTGCACATCGTGTTCAACAGCCCCGATGTGGGGCGCATCTACGACGCGTACGGAAGGCGACTGCAGATCCGGCTGCGCGCTGCTTCTTTCCGGCCGTTGCCGAGTAGCCCGACAGCGCCGCACCCGCTCCCGTTGACACCGGATTTCCTAAAACCGGTGAAGGCGGCACTACTCTCGCCATGGGAAGGAGTGGTACAGGACCAGCTCATCGCCTCCTGCGTTCCAATCAGCGTCGAACGCGCTCGGCACTCCATGGTGACGATGCCGATTCCTCTTGAGCCCTTCACCGATTACGTGCTCGATATCGAGATGGCAGACAAGAACGCACCTAACGACGCACCAGGTCTTGTGGTGTGGCGCACCGGATTCTCTACCGGACGCTTCGCGACGGCGCCCGCCTTTGCCGAATCATTCCAGCTCAACCGCCTGCTGCACCGATTTTCCACACCTGGTCAACTGCAGGCGATTGGCACGCAGCCCTGGGCCGCCAATCCACAGGGCAATCAGCTTGACCAGGCAATGATGGCAGCTGGGCTGGAACCCATGGGTGTACCCGAAGCACCTCGGATCATGGTCTTCTGGGAAACGGCGGCGTCTGACCCGCAGCCTGCCGCCGTCCTCGTCGATTCATCGGAACCGATGTGGCGCAGCCGCAGGATCCCGAAAGAGGTGATGGATCCGAATCCGCCTAACGCGAAACGTTACGAAATGACGGCCACGGAATGGTTACGGCTAGAGGAAGAAGCAGGCGGCGATGCGATCGTGGATAAGGTGATCAAAGCGCCCGGTGGACAACGTGCGCTCGTCACCTTAAAACCGAACTCGCGCGGCAAGACCTTGCGGCTTGCCCTCCGGCTAGTCGCACAGAAGGAGCCCTATCTCGACGGCCCAACCGCTGCCGATCAATTGTTCACCATGATCAACGCACAACTCAATTGCGCGCCATGGGAGGAAGAGGACTGATGGCGTTCATTGTCGACATAACCAAGTTCCAGGCCGAAGGAGCGTTGTTGAATTGGCCGGTGGTCGCGCGGCGGCTCGGAATGTTGGACGCCACGACGGGGGGGATTCAGCTGCCATCGGTGCTGCAGTTGCGCTGGACCTTGAATAACGAATTGGGCCTCCCCACAGAACCGTTCATCGTCTGGCGGCGGAACAAGAAACTGCGCGGGCCGAAAACCATTGCCGCGGAGGTGACGCCGATCGGGCTGCTCGGCAATTCGCAACTGGTGGATTTCAAGGCTTCCTACAGCACAGTGGAATTGAACGTCTCCGGAAGTGGAGGAGTCGTCTACGCGTTTGTGGGCAGTCCGTGGCTCAACAGCATCGTAGCAATCGCCTCAATTTCTGTGGGAAACAACATTGTCGTGACATTAGCGGCACCTTCTATCGAAGGGCTTATCGTCTCCAACGGGATCGCGGTCAACAACATCGCGGGCGTCCGTTCCGACGATCTCACGGTGGCCGACGGCTGGCAGAAGGTAGAGTTTGTCGGCTTGCCGGTCACGAAAGACGATTGGGCTGGGCAGGGAATCGGACGGCACGGCGTGGAGCAAGGCATGTTCGGAGCGTTCACGGATGCGAGCTCTGCGGCAAAACAGCGATTAGAGCGAGGCGCCCCTCCCATCGGTTGGGCTCCGGCCATTGAATCCGGAGTCGCGGCTCCGCCATGGAGCGCGCCCGTTCCGAACCAGTTGCTCAAGGATCTGAATGCGATGCTCTTGGATGATCTGCGCACAGTCGCACCCCTGCCGCCAGCGACTCAGGCCGCCAAGAAAATCAGCAAGCCGATGCCGCCGCCGGAAAACTCTTCCGGCGACCAGATGTCCGGGCCCGGCGGCACATCGCAGGTGTCCCCGCTCAGTTCGACCTATATGGCGGCGGCGATCGATTGTTTCAATTGCCTAGCCCTTGGTTTCGGAACGGCATATCCACTGCTCTTTTCGGCGAACGGACAAGTGGAGAACCCACTCGATTTCGACTATATGATCACGGCACAGTACGAAAAGGGACTCCGGGGCAACGGTCCTGCAGTGGCATATGCGGCGCTCGTGCCCTCGCCGGGACAGGCGATTGCGCCGCCGATTCCCGCCAACATGGCACAGCAAATGATGGGCAACCTGCGACCGCTTACGCGCGATGGAAGTTGGCTGGCATCGGTACGGGTCTCCTGGGATAGGCCAGTTCCGATTTCCCTGTTCCGCCCGCGATCGTTCGCCTTCGTTCGCTCCGAGGTGACGCCGCCATCTCCCGCCGTCCTCCTCATGAACAAACGCTCCGACGGGTCACCTCTACCGGTCGCCGTCAATTACCTAGTAACTCCCCAGGATCCTGAACCCAACCGGCTGAGTGCGGTGGAGCGCGAGATCCCGATTCCCAATAACCCCGGTACCCGCACGATAAAATACGCCGCCGCCCATCAAGACATCTACGGTCAGTGGAGTAGCTGGGTGGCAATCAACGCGTCGGTCAATCAACCCGACGTTGATGAGCCTCGGATCGTCTCCGCAGAATTCAAATATACGTCCGTTCCCTCGCCTCCCGCCGGTATCTGCCATGCGAACCTCGTGCTGGAGTTCCTCTGGGATTGGAGGATCCGCACTCCCCTCACCATCAACTTCCGGGGACGCTTACACGCCGCCGCCTATCACGGTGCGCCGCCCCCCAACATCACATTACCGTCGGGACTGCAGGTGAAACTCGAAGTCGCGCCAATCAACACCTTTACGCTGAAGTTCGACCTGCTCGCGGCCAACGGCGCGCCGACCTCGAGTTGGCCCGGCTACGATCCGTTGACCCACTGCGTTGCGCTGAGCCAGGCGGGGGACCAGCAGGTGCCCTTTGGTCATGCCCAGGGAGACGAAACACGCCGCTATCGTGTAACGATTCCCGGGTTCGAACTGAGCTTCGGGCTAACCGGCCATATCGGGCTCGCGCTTTGGGCGCAAGGGCAGGAATCCATCGCACCGCAACACAATGGCAATTGGAGCAAAGAACCGAGCGTGATCTCCACCTCCGATCCGCGACCGCCACTGATTGCCCCCGACATCGTGACACTCTCCAGTCTCCCGGATGCAGCCGGTGAATCCCACGCCGTTTTGAAATGGTCCGGCTCTCCCGGTGCAGACGGGTACTTCATTTACGAGACCACGGAGAGCAAGTTATTGAAAGCCGTGGGCGAATCGGAACCAGACCCATCGGAAACCCTCAGCCAGCGCCTGACCAAACTGCGTGCCATCTTCGATGCCCATCCCGCAGAGCGCCGGACCGAGTTCACGCGCCGCAACAGTCGCCTGATCAAAACCACCTCGTCCGACATCACTCTGCCGCGCGGCTCTACCGCGATTCACCTCTTCTCCGTCCTGGGTGTGAGCGCGGGCCAGGTCGAAGCATCATGGCCTATCGCTTCGACCGCACTCTACGCGTTCGCCGTACCGCGTGTTCCGAAGCCCGGCGCGCCGACAATCGAAGTCTCGAGTTTCTCAGACATGAACGTCACACCGAACGTTTATCGCTCCAAGATCCGGATCGAAACCCGCAAGGGGCCGCGCGTGCGTCGCATTGATCTCCATCGCGTCCGCGTGGATGATGCGGCAAGGGACCTGGATACCATGGGACCGCCCGTACTCACCTTGGATGCCATGACACCTGGCTGGCAGGTCGATCGGATCAGCGATGCTCTCGGCGAGCATATTACCGTGGCCAAGGGAAAAGAAACGCCTCCGGGGTCCTGGAAGCGCGTTTGGTACAGGGCGGTGGCTTGGTCGGCCGACGATCCGCTGCGGGGCACGCTGGCCGCGCGATCGCCGGCCAGTACCGTAGCCTGGGTGGTGATCCCTCCTTCAACTCCACCCGATCTTTCCGGCATCACCATGGAATGGCCTGGTACCGCGCCGCAGGACGTGATGTTGAAGTGGACCAGCATGGCACCGACCAAGAAAACGCCCCTGGGCCCCCATACCCTCGCGGTACGGATCAGGCGCATCGGTGCACCGTTCGAAGAAGCGTCGCTCCTTACCTTCGACGGCCCCTTATCTGACGTGGCCACCATCCAGGCACCCAGCGGGTCTGCGGTATGGCGGATCGAGGCCACCAAACCGACGCAATACCGAGCCATCATACGTCGCGCCGACATCAATGACGCGATTCAGATCAGCCTGCGCCTGACCGATCCGGTGGGCCGCTCCACGGAATCACTCGCCACCATTAATCCAGGCCACATCCTGCCCGATCCTGTGCTCGCCGATGTCCTGCTGAAAAAGAGCCTGAACCCTCCAGGGGTGATGCTCAGCTGGTCCAGCGACACTCCCCTCGAACCACCGGTTTACTCGGTGCGCGTCACCGTCAACCAACCGCCGAGGCTGATCGGCAGCTTCAGGGTTCCGCAGCCTCCGATCATTCAGCAGATGTCGTTGGCCACCGTGTCGATGGACGAGCCGGGACCGGTCCCGTTTGGCGCCGATCCACTGCGCATCCGCCGCATGCCTGGCGCCGGACCCAAATATACATACTATGCCTTCGTTCGAGTCTCATTTACCCAAATCATCGTCCGGCTGAGTTCGCCGGATGGGCGTTTCGCGGAACACATCCAACTACCAAGCTGATCACCATGCCACCAGTCACCATCACCACCCTGACTCCAAACGCCGTACAGCAGAGCCTACAGAGCAACGGTCTCGCAGCACTCGGCCTCACCACGTTCTCGCTGAGCCCACGATGGGGGGATACCACGCCCAACGCGGGCGACTACGACAACAACACCCTCACCCTCACAATCACAGGCCTCCTGCGCGCGCCATTCCTCAGCATCCGAGAGAATGCCTTCACCGATGCAACATCTACCTTGGCCGCCGACCTTCCTGGCCGCGACACCGAAACGACTGTGACACTGGCCCCAGGTACGGGCAATGCCTTTCCTGCTCCGTCCGGAGGTGGACGGGTCCTACTCACCCTATCGAACAGTTCCGGGAGCACCCGAGAGGTCGTGGAATGTACGGCCCGAACGGGCGACGTGCTAACCGTCGTGCGCGGAGCTCTTGGCACGGCAAAGCAACACTTCAGCAGCGGCGATCGCGTGACATTGCGGCTCACTCCGGCACAGAGGTCGAGTGAGTTCTCCGGAGTCGATGGAGCGCCTCTGAATGTGGCCTGCACGGTTTTCCGCCTCCACCCGCAGGCCTACCTTCGTCTGCAAACCCTCTGTACGACGCGCTACGCCGCTCCAGGCCAACCCTTGACCCTGCCGCTGCCTGCCACCATGGTCGTACGGGGCGCCGCCGGCTTCCGTGCTTCCCGGTGGTACCGCCCCGACGAACCACTCGACGACGTCACCGGGGAAATATCCTTCCACGACAACCGTGGATTCATCATCGACCCGATCTACGTCGCCGGCCTCTTCGCCGATCTGCTCACGACGTTGCCTGGCCTGGTGCCTCCCGCAGTCACGGCCTCTGCGAACGGGCCGGGAGGGGTGCAAGGTATATCGATCCTCACCACAGGCATCCTGGTGCATTTTATCGATCCACACGGCAACTCGCCACGCATCGCAACGCCGGGTGTAAACCTGATCACCACCAATGCCGGCACCACCGTCTCAGGCAACCTCATCCCGCTCTCTGAAGGCGACACCATCGCGGCCAATAGCGCCACGACGCCACTGCGCTTTGGCTTCGCCACGAACGGCACCATGAGTACGGCGCATCTTTCTATCCCAGCGCTCACCAATGGAACCATTGCACGGCGCTTCTATCGCGTCATGGTGGTAGATACCTCCTGGTACCTGTTGGGCAACCGAACGGCGGGCACCGTCCTCGGAGTGGGGCCTGATGATCAACGGATTCCCACGGACCTCCTTCCCGTCGTGCGCGACCAAGTGACCATCGACTACCTCGTCGATGGACCGGATACGCTCGCCGAAGCCACTCGCATTCTGACGAGGCCATCCCAGAGCATTGTCCTGGCGGTTTCACCAGTCATCGACCAAACCCTTATTACAGCTACGCAGCGAGGCACAACCGCACACTGGCCAGGCTTCCCGCCTCCAAACGTCAACGCTGGCTTCCCGAATCCGCCGGTACGATTGTCCTCGACCAATGTCACTGCGGCTTTCACGGCTGGCAATGATGTGGTGGTGACGGTCGCAGGCGGTGCCGTGCCAGACGGCGCCACCATACGCGTCTATCCACAAGTCTTCATCGAAATTGCGTCAATCAACGGATCCGAACCTTCGTTCGTGCGCGGAGATGGCGGCGCGAACATCGTTACCGGCGCCACCCCCACAAACATCTTGCTACGCAACCCTTTCAATCTCGGGGCCGTCCAGCCACATCCAAGTCCCGCGATTCTCACCATGGACATCGTAGTCGTGCCGCGCAATGGCAGAAGACGGCTCACCGCTGCAGTCGCAGTGCCTGTGGCAGCAGGTCCGGCTACCGTCCCGACTGATCCTTTCTTCGGACCGGTCGGTGCCAACATCATGGGCATCATGCTGCCGGTCACCCAAGGCGTCGCCCAGTCGCCACTGTTCGGCATTCCCAGCACCATCACGCCACCAGCGGTTCCTCCCACGAACTTACTGGAATTGGCACTGAGCCTCGCAGCGGAACCAGCCCCGAGGCAGGCGCCCCGGCTACCCACTATGGGACGGTTGGAGACGGTCGCCGTGACAGGCACGACCGACGCAGGCGCCCAACCATCAGGGTCCCTGCTTTGGCAGGCCGCCCTCACTGGCGCCCGCTGGGCCCCCGAATCACGCTCCGCCCAACACGCCGAAGGTAACCCCGGCAATCCGGCTGGCCCTGATGTGCACGCGCCCGGTGTCTCAGTGACCGGAGCCCTCGCCTACGACCTCGCATTGCACGCGCTGAAGCGCGCGCAGTCGCTGATTCCGCGCCCACTCCCCGGCGGTGACATGAGCCCTGGTTGGCTCTTCGCTTCTGCTGGGGACAATTTCGATGAGCCATCCGATATAGCCAACACCGCAAATACAGGCACGGGCGTCCTCCTGGAGACGATCGCTGTGGGTTGCGAGACTTCCTGGCTGGCAAGCCTCTCGCCGCCGCCGCCTGGATTCACTCTGAATCAGTTGGTGCAGAGTGTGGCCTCGGCCATGTCGCTACCGCCCCCGCCCACGAATGCGATTACGGTCGAAAATGAACCGCGCATTCAGCGGCAGATTCGTCGCGAGTTCTTCGCGGCGAAACACGGCTTCCGCGACGCTCAATGGTCTCTGCGGCGAGCCTTCGCTGAGGCGCGTGAACTGGTCTACATCGAGTCACCACAATTTGCGCGGACAGCCCGTCCGTCCGGCTCTCCGCAAAACTTCGAACTGGACCTGGTAGCCGCGCTCGCGGCCCGGCTCGCGGCACACCCTAACCTCCGCGTCATCATCTGTACGCCGCGGTTTTCCGACTTCGACGGGACCTTCCGCAGCTTTCACCGCCAGCATTACCAGGCACGCATGGAGGCGCTGGGGAATCTGAAGGCCGCGGCCGGGGACCGGGTACTACTGTTTCATCCTGTCGGATTTCCCGGACGAGTGGCCTACATACGAACCACTTCGATCATCGTTGATGACGTGTGGTGTCTGGTCGGCGCCACCCATTTTAGACGCCGCGGCATGACCTTTGATGGCAGTGCCACAATTGCATCATTCGATCGGCAGATCACGGACGGATACTCAACTAAGGTACGCAACTATCGCCGCACATTGATGGCGGCGAAACTGAACGTACCGGCCCCATCGCTAGGCCAACCGCTGAGCGGCGAATGGGTTCGACTCGGCCAGCCCGTCTCGACCTTTGAGCTAGTCAGGGACCTATTAGAGCAGGGTGGTCTCGGCAGGATTCAGAGCATCTGGTCCGGTCCATCCGACAACAGTGTCTTGCCGGCACAGCCGGAGGTGGCGGATCCGGATGGGTCGAACGGTGCGACGATGTTAACTACACTCGCCGGTATGTTGAATGAACTAGGTACCTAGAGAAACGCTGATTAATTCACGTTCGCACGAAGAAATCTATTTCCGGATGGATCATCATGAGCCATCAGCGGAGAACTCGATGGCCCGAGCACAGTATCGCACATTGCTCGGCATCTGGCCACCCGCCCCTGTAAGCTCCCCCGTCAAGGCGACACTGCCAATGGAGAACTTCGGGCTTCAAGGTTGGTTCGATACGTGGCGGGCGGCAGG
>WBZT01000644.1_pt1 | contig 27476 bp, 25 predicted proteins | sample 5204241 | NCBI WGS metagenome assembly WBZT01 (sample SAMN12344358, study PRJNA552823) | activated sludge metagenome | biome: Activated sludge suspended growth; feature: Nitrification reactor; material: Wastewater; isolation source: activated sludge from nitrification reactor of wastewater... | reverse complement strand
CCCACCCGCAATTGGACGCCGCCCGCTTCGGTCTTGCTCAACCCGGGAAAACCCCCTCGTGAACAGAAGAAGGCCGACGCAAATATGACATGATTGATGCGACAACTACCTTGACACTTACCGGCATGGTCGAACGCTTCAACGGACGGATTAGCGAGGTGCTGGCGACCACGCGCTTCGATGCCGCCGCTAACTTGGAAGAGACCCTAATCCGCTATGTTCGATTGTATAATCATCAAATCCCGCAGAAGGCGTTAGGACACATCTCGCCGGTTGAGGCACTGAAGAATTGGCAAGAGCAACGCCCCGAATTGTTCAAAAAGAAGGTATACAATCTCGCGGAGCTGGACAGTCAACGATACCCATGGCCACAGCGTCGGGGACGAATTGCTCAAGGCCGTCGCCCAGCGGCTCGGCCAGTGCCTGCGCAGCTCCGACCTGATCGCCCGCCTGGGCGGGGACGAGTTCACCGTGCTCGCCGAGCGCATCGCCAGCCCTGGCGACGCCGCCGAGGTGGCCCAGCGCATCGTCGACGCCTTCCACGGGCCCCTGGACGCCGCGGGCCACTCCCTCTACTCCAGACCCAGCATCGGCATTGCCGTCTTTCCGGAAGACGGCGACGACGCTGAGACCCTGATGCGCAATGCCGATACCGCCATGTACGAGGCCAAGCAGGCCGGGAGCGAGGCCGGCTTCGCCTACTACCGGTCAGAACAGACCCTGCGCACCAGCCTGCGCCTGGACATCGAGACACGGCTGCGCGCCCTGCTTGCCGCCGGGGGCCTGCGTTTGCGTTACCAACCTCAGGCCGACCTGCGCACCGGTCGCCTGTGCGGGGCCGAGGCCCTGCTGCGCTGTGTGGATGCGGCCGGACGCCTGCTCATGCCTGGGCGCTTCATCCCGGTCATGGAACAGACCGGGCTCATTGGTCAGGCCGGGGACTGGGTGCTGGACGCCGCCTGCGCCCAGATTCGGGTCTGGCGGGACGCCGGTCTTGTCCCCCCCCCGGTGGCGGTCAACCTCTCCGCCATCCAGTTCGATGATGCCGGGCTGCCCGGGCGCATCGCCGCCACCCTCGAGCACCACGGACTGGGTCCGGAGTGCCTGGTGTGCGAGGTCACCGAGAGTGCCGTCATGCGCCGCCCGGAACTGGCCCACCCGATGCTTGCCGACCTGGTAGCCATGGGCCTACCGCTGCACCTGGATGACTTTGGCACCGGTTACTCGTCCCTGTCCCTGCTCGGGGACCTGCCCTTTGCGGTGGTCAAGATCGACCGCAGCTTCGTGCGTGAACTGCCCGGCTCCGACAAGTTCACCGCCCTGGTTGCCGCCATGCTGGCCATGGCCCACCGCTTGGGCCTGCGGGTGGTCGCCGAGGGGGTGGAGACCCAGGCCCAGTGGGACCTGTTGCGCGCCATGGGGTGCGACATTGCCCAGGGCTTTCTCCTCGGTCGCCCCATGACCCCAGGGCACTTCGCCCGTTTCTACCTGGGGCCGAGCGGGGGCGAGGTCCCTGCCAGCATCTAAGCGGTCTATGCCCGCTATATTCGATCTAACAATTCAGGCGAGGTCCATGCTAGTATCCAAATCCTTCATGCTCAGCATCAGCGGGGAGACATCGTGAGGCGACGCATCCTGGTAATCGACGACGAAGAGGGCGTCCGCGACGCCTTCGACCTGGCCCTGGATGCGAACGCCTATGAGGTGGTGACCGCCGCCGATGGCTTGGAGGGGCTGGCGCGGGCGGCAGAGGCGACACCGGACCTGGTGATCCTCGATCTCAAGATGCCCCGCCTGGATGGGGTCGAGACCCTCCGGCGACTGCGGCTGCAGTGTCCCGGGATCATGGTTTACATCCTCACCGCCTTTTACGAGGAGTATCTGCGCCCTCTGGCCGGTCTCTCGGCGGAGGGAGCCGAGTTCGAACTGGTGCGCAAGCCCCTGGACGCCGACCAGATCCGCGGCGTCATAGCCGCCGCCCTCGACGGGACCATCAACGAGGCGCCGGACCCAGGGGGTCAGCCGTGACCACGGAGTACCGCCTCCAACTCTTCGTCGCCAACCACCCGGAGCGTCTCAAGAGGGTCCTGGCGGCCATCGACAACGCCTTGACTGGGCGCCTGAGTACGCCCTATGACATTGAGGTCATCGACGTCATGGCTGACCCGGGCCGGGCGGCCATCGAACGGGTCATCATGACCCCCACCCTAGTGATCAAGAGTCCGACCCCGGAGCGGCGCCTGATCGGGGACCTCGCGGACGTGGACAAGCTCTGCGTCGTCCTGGGGGTCCGGAAGGAGACCGGGGCCTAGAGGCCTGACCTCGGCCAGACCCAAGGCGCCCAGGCCGGACAATCCATGGACACCCGTCCCGACCCGCCCCGCCTTGCCACCGCAGCCCAGGTCCGAACCGCCCCGGGCGTTCCATGAGACTCGCCCATCGCGTCCTGGTCCTGATCCTGATCCCGGCCCTGACCGGGGCCGGGGTGTACCTGTTGAGCCTGTCGGTGGAGCGCCAGGTCGAGACCCGCCTGGCCGAGGGCAACGAGGCCCGGGCCCTGGTGGGGGCGACCTACGCACTGGTCGCGGCCAGCCTCGAGCTGTTCGACGGCGCCCCGAGCTCGGAGACTCAGCAGCCGGTCGATCTCGCCTTGAGCAGGGTTACGGCCCTGGTGGGCAACCTCGCCAAGCGCGGCGCCTTGGGCGGGGCCGAGCTGGCCCAGGCCGAATCTGACCTGGGGGCCCTGAGGACTATCGCCGCCAGCCTGGCCGCGGCTTCCCGCTCGGCGCCTTATCACGGCGCGCCGAGTGTCGAAGGGTTCCACACCGAACTGGCCCAGCATAGCCGGAGCATGATCGATCTGGCCCTGCGGCTGGATCACCAGGCCACTGCGGCGGCGGTCTCCGACCTGGCCCACAGCGGGGCCCAGTTGCGTTGGCAGATCGGGCTGACTGCCGCCCTTATCGCCCTGGCCGGCGGCTTCCTTGGCTGGACCCTGATGCGCGGGCTCCGGGCCCTACACCGCGGTGCCGAGGCCATCGGCGGCGGCGACCTCGACCACCGCATCCCGAAGGTCGGCAGCAGCGAGCTGAGCGACCTGGGCCGCGCCATGAACCGGATGGCCGAGCGCCTCCAGGCGACCCTGGCCAGCCGCGATGCCCTCGACGCCGAGGTCCGCCAGCGCCGTGCCGCCGAGGCCGCCCTGGAGCAGAGCGAGGCGCGCCTACGCGCCTTCTTCCTTCAGTCCAACATCGGTCTGGCCATCACCTCCCCGGAGGCCGGCTGGTTGATGGTCAACCCGAAGCTGTGCGCCCTATTGGGCTACACCGAGACCGAACTTAAGCGCCTGACCTGGACGGACCTGACCCACCCGGACGACCTGGGGCCGGACCTGACCCAGTTCCAGCGGGTTCTCGGCGGGGAGATCGACCGTTACGAGATCGATAAGCGCTTTCTGCGCAAGGACGGCCAGGCCATCCACACCCACCTCACCGTCGCCTGCACCCGCAATCCCGACGGGGGGGTGCGCGAGGTCCAGGCCAGCATCCTGGACATTACCGCGGCGCGGCGCGCCACCGAGGACCTGCACCGCACTCTAAAGGAGTTGCAGACCACCCAGCAGGCCTTGCTGGAGCGCGAGCGCCTGTCTACCATCGGGACCATGGCCGCGGGAATCGCCCACGAGATCAACAATCCGCTGATGGGCATTCTCAACTATGTCCAGTACGCCCGTACCCGGGCCGCCGACCCCAGGGTGGTCGAGGTGATGCACAAGGCCGAGCGCGACCTGAAGCGCATCGGGCGCATCGTGGGCGGCATGCTCGACTTCTCACGTCCGCGTCCGGTGGCCCCGCGCCCCTTGCCGCTCGCTGAGCCGTTGGCCCAGGCCCTGGATCTGATCAGTCCCGACCTGGCCCGGCGCGGCATCGCCCTGACCCAGAATCTGCCCCCGGACCTGCCGCTCGCCCTGGCCGATCCCGATGGGCTTCAGCAGGTGCTGGTCAACCTCCTGCTCAACGCCCGCGACGCCCTCGCCGACACCCCGAACCCGCGTATCGCCATCACCGCGGCCCCCTGCCCGACGGGGGTCAGATTGGAGGTCGCGGACAACGGCCCGGGCATCCCCGCGGCCCTCCGCGGACGGGTTTTCGACGCCTTTTTCACCACCCGGGACCCGGGGCAGGGGGTGGGGTTGGGGCTTACAGTGGCCGCCGGGATCACCCACACCCTGGGTGGGCAGCTGACCTGCGAGGCCCCGCCGGGTGTGGGGGAGGGCGCGGGGGGCGCCCTGTTCCGCCTCGAACTCCCGGCGGCAGCGCCGGCCGGGGACCTACCATGAGGCGGTCTACGGGTCTCATCCCGGGCCAGAACCCAGACACAGGCCCTCTGCCTACGCCAGGGGGACGCGAGCCGAGGCACCGGGGGAGAGTGGCATGAAGCGGATCGGTCCCATGATCACCGGTTCTCTGCGGCTGCGGTTGGTCCTAAGCGTTGCCCTGGTCCACGCCCTGATGATGGCCCTGTTCGTCTGGGACCTGGTCGAACGTCAGGAGGATCTGCTGCTCAAGCGCCGCGACGACCAGGGCGAGGCCCTGGTTCTGGCCCTGGCCAGTGCCGCCGGGGTTAGCATGGCAACCGCGGACCTGGCCGGGCTGCAAGAGCTGGTGGACGCCAAGCGCCGTTATCCCGACCTCGCCTATGCCCTGCTTTGCGACCGCGACGGGCGCATCCTCGCCCATACTGACCGGTCCCACATCGCCGAGTACCTGCTGGATCTGCCCGCCGAGCCACGCCACACGGTCATAAGCCGCAACAGTATCTTGCTCGACATCGGCACCCCGGTGCACCTGGCCGACTCCTTCCTCGGCTGGGCCCGGGTCGGCATAGGTCCGGGGCGCACCCAGGCCGAGCGCGCCGCTATCGCCCGCAGCGGCCTCGGCTACGCCCTGGCGGCCATAACCCTGGGCTCGGTCATCGCCTGGATCCTGGCCCGGGGAATCACGGCCCGCCTGGAGCGCATCCGTACCCTGGCCCAGGACATCCGCGTTGGGCGCCGCGACCAGCGGGCCCCGGACCTCGGTGGCGACGAAATCGGCGACCTCGGGCGCGGCATCAACGCCATGCTCGACGACCTCAATGCTCGCGAGGCGGAACTGGCCGACGCTCGCGACGCCCTCGCCCTGGCCTTGGCGGACCTTCAGGAGACCCAGCAGGCCCTGCTCCACAACGAGCGCCTGGCCACCATCGGCACCATGGCCGCCGGCATTGCCCACGAACTGAACAACCCGCTGATGGGCGTCCTGAACTATGTCGCCTTCGCCCAGTCCCGGGCCAGTGACCCGAAGTCGGCGGAGGTCCTGGCCAAGGCCAGTCGCGGCCTCGGCCACATCCGCCAGGTGGTCATGGGGCTGCTCGGCTTCGCCCGCGCCAGCCCCCAGTCGGCGGGTCCGGTGGACCTGGTGGCCTTGGTGGGGCAAGCCCTGGAACTGGTCGGGGCGGAGTTGTCCAAGCGCGACATCGCGGTCGTCGAGTCCCTGCCTGTGGACCTGCCGCTGGCCTGGGGCGACCCGGACGGGCTGCGCCAGGTCTTGGTTAACCTGTTCATCAATGCCCGCGACGCCCTGGAGGGGTGCGACCCCAAGCGCCTGGACATCCGGGCCCAGGCCGGGGTGAGGACAGTATGGCTGGAAGTACAGGACTCCGGGCCCGGCATACCGCAGGAACTGCGCGGACGTATCTTCGACGCCTTCTTTACCACCAAGCCCCCCGGACAGGGGACCGGCCTGGGTCTGAGCGTCTCTGCCAGCATCGTCAAAGGCTTGGGCGGGTGCCTGAGCTGCGAGCCCTGCGCTGTCGGGGCCTTGTTCCGCTGCGAGTTACCCCTTGCAGAGGGGCCGCGGGGGGCCAGTGGGCGAACCGCAAGCGGGCCGCGAGTGGGCCCGCATGGCTCCTTGGATCTCGGGAACCCTGAGGCGCCGATATAGCTGTTGCGGGTCGTCCGATCCGGCCAGGTCGATCAGGATCTGGGCCTACCTCCAGCGGGATCGGGTTGCATCCTGGGCTTCCGCGATGCCCGCGGTCGGGCGTTGCGCATCGAGTGGACCCGCGCCCGCACGCCGACCTCGACGCCGCTCTTCTCCACCAGCTGCGGCCACGTCCCGGCCGCCGCGCTGATCACCCAACCGAGGCCAAGCCCTGACTTAGGCGCGGCATCGTCAAAGCCTATCGCGATCAGAATTCTGCCGGAACAGGCTGCGGTCATCGGGCGCCTGGTCCTTACCGCGCTCGGTCTCGCGATAGCCGAGCACCAGGCTCGACTCGCCCCGGACGACCACGAGCACTATGCCGGGGGCACCGGATTCGGCAAACATCGCATAGAGATCCTGGCTCTGTGTGGTGTGTCGGAGTCCATGCGTACCTTCGACATCCGACAGATCTATGGCCTTCTGAAAGCGCTCCGCCTGGAATGTTAATTGATTGGCAGTCTCGTCCATTTGCCGAAACCTTGTGGGCTTAGAAGTATCAGCTTGTTAGGCGGCCTAAGTGTAAAGACCCTATATCCCTTCATTTTGAAGAGCTCAGGGCATTTCTCCTGCCACTCTTTCAATGCCTGAACAGGCGAGATATGTCCTAAGGCTGGCTGGGGTATGTGATGAATATACAGCCGCACATAGCGGCTCAGGGTGTCCTCCAGGCGCTGGGCCGCATCGAAGCGGGTGGTGGCCAGCACGTCGCTGATACGGCCATTGAAGCGTTCCACCATGCCATTGGTCTGTGGCTGACGCGGCTTGATTAGGCGGTGTTCGATGCCGTGTTGCTCGCAGGCGCAGTCAAAGCGATTACGTCCGGTCGGGTCGCGTTCACCGGTGGCGCAACAGCGATCGGTGCATTCCTTGCCATTATCGGTCAGGACTTTTTGTACCCTGAAGGGCGCGTTAGCGATGAGTCGCTGGCAAAAAGCGGCCGCATGAGCCGCCGTTTTCTCGCCGAGCATCGCCACATACACCCAGCGCGAGGCGCGATCAATGGCCACGAATAGATAGCGATGCGCGGTCTCGTCCGGCAGTTGCGGCAGATACTTGACATCGACATGGACGAAGCCAGGCTCATAATCCTTAAAGGCTTTGCCCTCCTCGAACTGGCCAGACCCGGTAAGTTGAGAGCTTGGCGCGGGAAATCAGGCCAGCGCCATATTGCGCCACCATCCCGTGCGTGGGCAGCAATCCATCCGTCGATGATGACCACAAGGTTGCCGCCGCCAGCGTGGGGTAGTCCGTGAAAATGGAAGCACTCCATTCCCATTCCTCGGGGGTCGGCAACCGCCAGTCGCCGCTGGCGGACGCATCCGTGAGGCCGCAATCCCCATCCCTCAGGCTGGCCGCCGCCTCATTCGCCGCCACCCAGTTCATAGAGCCCAAGGTGGCGCAGTCCGGATCTGCCAGCCAGATGAGTCCGGTCACGGAGTCCGTGAAGGTCCCATTGCCACAGTCCACAAGTTGGCTGTCGATACTGAAGCAGGGTCCATCGGCCTTAAGTGCTACTCCGGCTGGTCCTGCCGGGCCTTGTGGTCCCGCAGGTCCTGCAATACCTTGAACGCCTTGGCTGCCTTGTGGTCCCGTCGTGCCGGTCTCGCCCTGAGGTCCTGCTACACCCATTGCCCCTGTCGAGCCCGTTAATCCTACCGGACCCTGAGGACCTGTTGCTCCTGTGGCACCCGTGTCTCCCTTGGCACCTTGAGCACCCATTAACCCTATTGGACCTTGGTGACCCTGCGGCCCAACCAGTGTGACAAAAGTGGGCGGCCAAGATGTTGTCTTGGGCCTGTATAGACGCTTATTGGTGGTGTCGATATAAAAATCGCCCTCTCTTCTCAGCGTCGCCACAGGGGGACCGCTGCCGTTCAGGACGCTGTTGCCGCCATCGCCTATGGCCTGCCAATAGGCGGGGGTGGTGGTGGGTTCTTGTTTCTTGACTGCAACGACTAATCAACCACCGGCTTTCAGCCGGTGGTTGTTTAGTCACGTCTCATGCTGGAATAAGTAAGCTGAAGAAGGCGGGCCGCGAGGTCTTCATGCTCTACATCGCCGCAACCCTCCAGGCCCCCGATGAGGTTTGGATGGTTGGCACGGGACAGGAAGGCGCCACCATGACCCGGCTGGCCAGATTCAGGATGGGGAGAGTCATGCGGGCGATGGATTCACGCACGCTGGGTCCGCCGACCTATCCGGCAACATCTCCATAACCTGCGCCAGAAAACGCTCCCGCAATCGATCAAGTTCGGGCAGCTTTGCCATCGCCGCATCCATCCGGCCATCCCGTTTCAAGCGGATCAACTCACTCGCCAGTTCATGGATTTCGTTGTGGTAAGGCCCCAAGGCTTCAACAGCCAAGTGATGCTCCTTGGGCAAGCGCGCCTCGGCTTTCAGCCATTGTCCGACCCGACACTGTTCAGGGTGCATTTGCGGCGGCGTATCACCCTCACCCCGAATAAAACTCGCCACCTTGATGATCCAGGCCCGGTGCTCGACCCAGGCAAACAGAATCGGCAGGTCATCACGACTGATGGGCGCTTGATTCAGCCATGACGAAGGGGGGCGCCAGGCCGCCAGCCAAACTGGCAGGTCCTCAGCCGGCATGGGGCGGGCGATGGCATAGCCCTGCGCGAGTTCGCAACCCAGTTGCAGCAGAATCTTGCCATGCACCAGGGTTTCCACCCCTTCCGCGATTGCCGGGATACGGAAAGCACTCGCCAGCCCGAGGATGCCGTTGAGCATCGCCAGATCATCGGGGTCATCCAGCATGTCGCGCACGAAGCTCTGATCAATTTTCAGCAGGCCCACGGGCAGACGTCTCAGATAGGTCAGCGACGAATAGCCGGTACCGAAGTCATCCAGGGCGAAACCGACCCCCATCTCGCGGCAGGCCAGGATCACGCCAGTAGCGTAGGCGGTGTTTTGCAGCGCACTGGTTTCCAGCACTTCCAGTTCCAGGTCACCGGCCGCTAGCCGCGGGTGTGCCGCCACTTGCTGCCGCAGGCGTTGGACAAAATCGGCTTGCTCCAACTGGATGGCATCGATATTGACGCTCACCGGCAGCGCCAAGCCGGCCGCCTTCCACGTCTCGATCTGCCTCATGGCGGTATCCAGCACCCATTCGCCGATGGCAATCGCCAGCGGATGGTCGGCAATCAACGGCAGGAAGTCCGCCGGCGGCAGCAGGCCCCGCTCCGGGTGCTGCCAGCGGACCAAGGCCTCGGCGCCGATGACGACGCCCGAACGCATGTTCGCCTTGGGCTGGTAGTAGAGCACGAACTCCCGCTCATCCAGCGCCCGCCTGATCCGCTCCAGGCTTTCATGATGACCGCGCACATGGCGATCCTGCTCGGTATCGAAGATGTGGTAGCGATTTTTGCCCGCCTGCTTGGCCTGATACATCGCCTGGTCCGCCTGGCGCAGCAGTTGGTCGGCATCGATGGCCTCCGCTTGGGGGTAAAAGGTTACCCCCAGGCTGGCGGAAACCCGGAGGGCATTGCCCTCGTAGTCGACCACGGCTGCTGCTACCGCCAGCAGGCGCGCCAGCAGGGGCGCCGAGGATTCAACATCGGGCAGGTCGATGAGGACCACGAGGAACTCGTCGCCGCCGACGCGCGCCAGCGTGTCGCCTTCACGCAGCAACTGCTTCATGTGGCCGGACAGCGTGGTCAGCAGCTGGTCGCCTGCTTTGTGGCCATACTGGTCGTTGATCGCCTTAAATCCATCCAGATCCAGAAAAGCGATCGCCACCAGGGTCTCGCGGCGCCGCGCTTGCAGCATGGCCTGATGCAGACGGTCAGCGAGTAGCACGCGATTCGGCAGACCGGTCAGATTGTCGAAATGGGCAAGATGTTCGAGTTGTTCTTGATGCAACTTGCGCTCGGTGATGTCATGGCCGATCCCGAGAACGCCCACCAAGCGGCCGTCCGGGGTCCGCATCTGCATCCTGGTCGTTTCCAGCAGGACGCGGCGGCCGTCGCTGGCATAGGTGAGCCATTCCTCGTTACGGGATGCCTTGCCGGCCGCGATGGCGGCGCGGTCATGCTCTCGAAAAGAATCAGCCAGCGCACTGGGCACCAAGTCGTAGTCGGTTTTGCCGAGGATGTCGCTTTCAGCCGCGCCGACGAAGCGTTCGAATTCCGGATTGCAGGCGAGATAGGTGCCGTCAACCGCTTTCAGCCAGATCAGATCGGGGATGGTGCTCACCAGGGTATGCAGGTGCGTCCGCTCGATTTCCAGCGCCTGCCGTGTCCGGCGCTGCTCGCTGATATCGAGGCCGACACCGAGCAGGTAGGTTTGATCGCCACTGGTGCTGCGTTGCCCTTGGAAGTGGTAGGGCAGTTTCCGGCCATCCTTGGTCTGGATATCCGCCTCGACCTCCGCCTGCCCTTGGGCGAATACCCGCTGCACGGCCGCGCCCACCCGCCGCTGATCCTCCCCGGTAAAGAAGTCCGTGGCCCGCATGGTGGCCAACTCGGCATCGGTGTAGCCGCTAACCTGGTTGAAGTGATGGTTCCAGCGCACAAAGCGGCCGGTCGCGTCGAACATATAGAACACGCCAGGCAGGGCATTCAGGGCATCCGCGGAAAACTGCTTTTCGGAGAGCAGCGCGCTTTCGGCCTGCTTGCGCTCGGTGATGTCGTCATAGATCCCCAGCACGCCAATCACGGTGCCCGCTGCGTCGCGCAGCGGCACCTTGGAGGTACGCAGCCAGATTAGCTTGCCGTCCGGGTTGGTCTGAGGTTCTTCAAAATCAAGTCGCGCCTGGCCCGATGCCATCACTTGCTGGTCATCGGCACGATAGAGATCGGCCTGCTCGGCCCAGCCCATGGCGTAGTCGTCCCGCCCGATCAACTCCGCTGGGCTTTGCTTGCCGGCGTCGCGGGCAAAGACCGGATTACAGCCCAGGTAGCGGCAGTCGCGATCCTTCCAGAAGACACGGATCGGCGCCGTGTTGATGACATCGCGCAGCAGGCCGTGGGTCTGGGACAGGCGGGCCGCCATGTCGGAGAGGGCCGACTGGATCGCCCCCCATTCGTCGTCGCGGGTTGCCGTGGCCGGCGCCGGGGCGCCGCCGCGGATCTGGGCGATATGCTCCAATACACCGCTCAGGGGGCGCTGGAGGTTGCGCCGGACAAACCCTATAGCCAGCAACAGCGAAGCCAGGGCGATGGCGGCGCCGATCCACAGCACTTGGCTGGCGGTTCGCGCCACGATGCCGTGCAGTTCGGCCAGGAAGTGCCCGGCACGGTGGTCGGTTTCCTGGTCGAGCCGCTGCAACTCGGCCAGCACCCTGTCGCGCTGGGTTCGATGGGCCTGCAGGATGGTCTCGAACTCCCCCTGGGCGGTTTGCAGCGCGACCAGGTGTACGCGGTAACCCTCGACCGCGCCGATCATCCGTTGCGCGATTGCCGCCATCTCCGGCGTAGCGGCGGCCATCGCCTGCAACTGCAGCTTGAGATCGTCCACCATCGCCAGGGGGGCCTCGGCCGAGGCTGGCACAGATTCCGAGTTTGCCGCGGCTTGGCCGATTTCGCGACCGATCAGCAGGATGCTCTCGCGATAGCCGATGGTCAGCGCCATGACCTGATCGAGATAATCGGTACTCTTCTCGGCCAGCGTCTGATCGATCAGGGCGCGGCTGGTGAGCTGATCCAGCGCGGCCAGCTGGTCGAGAAGATACCCTTCGGTACCGGCGATGGCGTCCAAGTTAGCGCCGATGTCGCCGCATTTCCCCAAAAGATGCTGGGTGGTCAGGGCCAGCCCGGCGATGGATTCGGCTAGCGCGGGGTCGGCGGCGGCGCCGGCGAGTGCGGCAAGTTGCGCGTCAATCCGGCCGGTTTCGCCTGAGTTGCCATTCCGGTAGTGGCAACCGCGGATGGCGGCATCCAGATCGGAAAGCCCGATCGCCACCTCACGGCCCAGCGCCGCGTTGGCGAAGACGCCCGTCATCTCCTTGTGGGCGATCTCGGTGGAGAGGCCTTCGATGCGGCCGTAGGCCAGCCAGACAATGACGGCGATCAGCGCCAGCGCCACCGCGTTGGCAAACGCCAGCGCGATGAGCCGGCTGCCGATTCCCCAGGGAAATGATTGGCGCATGGCCAACGGCCCGGGATCAGGGGTCAGGGCTGTTGTCTGACCAGCGTCGCGCCGTGCAGAACGGCGGGTCGTGGCAAGATGCCCCCGCGCTCCAAGGCGGTGACGTTGATGAGGCGCTGCCCGCGGCTGTTCCGCGTTACCGGAATGCCGGTCTCCGCCTGACCGCGCATCGCCCGCAAGAGCATCTCGGCCGAAAGCTCGCCCTGTTCCTGGCCGGTCTTGATCACGGCGGCCCACGCACCCTGCTCCACCTGGTAGCGATTGCCGCCGAGAATGGGCTTGTTGAACACGCGCTGGACCAAGGGAAAGACCTCCTTGTAGGTCTGGGCCTTGCCATCCTGGTCCAAAATGCCCTCCAGGCTATCCACGAAGAGCACGTCACAATGGGCGTCGAGGGATGGGCCGAGGGCCTCGATCCGACGGTTGTCGCTAACGTGATGAAACCCGGCGACCGCGACCGGGTAGCTGGCCTGCTCGGCCTCCACCTGGGTGCGCAAGGCCCGTCCGGGAGGGACATCGGCGGTCATGAAGCAGGCGTTGCGGATCGACGGCACGATCTGCTTGATGAAGGCAAGCGATTCGCGCACATGGGCGCGTTCGAGAACCCCCGAGACATGGGCGTTGGGAAGGCCGTATTCTTCCGCCGCGGTATTGACGCCGTTGAACATGACGGGCGTCGTGGTCTTGTCCTTCAGGTAAGGCAGGACGAACATGGTCACGGCGTCGTCGTCGGCCGTGATCACGCCCTGGGGTTGCAGCGACTGGAACAGCGCAAAGGCCTCCTCGGCCTTGCCCGGCCCGCCTTCGCGGTGAGCCTTGGTGTTCATGTAGAAATAGGTGATTTCGCTGGAGGACCGCAGCACAGTCTCGATGCCTTCCCGGATCTCCTTCACCCAGGGGTTCTCTTCCTCGTAGCTCATGACCACGAGCACCTTGAACTCTGCCGCTGCCGCCAGGCCGGACACCAGCAGCAAGGAGATGCATAAGGATGCGATGAGGGATTTCATCCAGACCGCCGCGGAAAAGAGCGGCACAGGCAGCACAGATTGACGGTCTTGCATAATCTTAGCAGCCACTTGACAAAGGAAGACGGAGGGCTACTGCGCATTCTATCTCATGCCCCGGCTACCCGCACCCACCGCCAGACGCGCAGGATCATTGAGCGACCTAATTTCCGCCAGCCCCCAGCCCCTGCCTGAGCGCGATCATTCGCGTCCCCTGCCAGCCCTTCCCCTCATAAAAGGCCAGCGCCGGGGCGTTAGTTCGATCGGCCAAAAGCTGCACCCTGGTCATTCCCCGCTCGCGGGCCTGCTCGCAGAGCGCATCGAGCAGGCGGCTGAAGGATAGGAAATCCAACCGCCTACGCCGAAGTATCCACACCGATCGAGGTGGCAGCCAAGGCTTGGTTCTGCCCCCTTTCGACCATCGGAGGGTAAACAGAACGCCAAAACCGGTCTGTCTGAAGGTGCATCCCCAACACGCCAATCACGTTTCCCGCCGCGTCACGCAACGGCACCTTGGAGGTACGCAGCCAGAGTAGACGACTGGGGGCATCAGCGGCTCCGGGGCAGGGCGGTAGGTCGTCAAGGTCAGAATAACGCCGTAGCCACGGCCGGGGGTATCGGCCACGCCGGTGTGGCGGCAACCCCTCGTCGGCGCAATCATAGACCTGGGTATCTGGGCCACGCCGGGTCAGGGTGGGGCAGGTCACCAGGTAGTCGATGCGCCGCCCCGACACCGGGCGGGTGGGGGGTCCGCCCGCATAAGGAGACCGGTGGCGACGCGGTTCCCATGACTTGGGGCAAAGCCTGTCACCCTGGCGTGACTTGGAGGATCGGCACGGGTTGCTATCTGGATGGATGATTGCCATACTCTGAGCGACCCTGGTTGGCCCCTAAGCGTATCTAGCAGCGGAGGTAGCGTGTTGTTTCCGCTGAGCGGTTCTGGGGGGTTGGTTAGCTGCTGACCAATGAGAGGAGCCCTGTGGCTATCAAGGCCACTGGCCCGTGATCCGGTGAAACGGCTGAGCGCGCGCCCTCTCCATGCCAGGCCTAAGCCCCGTCTTGTCACCCGGCGAGACGGGGGTTTTTTTGTTCGCCCATCTCATATCCGTTCTGACGAGGAAATCTCACTCAGCAAACTTGCGGTGTCAGAAAGCTGCTTTTTGGCCCACGCCCACAGGACAAGCCCGAGTCCGGGGCCTTGTGGATCACGACCGGGTATCTCATCACGCCGCCCCGGCAGAGAGTGTCCTTTGAATCGCCCGAAATGTAGGCTTTGCGGGAGGGTATCGGCCCCAAGTGGTAGCACGAATGGTAGCTTGATAGGTTATCCCTAAATGGAGAAAGTTGATATTATTATGATTTTAGGAATAAATTGGCGGAGAGGGTGGGATTCGAACCCACGGAAGGCTTACGCCTTCACTTGATTTCGAGTCAAGCCCGTTCGGCCACTCCGGCACCTCTCCGAGAACCCGCCAGCCTCGCCTGAGCCGAGACATCAAGGGGGCGTATTATACGGGGCTAAGGGAAAATTACCACGCTTGCGGGAAACCGCGCCGGCGTCCTCCTGGGGTTAATCCGCACCGATGAAACACCCCTTGAAGGGGTGCCATGACACTTTCACAAGAGCATGCCTAAGCACGAACTCGATCGCCTGGCCATCGGACTCATGGTCGTACTCTGTACCATCTGGGGTCTTCAGCAGGTGGCGATCAAGGTTGCTAACGCGGGCATTTCGCCGGTTTGGCAGGCGGGTATGCGCTCGATCGGTGCGACCGTGACTATCCTGATTTGGGCCTTATCACGCCGGGTCAAGCTGTTCGAGCGGGACGGGACCTTGGGGCCGGGTCTGCTGGTAGGTTTGCTGTTTTCGGGAGAGTTTGCGCTGATATTCCTGGGCTTGGATTACACCCCAGCGTCCCGGGGAGTGATCTTTCTCTATACCGCCCCCTTCTTCGTTGCCCTCGGGGCGCCTTGGTTTTTGCCTGGGGAAAGTATGCGTCAGGCGCAATGGGGGGGCATGGCTCTCGCCTTTATTGGGGTTATCCTGCTCTTTGGCGAGCACCTGTGGCTGCCAACGGATAAGGCCTGGATTGGGGATCTGATGATTTTAGGGGCGGCCCTGCTGTGGGCGGCGACCACCTTGACGGTCAAGGCCAGCGCCCTTGGGCGCTCTTCGGCGGAGAAGATGCTGCTTTACCAGCTCGCCATCTCCGCTGTCCTCTTACCGCCCTTGTCGATAGCGATGGGCGAGCCCGGGGTCTTCTCCCCCACGCCTCTGGTGTGGGCGAACATCTTCTTTCAAGCGGTGATCGTGGCCGGGGCCTCTTACCTCGGCTGGTTTTGGTTGATTCGCCATTATCCCGCGACGCGGCTGTCTTCTTTTTCCTTCCTCACGCCGGTGATGGGGGTGCTCGCCAGCGGCCTTCTGCTGGATGAGCCCTTGACCCCCACGATTTTCGCCGCCCTCTTCTTGGTTGGCGCCGGCATCTGGATCGCGAATCGGCCCTCCTAGCGGGTTGGTAGACCCGGGCTGGAATCAATCACTCGAATTTCCCTTCATCGAGTTTACCCGGTAAATCCGGGGTCACGGCATCGAAAGGCAGAAGGCGTTTGCCCCCGTGGTCCCGCAGAAATTCCTGGGCCTCAGCCTCGGAGGTGAGAGGGATGAACTCGTGGCCCATGGGACCCAGGACGTCCGAGCCGATGACGAACCAGGCGTCCTGAGCAGGGATGCGACCAAGTCCGTAATATTCGGTGACGGCGATGGCGACCATGTCCTCGGGCTTATGGCCTGGCGCCCATTTGGATAAATTAAAAAGGTACTTGAAGAGATCCTTGACGCCGTCAAAGTGATGGGCGTGGCCATCACGATAGAGGACGGTGGCGGTCCAATGGGGATACTTGGCGACGAACATGCCGCAAACGGGGCAGGTATCCTTAGGGCCCGGACTGGGTAACGGGGGGATTCCGTTTTCAGCTAACAGCAGGCCTGGGGCCCAGAGGATCAGGAAGACCAGGATGGAAAAAAGCGGCGGGGTGGGAGGCAAGGCCGGGCCCTCGGAGGTCTTGTGGATTGAAAGGCAACCGGGTACGGGTGATCTCGGGGCGACGAGGCTGAGCCCTGTCGCCCTGGGGGGTCAGTCGCGAATTCAGCCTTTTGGCATCATTTTCTGGCGTTTTTCCGCGCGGTTCTTGCGGATGCGCGCCGTGTCCGCGGCCATATCCACCATGGTCTGGTTGAGGGTCTGGTCGAAGTTGCCCAAGGCGCCTCCTTCCTTGGCCATAGCGGCCTCAGCTTGGCCCTTATCCGCAAAGGCAACCTTGCTGTTGGCGGTCATGGTCCCCTTGAGCTTGCTGCCGATCAGGTAGTTGACCTTGTCCACAAGGACCAGGGGCTTGATCTCCTCCTGGGAGCCGAAGTCCGCCGCATAGATCGCCTTGGGGCCGCGATCCATGTTAAGCATGAGACTGATGGCCAGGCAGTGAATAGAGCAGGTGCCATCCACCAGGTCATCGTCGTACTGGACCAGGTGACGACTGGAGTTGAATTCGATGCGATCCATGCCGCAATAGGGGCATTTAGGGTATTTCTTCAGCTCATCCACCAGGGGCTCGGCGTCCGGGGGGGTGCGTGGAATGAACTGAAGGGGGGTGCCATCGCCTTCGCAGCCCGCGCCGCCCGCGGGCATCCAACCCTTGCCGGGCATGAAGGCACCGATAGTGGCGGCATTGGTGGCCAGGACCGGCGTGCCCAGTCCGGCAAGACCCAGGGCACCGAGGACCTTGAGGGCCTCGCGGCGGCCCTGGTTATGATGATGATCACACATGGGATGTTCTCCTGTCTGAGGTGGGTAGAGGCGCGCGGCCCTCAACCATTGGCGAGTCCGCGCATGATATCGAAGAAGAGGTAGCCCTCGTAACAAGTCCAAAGCCCGAGGGTGGCCACCAGACCCCCCGCGATCCGGGCGGATAGATCCCGCATCCGAGCGCCGATGAAGGCCCCCAACCCGGTGACCGCCGCCATCATCGGCAGGGTCCCCAGGCCAAAGGCGAGCATAAGCAACCCGGCGCGACCGGGGTCGCCAGTGGCGGCGGCCTTGAGGGCGATGGAGAAGACCAGGCTGCAGGGGATCAGGCCATTGAGGGTCCCGAAGAGGAGGGGCGAACCGGGACGCGGGGGCCGGGGCTCCAGGCACACCCTACTGGCCGCCATCGGCGGGCGGGTTGGGTTATAGGGTCGCGTTGGGCTGAGCAGGGGCTCCAGTCGCACCTCCAGGCCCCCGACCGGGGCCGGGGCGGGGCGCCGGGGGCGGGTCAGAAGCATCCTCAGCCCCAGAAGCAGGATCAGGAGACCCGCCCCCATCATGAGGATGCCTTGCGCCTTGCCGGTCAGACCGGTTTGCGCCAGGCTCCGTCCCGCCCAGGCGCCGGCCATGCCCAGCAGGACGTAGGTGAGGATACGGCTGGCATGGTAGAGGATCTGGGGAGCCAGCCGGGGTTGGTCCTGACGCTGGACGAAGTAACCCCCGGCCAGACCCCCGCACATGCCCAGACAGTGCAGACCGCCGAAGAGGCCGGTGACGAAGGCCATGGCCAGGGTCAGTTCGCTGTTCACAGCAGCTCTCGGACCAGCTTATCAAAGAGTTGCGTGGGCGCCTCGCCCAGGATGCGGGTGTGGAGCCGGCCGGAACGGTCGATGAAATAGGTGGTGGGCAGGCCGGTGACGCCGTATTGGCGAGCCAGGGCGCCGTCCTCGTCCAAGAGCACCGAGTAAGAAATGCCCAGCTTGGCGATGAAGCGGGCGGCGGTATCCCGGTCCTGGCGCACGTTGACCGCCAAGACCCGCAGGCCTTGATCCAGCAGTTCCTGTTGGATGGGCTCGATGTCGCGCATCTCGGGTGCGCAGAAAGGGCACCAGTCCGCCCAAAAGCGCACCACGACCACCTGGGACTGAAAGTCCTGGGGGAAATTCCAGATCTTGCCGTCAAGGTCCCGCAGGGCAAAGGCGGGTGCCGGCTGGTGGTTTTGGAGCTTGGGTGCCTCCTCGCCGCAGGCGACCAGGAAGAGTGCCGCCAGGAGGAGGCTGATGAACCACAGCCGTGACCCTTTAGCCCCCTTTCCCCAAACCTCCCCCGCCAGGGGGGAGGGAGCCCGCAAAACAGTAGCTTGAGCTGCCGAACTCAACCCCTGTGGCAGACAGGTCTGAACGTTGACCATCAGGCGTTTCATAGGGTTAATTTCCTCAGTTCGTGCCCAGCAGGATCAGATTCGACCTCAGCATCAGCCAGGTCGAGAAGCCATAAAAGAGACCAAACAGCAGCAGGACGATGCCTGCCAGGCGGGGACCCTGGCGGGTGATGATAGCCGTCAGGCTCGGGGTCGAGCGCCAGACCTCGAGCAGGCCCGCGCCCAGGGCCAGGGCGGTGGCGGCGAAGAGGGGGAGGTAAAGCCCATAGCCGACAAAGTCATGGCCGGACTTGAGCAGGCAGAAGGGGCAGTGGTGGTGAGGATGTTCGTACACATAGAGGGCCACCCCGGAGACGATGGCGGCCAGGGCGATGCTAAAGGTCAGCGCCGCCAGCAGGGCGAAGAGGCCCCCGCCCCGTCCCCGGCGCCAATAACGCAGGCCCGTCGCCAGCAGGGCGAGCCCGCTCAGGGCGAGGGCGGCGAGGCTGACGGCGGGGTCGAGCCCCGCGACCTCCGCCGCCACGCCGCCGCCCTCGGGGCTAAAGAGGGAGCCGCAGCAGGAGGTGATGAGGTCCGGGTTCAGGGCCGTGAAAAAGAGCGCCTGCGCCGTGACCTCCACCAGGGCCAGGGGGGTGATCAGGAGGAGCAGGGCGTACTTGGGGCGGACCAGGGGGTAATCGGGGGCCTGGTTGTCCACCCCATTGAGGATCAGCCAGGCGGCGCCGGCGAAGAAGAGGCTGACCTTGAGCCAGAGGCTGGGCCAGCCCCAGGGGTTGGCATTGAGCACGCCCGTGGCGCACATGGCGCCGACGAATTGGGTGGAGAGCTGCTCGGCGTTATAGACGAACAGCAGGAGGGACAGCAGATTGCCGCCAAAGACCCAGGCGACCAGGGTGGCAATGAGATAGGTGCGGCGCTCCAGTTCCAGTTGGCGCTCGCTGCCGCTGCTCAGGTCCCAATGCCGCAGGATCTGGATCGCAAACCCCGCCGCCAGCACCAGCAGGAGGCTCTGGGTCAGGGAGGCCAGATTCAGGGCCAGGATGGCGGGGGTCAAAGGCATGGCGCGCTAGGCCAGCCGCCCGTCGCGCAGTTCCACAACCCGGGAGACCCGGGCGTGGTCGAAGACGAGGGGGTCGTGGGAGCTGATGAGAATGCCCTTGCCCTGATCCGCCAGGTCGCCGATGAGGGCCAACAGCTCCCGGGAGAGCTGGCTATCCAGGTTGGCGGTCGGCTCGTCGGCAATGATGATGGCCGGGTCATTGATCAGGGCCCGGCAGATGGCGGTGCGCTGGGCCTCGCCACCCGAAAGCCACTCGGACTTGTTGTGGGCCCGCTCTTCCAGGCGAAACCGCCGCAGCAGACCCAGGGCCTGGTCCCGGAGTTGGCCCGGGTCCGGGGCCAGGGGGTAGGCGGGCAGCATGACATTTTCCAGGACCGTTAGCCCCCGGATCAGGTTGAAGCGCTGGAAGATGAAGCCGAAGGTCGAGCGCCGCACCTGGGTCATGAAGCGTTCCGGCAGGTTCGAGAGCAGTCGCCCCTCCAGATAAATGCGGCCACTGCTGGGCCGGGAGAGGCAGCCCAGCATCGCCAGCAGGCTGGTCTTGCCCGAGCCGCTGGGCCCCTTGAGGACGGTGATGCCCCGGGTCTCCAGTTCCAGGCTGAGGTCCCGCACCGCCCAGACCTCGTTGTGGCGGCCCTGGTTGTACACCTTGCTGACGGCGTCGAGGCGGATCATCGCATCACCTGGTCGGGATCGGTGATGGCGGCGCGCCAGATGGGGATGATGGTGGCCACGGTGTAGGGGAAGACGGAAAAGAAGAAGAGGGTGGCGACCTGTAACCCATCCACGAAGGGCAGGGGCCGGAAGTCGGGATAGAGCACCGCCCAGCCCTTGAGCACGGGTGCAAAAAGAGCGGCGGAATGGTAAAAAACGTGGACATAGGCGAGCAGATAGCCGAGGAGAAAGGCCGTCAGGGACAGGGCTGCCCCCTCCCAGAACTTCATGCGCAGCACGTCGCCGGTCTCCCAGCCGATGGCTTTGAGGATGCCGATCTCGCGTCGCTCCTCGCCGCTCAGCCCCGAGGCCCGGTCCCAGGCAAAAATGACGAAGGCCAGTAGGGCCCCGGTCAGCAGGATAAAGACCAGGCCCTGGCGCCAGCCGAAGACGGCGTCGTAGGTGCGCAGTATCTCCTCGCGCAGGATGGGCCGCGTATCCGGCAGGGCCAGGCTGATCTTTTCCGCCACCTTGCGCACCTCGGCCGGGTTGCGGACCCGCAGCACGATATCGGTGAAGCGGTCCGCGGGGAAGTCGAAGAAGCGGCGGAAGTCCTCCGCGTTCAGTAGCATCAAGTCGCTGGAGACTAGCTCGGTGTCCGCCGACAGGAGGGACGCGATCCGGAAGGAGAAGGGCTCGCCCCGGGCGGATCTCAGACTCAGGTAGTCGCCCGGGCCCAGGCCCCGCGCCCGGGCCACGCCAGCGCCAAGCTGGACCTCGCCCGCCGTCGGCGTGTCCGCGCGGGGCACCAGCAGGGTGTAGTTGGCCTTCACCGACGGGTCGTAGAAGTAGCCCCAGAGCCGTCCATACCGCTCGCCGATCCCCCGGATGGCGCCGAGTTGCTCCAGATAGCTGGCGGGGATCAAGTCATGCCGCCCAGCGAGGAGGCGCTGCACGATCAGTTCCGGGGATTCGGCCAGCACCAGGGCCGTCTCCTGACGCAGGGACTGGGTGAAGAGCAGGGTCGAGGCCAGCAGGAAGACGATGGTGGCGTAAACCAGCACCAGTCCCAGATGCTTGCCCGGCCGCCGGGCCAGGGAAGAGAGGCTGTATTCCAGCAGATAGCGCTGCCGGCGCAGGAAGCCGATCATGGCGCCGCCGCCTCCAGCCCCGGCCGCGGGGCGGGTACCAGGGTGCCGGTGGGGAAGTGATCCAGGGCCAGGGGGTGATCCTGAAAGGCGCTGTGCAGATCCGCCTGGCTTGGGTGACGGGTATAGCGGGCCTCGGTGAAGAGGGCCAGGTCCGTCAGATCGAGGGCGGCCACCAACTCCCGGCGCTGGGCGATTTGATCCGCCGCCGCGCGGCTCGCCAGGCTGGCATGGACGAAGGTCAGGGCAAAGAGGAGCCCGCCCAGACCCAAGGCCCAGAGAAAGAGGTCCGACCTTCGCCCGGGGGCCTGGGTTGCGGGTAAAATCGTTAAATTTGTTTTCACCGATATTCCCTGGGGTCCACCCTGGCCATCACGGGCAAGGGGGAGATGCGAGCAAAAGCTAGCTTAGCTCAGGCTTGACCAGGGGTAAAAGGACCCAGGTCAAGGTCGGGGCGAAATGGGTCATGCGCGGCAGTGGGCGTGGCAAATGCCTCACCCCGAGGGTCCCGCCAGGGGGAAGTGGTCTTGCGGCTTGGTACCTGGCACCTAGGCGTTCAGACTCCCCGGTCGTATCGGTTGGGTTTGGTCGCTCAAGCCACTGATTCTCTGGCTCCCTCCCCCCCTGGCGGGGGAGGGTTGGGGAGAGGGGGTCTGTACCGGCAGCCGCGAAATCGAGGCCCGCCAGACGCGGACTGACTATAATTCGCGCCTGATCATGCCGCCAGGCCCAGGACCCGGCCGACGCCGTCTGCGGACTCAGCCTGGGTCATTTCCTTTTTCAGTCAACAAGACCCCGTCCGCGCCAGCCACCATGCATGAGATGTCGATTTGCGAGGGGATCCTCCAGGTCCTGGAAAAGGAGGCCGGACGCCAGGGCTTCCAACGCGTCAAGGGAGTCTGGCTGGAGATCGGGCCTCTGGCGGGGGTAGAGGCCGAGGCCCTGCGCTTCTGTTTCGACGCCGTGGTCCGGGGGAGCCTGGCGGAGGGCGCCCAACTCGAGATCATCGAGATTCCGGGGCGGGGTGTCTGTCTGCAATGCGACCAGTCGGTGCCGGTGCGGCAGCGGTTCGACCCCTGTCCCGAATGTGGCGGCTACGGTGTCCGCATCACCCACGGCGAAGAGCTGCGAATCAAAGAGTTGGAGGTGGAATAGATGTGTACTGTCTGCGGTTGCGGCCAGGGCGAGACGCGTATCGAGGACCAGGAGCAGGACCTTGCTCATGAACATGGCCATGAGCATTTGTACCATCACCCTCATACCCATACCCATAGCCACGGGCCTGGTCAGGAACATACTCATCCTCATAGCCATGAGCATGACCACGACCACGGCCACGAGCATGATCTTTATCAGGATCATGACCATGATCACGACCATGAGCATCATGCCCATCCGGATCAGGACCCTGCCCATGGCCATGAACACAGCCATGGCGACGATCACCACCATTATGGGTTGGGCCCCGCCCATGCCCATGCGCCTGGCCTGAGCCAGGGCCGCATGGTTCAGATCGAGCAGGACATCCTGGGCAAGAACGACCAATATGCCGCCGCCAACCGCTCCTGGTTTCGGGCCAGGGGTATCCTGGCCCTGAACCTGGTCTCCAGTCCGGGCTCGGGTAAGACGAGCTTGCTGACGCGCAGTATTCAGGACCTCAAGGGTCGTTATCCCCTGGCGGTGATCGAGGGCGATCAACAGACCAGCCATGACGCCGACCGTATCCGCGCCACCGGCGTCCCGGCGTTGCAGATCAACACGGGCAAGGGCTGTCATCTCGATGCCCATATGGTGGGTCATGCCATCGAGAGCCTGGGCCTGGCGGAGAAGAGCCTGCTGTTTATCGAGAACGTCGGCAACCTGGTCTGCCCAGCCGCCTTCGATCTCGGCGAGGCCCACAAGGTCGCCATCCTCTCGGTCACGGAGGGTGAGGACAAGCCTCTGAAATACCCTGATATGTTCCACGCCGCCGACCTCATGATCCTCAACAAGATCGACCTGCTGCCCTACCTGGATTTTGACATGGCGCTATGCCTTGACTATGCCCGCCGCGTCAATCCGGGTATCGAGATCCTGCAAGTCTCGGCCCGCAGCGGCGAGGGCCTGGATGCCTGGTACGCCTGGCTCCAGGTCCGCATGGCTTCCTGAGGGATGTCGGCTTGGCCAGGGCAAGGCGTTTTCCTTTGCCTCCCGGGCCAGGGCCACGCCGCGGGCCTGGCTCCTCCCTTTTTGGCATTACCCCGAGGTGTTCCCTATGAAGATCGCCCTGATGGTGCTTGGCGGCCTGGTCCTGCTCGGCTTGGCGGCCATGGCGGTGTTCGTCTTCTATGTGCAGAACGTCGAGACCCCCGCCTATCGGGTCGTCACCCAGGAGGGTGACTTCGAGATCCGGGATTACCCGCCCCTGGTGGTGGCCGAGGTCCGGCGCCAGGGACCCCGCCAGGAGGCTCTGAGGGCCGGCTTTGGCCCCCTGGCTCGTTACATCTTTGCCGAGGAGCGTGGCGGGGAGCGCATCAGCATGACCGCCCCCGTGACCCAGCAGCGGCCGGAGCGGATCAGCATGACGGCCCCGGTCGCCGCCCAGGTGATTCCCCCGGCGGCAAGGCCCGCTGGGGCTCCCCAGGCAACCGCCCAGACGGGCGACCCCGCCGTGCCCGCCCAGACCACCGCTGCCGAGGTCCTCCCTGATGCGGCGACCCAGGGCGACGACTGGGCGGTGCGCTTCATCATGCCCGCCCAGTATCAACTGGAGCAGTTGCCCGCCCCCGCCGGGAGTGACGTGCGCCTGAGCGAGGTCTCCCCCCGGCGGGTCGCGGCCATCCGCTTCAGCGGCCGGGCTTCGGATGAGCTGATCGCCAGCAAGGAGGAAGCGTTACGCGCCTGGCTGGCGGCCCGGGATTTGACAGCCGCCGCCCCGGCGATTTATGCCTTTTACAACGATCCCTTCACGCCCGGTTTCCTGCGCCGTAACGAGGTCCTCATTGATCTCGCCGAGGCGCCGGCTGGGATGGGCACCTCCTCGCCGGGGGCCGGGGCCAAACCATGAGGAGCGGGGGTGGAAACGCTGGGGAGCGGGCGACGGGGCGCTCCGGCCGCGTGGTCGCTATCGCCGCGCTCCTCGTCGCCCTCCTGGCCCTGGCCGCCATCGCCGCCGGCCTCTGGGATCTGACCCGGGCGACGGCGGGACTCCGTATCGAGACCACGAGGGTCGGCGAGGTCCCGGTCACCGTCTTTCGCCTGGCCGCGGTGGGGTCGACGACCGCCTCGCCACCGGACACCGGCCTAGCACCCATCGTCGTCATCGCCCACGGTTTCGCCGGCTCTCAGCAGTTGATGCAGCCCTATGCAGTGACCCTCGCCCGCAACGGTTACATCGCGGTGACCTTCGACTTTCCGGGCCATGGCCGCAACCCCCAACCCTTCGTGGCCCGCCTGGAAGACGAGGCGCGGCGGATCGGCGTCCTGCTGGGGGCCCTGGAGCAGGTGACCGGCTTCGCGGCGGGGCTGCCGGGCGGAGATGGGCGCCTGGCTCTGCTCGGCCACTCCATGGCCGGGGACGTGCTGTTGCGCTACGCCACGGCCCACCGCGATCAAGTAGTGGCCTCGGTCCTGATCTCGCCTTACATGTCGACGACCGCCCCCAAGGCCGAGCCGCGCGATCTCCTCTTCGTCTTCGGGTCCCTGGAGCCCGAGATGCTCCACCAGGCGGGCCGCGAGGCTATCGTGGCGGCCAGCGATGGTCAGTTGGCGGACACCGCCGCGGTAACGCCCGGCGTGACCTATGGCGATCTGGCCGACGGCAGTGCCCGGCGGCTAGTGCTGGCCCCCGGGGTAGAACATATCGGGGTGCTGTACGGCCAGGGGGGCATCGGCGCCGCCCTGGACTGGCTCAACCAGGCCTTTGGCCGCACGGGCGATAGCTTTATCGACACCCGCGGGCGGGCGCTGGGGCTGCTCTTTCTCGGCATCGTGGCCCTGGCCTGGCCCTTGTCCCGGTGGCTGCCGCGAGCGGCGACTCAGCCCATGGGGGCCGGGCTCGGCTGGCGGCGCCTGCTCCCGGTGGCCATCCTGCCCGCCGTGCTCACCCCGCCGATCCTGCGTTTCATTCCCAGCGATTATCTGCCGATCCTGCTGGGAGACTATCTGGCCCTGCACTTTGGGGTTTACGGGCTGCTGACCCTGGCCGGGCTCCGGTTAGGGTCGCTGAGTCAAGGGGCGGTTGGCGCGCCCACTGGCGGGTCCGTCGCGCCGGGGCGCGTCCTGTGGCCGGGCCTGGTGATCGGCACGCTAGCCGCATCCGCCTATCTGACCCTGGCGGTCGCGCTGCCCCTGGATCACTACGTCACCGCCTTCCTGCCCGGGGCTGGGCGCATCGGGTTGGTCCTGGGCATCCTGCCGGGAACCCTGGCCTATTTTGCCGCTGATGCCTGGCTCACCCAGGGCCAGGGATCGCCCCGCCTCGCGCCCCTGCTGACCAAGGCCCTGTTCCTGCTTTCACTGCTGGGGGCCGTGGCCCTCAATCTGAGCCAGCTCTTTTTCCTGATCATTATCGTGCCAGCCATCCTGGTCTTCTTCCTGCTCTACGGCCTGGTGGGCGGCTGGATCTATCACCGCACCCGTCACCCTTTGGTAGGCGCCCTGGCCATCGGCCTCGCCTTCGCCTGGTCCATCGCCGTGACCTTTCCGGTGGTGGATTGAGCGGATGCGATTCGAGCGAAACCGGGATGCATCCCGAGGCGGGTGTCCGCCAGGTCATTGCTGGTACCCAGCTCGCCGTCGGTCTTGACGCCATCCCGGCATTTCGGGCCGAATGAAGGGAGCTAGCAAGATGTGGAGCCATGATTACGCCTCGGTCTGCGTCAGGTCAGGCCTCCAGGCGTCATCCTTCGACTGTCTGCCCCGAATTTACCGTCACGGTGCTTTTACTGTGGCGTTTTTTCAATACCTGGCTTCTTTCCATAGATGTCCAAGGGTCCCCGCCTGGCACAATTCCGCACCGCGACCCTCCTAACCACCCCCAAGAGGACCCAGCCATGGAGCAAGGACCGTCAAAAGGCCTCCACGATGTCAGCCTGATGAGCCATGACCGGCGACTCAGCGGCCGGCCGCGGCTGTGCAGCGACTGCGGTTTGTGCGACAGCTATCTGCGCCCGCGCATGGCCGAGACCTGTCTCTTCGTCCGCAACCGCATGGAGAAGCAGGAACTGCGGCTGCATGGTCGCCGCCGCCAGCCCGGAGATGAGATGCGCTTCGGCATCTTTCGGGAGCAGGCCATCCTGCGGATGCGCCGCCCGGTAGCCGGGGCCCAGTGGACCGGCATGGTCACCACTTTGGCCGCCCGTCTGCTGGAGCGGGGCAAAGTGGAGGCGGTGATCCTCACCGGGACCCAGCCGGGCACTCGCTTCCAGCCCCTGCCGGTCCTCGCCCGCACCCCGGCGGAAGTGGCCACCTGTGTGGGCAATAAGCCCAGCCTGTCCCCCAACCTGAGCCTGCTTGACCCGGTGCGGGAGTCCGGCATCCGCCGCCTGGCCGTCATTGGCACCGGCTGCCAGGTGCAGATCCTGCGTCAGGCCGAGGCGGAACTAGGCATGGAGCGGCTGGACGTCATCGGCATCCCCTGCAGCGACAATGTCACCTACGAGGACCAGCAATTCTTTCTCAAGACCATCTCCCGTTCCCCGGAGACAGCGGTCCATTATGAATTCATGCCGGACTTCAGCCTCTGGCTTCGCCACGAGGACGGCCAGCGGGAGCGGGTCAACTTTATCGACTTCCCCATGGACAAGCTGCAGGGCATCTTCCCCTCCGCCTGTCTATCCTGTTTTGACTACCCCAATGCCCTGGCGGACCTCACCATCGGCTACATGGGCGCGCCCTTGGGTTGGCAATGGGTGCTGGCCCGCACCGCCCGGGGGGCCGAACTGCTGGACTTACTGCGTCCGGACCTGGAATCCCGCCCCCTGAGCGAGAGTGGCGACCGCACCCGGGGCATGCCCCGCTACATCCAGATGCTGGCCAAAAACCCGAGCAAACCGCCCAAGCTCGTCCGCCAGCTCATCGCCTTCCTGCAACGCCGGCGCGGCCCCAGGGGCCTGGAGTTTGCCCGCGCCATCATCGAAATGAAGCTGCTGCGCAACTACACCAGGGCGAGCGCGCATAAACTTACTTTCCAGCCATAAGTTACGGCAGAATCGAGAGAAACCTTGTTAGGAGTCTCTCATGTCTGCGAGCCTGTTGGAGCATTTTTCCTCCCTGCAAGACCCCCGGGTCAAGCGCAATCAGCGTCACGCCT
>WBZT01000643.1_pt1 | contig 27480 bp, 21 predicted proteins | sample 5204241 | NCBI WGS metagenome assembly WBZT01 (sample SAMN12344358, study PRJNA552823) | activated sludge metagenome | biome: Activated sludge suspended growth; feature: Nitrification reactor; material: Wastewater; isolation source: activated sludge from nitrification reactor of wastewater... | reverse complement strand
GGGGGCCTTCTCCGGATCGATGCCCAACGCCTCGGTGATCGCCGCCGTGTGCACCTTGGAGATCTGGTGCGAGACATAGCGGTCCATGTCGGTCCAGTCATAGGACTGTTTCGCCTCATCCCACAGAGCGGTCGATAGTTCCAATCCGGCGGTGAACAGGGCCTTGTGATCGGTGCGCATGTCGTCCAAGGTGCCCACGCACAGGTCGAAGTGTTCGGTGGCAGCGCGGGTGACGCCGGCAAGGACCCGGTGCCCCTCCGGATGCCGGTCAGCAGGGCCCAAGACCATCGCGGTGCCGCCCGAGCCCAGCGTGAGCGAGGCGAAGCGTTCCCAGATGTCCGTCAGTGTGGCCTCAGGTGATGCGAGCCGTTCCAAGGTGATCTCCTGGGTGTAGCGGCTGCCCTCCCCATCGACGACGAGCACGTACTCGACCTGACCCGCATCGATCATGGTGCCGGCGAGTTGCATCGCGTTGACGAACCCGAGACATGCGTTGGACAGGTCGAAGTTCAGACACGACGAGGCCAGCCCCAACTGGTGGTGGACCTCCACTGCGGCACTGGGCTCGAGGTGGTCACGGCACACCGACGTGTCGATCAACATCGCGATCCGACTGGGGTCGATCCCGGACTCGGCGATTGCCTTCGCTCCGGCCATCACTGCCGCGTCGACGAAGCTGACGTCCTCGGGCCACCACCGCCGCTCCTCGATACCGGCGACCGTGGAGAGCATCCCGGCTCGGAAGCCAGTGCGTTCGTAGGTTTCGGCCAGTCGTTCGTCGAATGACGCGGAAGTGGCCACGATGGGCGCCTCGACGGCTGTCACCGACAGGATCGCCGTGTTGGAGTACCGGAAGTTGACGTTTCCGGGCGGTTCTGACACGGCTGGTGGTGGAGTCGGGGTGGAGGTCATGCGCGTTCCTTGCAGCTGCGACAACGATGCGGGCCCGGACAGTCGAGTACGAGTGGACCGGCTCGTCCAGTGTCGCACGGGTATCTGGTAGCCACCTCTCCGCGATGGAGCGCCTGCGACGGCCCGCCGCCGTGGGTCCGGAAGCACGCTCGCGAACCGGTCAGCAACCAAGCCACACGGGCGAGGGGTCCTACCCCGACTGGTCACACCGCGACCGGCAACACGGAGAGACATCCCCACGGCCTTCGACCCAGGCGCGCGCACGCGCGCAGAAGAGTGCCCAGCGCAGAGCAGGGACCTGCGACCCTGGCCCCGGTTCGGCCTTCGGCGGATGCTGGGGACATGAGGAGTCGTTACCTGAGGGCCTTCGCCCTGGTCACCGCGTCGGTCGTGTCGCTCGCCGGGGGAAGCACCGCCACCTCCCTCGCCGGCCCCACGGAATCACCCTCTGACGCAGTCACGTCTCCCTACGTGCCGCCAGCCCCCGAGGACTTCAGCGCGCTCACTGCCAGCGACGCTTTTGCGGAACTCCAGCGCAAGATGGAGGCGGAGTACGCCTTCACACAATGGAAGGACATCGACTGGGAAGCACTGCGCGCCCGCTATGCGCCGCTGATCGCCCGCGCAGAGGCGAGGGGCGACGAGCAGGCCTACTACCTCACCCTGAGGCGGTACCTGCACGAGTTCCGTGATGGCCACGTCAGCATGAAGCCCGAGAATCCGGCCGTGACCGAGGCCCTGGCCGGGGGTGGATTCGGGATGACCGTCATGCGGATCGACAGCGGTTCAATCGTTGTCGATTGGGTGCAGCCCGGCGGGGCGGCGTGGCGGGCCGGCATCCGGGCCAAGGCACGAATCCTGCGTTGGCGGAACCAGCGCGTGGACCGGGCGCTGCGTCGGACCAGCACCGCGTTGTCACCGAACATGCCGACCGACGGCCGGGTCGAGTATGAGAAGCTGCGCTTCCTCGTCCGGGCGCCGATCGGGGCGCAGCGTACTGTGACGTTTCGGAATTCCGGGGATGAGCGCTCCCGGCAACGAGTCCTGACAGCCGCAGATGACGACCTGCTCACCTTGGAGCGCACGTCCATGGCGTCCGTCATCAACAGCGGCTGGCCGGAGCGGATGATCGATCATCGGATGCTGGCCGGTGGTGTGGGGTACATCCGCGTGTACGCGGAGATCGACCTGCCGGCGGAGTTGCCCGGCGACCACACCCCGACGCTCACGCTCTTTCGACGAGCGATCCGCGACCTGAAGGCCGACGGCGCCAGTGGTCTGATCATCGATGTGCGGGCCAACTCGGGTGGGTCCGATCAGATGGTCGCCGACTTCATGTCGTCGTTCTACCCGAAGGGGTCGTTCTACGAGTATCAGAACTACCTGGTGCCGGGAACTGACCGATTCGAGATCTGGCGGGTCGACGACACGACCGGTGAGTACCGATGGCCGGGGCGCGGACTGTGGATCCAACCCGACGGACCCCGGTTCACCGGTCCCGTCGTGGGATTGGTCAACAACGGCTGCATCAGTTCCGGCGAGGGCGTCGCGATGGGGATCAAACGACTGCCGCAAGGCCGAATCGTCGGTTTCACCGAGACCAACGGGTCTTTCGGAATGGCCGGAGACGCCGCTCTGATGCCAGGCGGGTACGAGATCCACTGGCCTTTCGGGCAGTCGCTGGCCAAGGACCGGGTCGTGCAAATCGATGCCCACTACGGGCGCGGCGGAGTGCACCCTGACGTCCGGGTTCCGATGACGGCCGGCACTGCCCATCGCACGGCGACGGGGCAGGACCTCGTCCTGAAGGCGGGGGTGCGCGAACTTCGGTCCATGCTCGCGCGAGTGGGTCTGTCGTGACGTCCGCAGCGCACCCGATCTGCCGCGGGTCCGGTTCCTGGCCGGGTGGGTTGTCGATCAGAGTTCGCGCGGTTTGAGGGCGGGGTCCAGCCAACCGAACACCCGGGCCTGGAACAGCGGATGCGCCGCCTGTTCGCAGTGCTGACCCGCTCCTTCGGCGGCCGTGAAGGTCACGAACTCGTGCGGGCAGGTCAGAGCGGCCACGAGTTCGGGCGCGCTGGCGCTGATGGAATCACCCTCGGCGTTGCACACGAAAGTCGGGCAGGTGATCTTGTCGGCGGCGCCCTTCAGTGTGAAGCCGCGGGTGGCATCCACCAGGGCCAGAGCATCGGGAACTCCGTGAACCAGCAGGCCGCGGCGGAGCGCCCAGCCCGCAGTCGGCTGCGCCATGACCTGCTGCAGCATCTCGCCGACCTCGGAACGGGTCTTCGCGTCGCCCGCTTCGAACTGCGACCGGACGGGATCGGGCAGTCGCGCCAGGAAGGCCTCGTACAGATCGAACGCACCACAGTCGGCGACGCAGGCTGCCAGTCGATGCTCCGCACTCGCGGCACGTGGAGCGAGGTAGCCTCCCAGGCTCCCCCCGATGAGTGCCACCCGCGTCGCGTCCACATCGCCACGAGCGGCGACGAAGTCGACGACGGGGGTGATGACGTTCTCCCAGTCGGGGCGCATCGTCAGGCCCTGCTGGATCAACGCAGCGCCTTGGCCGGGGCCGTCGAACATCAACGCGTTGTAGCCGCGCGCCAGTGCGGCCGCGCCGTAGAAGGAGTACAGCTCCTCGGCCGTTCCGTCGTACCCGCCTGTGATGATCACAGTGGCACGCGGCCGGGAGTCGCCCTCGACTCGGAAGAAGTAGCCCGGCAGGGTCGTGCCCTCATAGGGGATCTGCACGATCTCGGGCGGTTGTGTCAGCAAGTCCGCCCCCTGGCGGAACAACTCCGTCTGCCGTTGATTCGCCTGCTTCAGTCGGTCATCGATCGGAGGCTGCAGGAGCATCAGGCCCGCGGTGCGATGGTAGGTGGCAGCGCTCCAACTGGCCTGCCTGGCAGATTCCGGGTCGCCCGCCGCGAGTGCCGCCTGGGCTCGCTGAGCGGCGGCCTCTCCGGTGTCACTCCATTCGCGGAACCACGTGTCCGCGTCGGTGTCGGTGATCCGGGCGGTCGTGGCCATGACTTCACCCAAGACGGCCGCATCGGATGCCAGACCCGCGGCCCGCATGGCCTGCGCGTCCAGCAGTGGGTCGGAGTGGAAGATCCCACGTGAGGGCGGTGGCGGGGGCGGGGGCGGGGGCTGAACAGCGGGAGTGGTCGGCATGGGGACACTGTTCCATCCCCGAGCACTCGGCACATCTATCCCCGAGCACTCGGCACATCTATCCCCGAGCACTCGGCACATCTATCGCCCCAGGCCCCTCGGCAAGTTCATCTCCGAGCCCTCGGAACATCCATTGCCCCAGGGCCCTCGGCACATCTATTGCCGAGCACTCGGAACATCCATCGCCCGGAGGCCACCGTCACGATGAGGGCCCATCATCGGGCGGGCTCCCCATCGGCCATGATGAAAGTTGATCGTCGGCGCTGTCGTGCCCGATCGGGACTTGACCGGGAGACCTCATGACCAACTCTGCCCCAGGCGGAAAGAACACCCCCGACCCCGGCCCAAAGAACACCCCCGACCCCGGCCCAAAGAACACCCCCGCCACAGACGGGAACTCCACCTCAGCCACGGCCGGCCCTTACCCTCATCTGCTCGCACCGCTGGATCTCGGTTACGTGACCCTGCCCAACCGGGTCCTGATGGGCTCGATGCACGTGGGGCTGGAGGAGGCCGAGGGCGGATTCGAGCGGATGGCCGCGTTTTACGCCGAGCGCGCCCGCGGCGGCGTGGGACTCATCGTGACCGGTGGCATCGCGCCGAACGAAGAAGCCCGGCCTTGGCAGATGGGGGCATCACTGACCACGGAAGCCGAGGCGGGCCACCACCGCATCGTCACCGACGCTGTGCATGCCGCGGGCGGGCACATCGCGATGCAGATCCTGCACTTCGGTCGCTACGCGTACCATCCCGAGCTTGTGGCGCCGAGCCCCATCCAGGCTCCGATCTCACCCTTCCCGCCGCGAGAGATGACGGGTGCGGATATCGAGCGAACGATCGACGACTTCGTGCGCTGCGCCGACCTCGCACAGCAGGCCGGGTACGACGGCGTCGAGATCATGGGGTCCGAGGGCTACCTGATCAATGAGTTCATCGCCGAGCGAACCAACCAGCGCACCGACGACTGGGGCGGGTCCTTCGCCAACCGGATCCGGTTCCCGATCGAGATCGTGCGACGGGTGCGGGAAAGAGTCGGTCCGCAGTTCATCATCATCTACCGGTTGTCGATGCTGGACTTGGTCGACGGTGGATCGACGTTGCCCGAGGTGATTCAACTCGCACAGGCGATCGAGGCGGCCGGAGCCACCATCCTCAACACTGGCATCGGTTGGCACGAGGCCCGCATCCCCACGATCGCTACCAGTGTGCCGCGCGCCGCGTTCACATGGGTGACCGCGGAATTGAAAGGCTCGGTGTCGATCCCGCTGGTCACGAGTAACCGGATCAACACGCCGGAGGTCGCCGAACGGGTACTCGCTAAAGGTCAAGCCGACATGGTCTCCATGGCCCGGCCGTTCCTCGCAGACCCCGACTTCGTGAACAAGGCCGCCGCTGATCGCGCCGACCGGATCAACACCTGCATCGGCTGCAATCAGGCGTGCCTGGATCACACCTTCCAACTCCAGTTGACGTCGTGTCTGGTGAACCCGCGAGCCTGCCACGAGACCGTGCTCACGATCGACCCAACGCGTCGGCGCAACCGGATCGCCGTCGTGGGATCGGGGCCGGGCGGACTGGCATGCGCTGTCACGGCCGCCCAACGCGGTCACGACGTCACGTTGTTCGAAGCCGATGAACGGATTGGGGGCCAGTTCAACCTGGCCGCGCGAATCCCTGGCAAAGAGGAGTTCCGCGAGACACTTCGCTACTTCCGCAACGCATTGGCGGACAGCGGAGTGCGGGTCGAGCTCGGTCACCGGGTCACCGGCGCCGAGTTGGTCGAGGCCGGGTTCGACGCGGTGGTCTTGGCCACCGGTGTCACTCCTCGCATCCCGGATGTCCCCGGGATCGACCACCCCAAGGTCGTGACATACCTGCAGGTGCTGAGGGACGACGCAGCTGTGGGCGACTCGGTCGCGATCATGGGCGCCGGCGGCATCGGATTCGATGTGGCCGCGTTCCTGACCCAATCGGGTCCCAGCGCGACCCTGGAACCTGCTCGGTTCTACGCCGAGTGGGGCATCGACTCGACCCACTCCACGCGCGGCGGAGTCATCGCGCCCGCACGTGAGGAACCCGCTCGACAGGTCGCCCTGCTGCAACGGAAGACCAGCAAAGTCGGCGCCGGGCTCGGCAAGACCACGGGCTGGATCCATCGGATGGAGCTCAAGCACCGCGATGTCCAGATGATCCCCGGAGTTGAGTACGAACGCATCGACGATGTGGGTCTTCACATCACCCTCGATGGTGAGCCGCAGGTGCTGCCCGTCGACACCGTCGTCGTGTGTACGGGGCAAGAGCCGCAGCGCGAATTGCTGGCCGGCCTGACGGACGCGGGGGTGAACGTCCACGTCATCGGAGGTGCCGACGTAGCAGCCGAACTCGACGCCAAACGCGCTATCAAGCAGGGCACTGAGGTGGCGGCCGCACTCTGAACCGATGAGCGGCCCCGCAAGGTACGCCCCTAGTGAATAGCCCATGAACGGCGGCGGTCACCGTCTGTGTGGCGCGGAGGATCTGTGTGGCGCGGAGGATCTGTGTGGCGCGGAGGATGAGTCGGGATTCCCTGACCGTTCGCCGCAATCAGTGCAGTTGCCCGAGCAGCCAGTCGCGGCGACGGGTCAGCGTATCCACACCGGCCTGCGCGGACCCCGGTCCAGGCACTTCGCGCCTGAGCGCGACATGGATCTCGGCGTGGCTTCGCCCCGATCGCGCCGCCAATCGCCCCACAAGCGTACTGATGTCCTGGCGCAATGACTTGGTGTCGCGCCACAGTGCCGTACGAGTTGTACCGGCGGTGCCGGGAGCGGGCGGTGTGATGGTCGTGGCATTGCGGCGGCGCAGTTCGGCATCCCGTTTGGCCAGCAACGCCGCCGTCTGCTCGGGGGTCAACAATCCAGGCAGACCCAGGAAGTCATCCTGTTCTTCATCCGCCTGCGCCGGGGCCGGTTCCCCCTCACCGGGGAGGGGAGCCTGACCGGGCAGGTAGGCCTGTCCCGAATGCAGGACGTGACCGAAGGCCGCTTCGGCGCCGAGATGCTCGATACCCCCGGAACCGTCGGAAAGCTCCCGTTCGGGCAAGGTGAGGTCGGTGTCGGAGTCGCTGGGGGGCGGTATCACGTGGTTGCGGTCGGACTCCATCTCGGCCGCTAGGGCCACGAGGCCGCGCACCGCTGGGATGAAGACTGTCGCGGACTCCCTCGGTGAGCGGGCGCGCACGACACGGCCGACGGCTTGTTGCCAAAACAGCGGGGTGCGGTAGTTGGTGGCGTAGACCAGAACCGCGAGGCGGGGGATATCCGTGCCCTCGGACACCTGTCGCACGGCGACTATCCACGGATCGCTGCTCGCACGGAAGGCATTGACCTTCTCTGAGGAGTTGGGATCGTCGGAGACTGCTACCACCGCCGGGCGGCCGGTCACCTGCTGAACGATCTGCGCATAGGCGCGGGCGACCTCCTGGTCTCCGGCCAGCAACAGTCCAGCGGCATCAGGAGAGCCCGACGATCGCAGGTCCTGCAAGCGCGAGTCTGCCGCCGCGATCACGTGACGGATCCACTGGCCCTCGGGATCGAGCGCGACCCGCCAGGCCCGGTCCTCGACCGCGCGAGAGGCCTCAGCACCGAGTTCGTGGGCCTGCTCAGCCATGTCGGACAGCGCCCCGGCAGCGGAGTTACGCCAGCGTGCGACGCCGGTGTACGCGGCGAACACGACCGGTCGGCACACACCGTCGCGCAGGGCATCGCGGTAGGAGTAGGTCACGTGAGCCGTCGAGACGCGCCCTTGATCGGTGTCCTCGTAGGCGATGTACGGAATCTCTTCGGCACCCGAGCGAAACGGGGTTCCGGTCATGAGCAGCTTCTTGACAGCAGGGTCGAACGCCTCGACCACCGCTTCGCCCCAGGACAGTCCATCACCGGAATGGTGGACTTCATCCATCACGACCAGGGTCCGGCGATGCTGGGTACGGTGGCGGTGCAGGATCGCCCGGGAGGCGACCTGGGCATACGTGGTCACGTAGCCGTGCATTCCTTCGGGGAGGGTGACTCCGGCCTGGTTGGTACGCGTCGGGTCAAGGTTCAGGCCGAATTCCGATGCGGCGTCGGCCCACTGCTGACGCAGATGGTCGGTGGGGGCGACGACGACAACCTGGTTGATCCGGCGGCGACGCAACTCAGACGCGGCGACTGTGAGGGCGAAGCTCGTCTTGCCCGCACCGGGGGTAGCACAGACTGTGAAGGTGTCACCGTCGTGGGCGTCGAACGCCGCTACCGCCTCGCTCTGCCATGCTCGCAGCCGCACGTCGTTCCTCCCTGATTTCTGATGGTGGGGTCAACAGGCCACCCCGAGAATTCGTCGCGGGGAATGGCCGGCGCCCTACTATCGCCTGTCCCGACCCCCTCCCCGGGCAGCGACACCCGCTGATCGCGCTGCAGGGTCCACCCAGCCATTGGTCAGGGTTCGGCGGTCGCCGAACAGATTCAGTTGATCTCGCCACGCACTGCCGCGCTGCCGCCGTATCTGGCGAGATCAGCGCGTGGGGTGGGGCGAGATCAGGGCGTTGGGGACCAGAGAGAGTCTTCGCTCCGCACTGCGGTCACGGCGTCGCCCACGCGCAAGGTGCCGTTGGTCCGGTGCACAGCGTTCTGTCCGAACAACACTCCCCGCTCACCGCGGCGGTAGGTAGCCAGAGCGCGGAGCGGTTCCCCGCCGGACCTGACCCCCGTCTGCTGATCCACGGTAGTGATGGCGCATCGAGCACACGGCTTGACCAGATCGATGTCGACGTCCCCGACTTTGATCGAACTCCAACCGTCCTCCGCGTAGGACTGGGAATCAGTGATCACCAGATTGGGTCGAAACCGGTTCATGGGCAGCGCTTCGGGGAGTCGGTCGTTCAAGTCGGCCAGCGAGGACTCGGCGGTGATCAGCAGCGGGAATCCGTCCGTGAACGACACTGGGGCGGTGCGGGGGGCGAAGTTGGCGTCGGCCGCACGCTGGTGGTCCGGCGCAAGACCGACCATACGCACCGCACGGCCCAGGTGGGTGCTGAGCAGGTCGGCGACCTGGTCGCCCGCGTCGAGTGCCGGTCCGTCGTGTTCCCAGACGGACACCGACACGACCGGCGAATGAGGCGGGAGCTGCAACGGAACAGTCACCTGATCGCCACCTACGACCACGTCCAGGGTCCCGCCGGCCATCGGTGTCGGGCCCGCCTTGGCTGCTCCGTCGGCCGTCGGTGTTTCGTCGGCACTCGGTTCCCCGACGACACTCGGTGCTTCGTCGATGACACTCGGTGCTTCGTCGATGACGATGACCGGCCGCACCAACGCCAGCGCGGGACACTCCCGCTGGGTGAGAAACGATCCGGTGGCGGCGTCGACGACCATGAATGAGCGGTCATGGGCGAGGCCCCGGTCGAGCAAGGGCCACTGTTGGGCTGATATCCCGGCGCCGGACTTGATCGGGTAGACGACGATCTGGCTGAGCCTCACGCCCCGATCGTAGGCCTCGACTCCAGGAGCCTCGTCCATCGCTCCTTCGGCCACTGCGCGCCACAGAGGACCGGTGAATCCGGGCCGAGCGATCTTGGCCCGCCCTCGGCAAGGCTCAGCGCAGAGCGGCCACGGTGGCGACCACGACGAGAACCGAGATCACTGTCTCCACCGCACCGACCACCGCGGGACGGGTGCCTTGCGGCACGACGAACGACCGCACCGCGGCTGCCCCGAACGGCACGAGCAGCCACGCGGAAAGAAGACCGAGCCCCAGAGCGAGGATGTGGAACACGCGTGAGGCGATCGCCCAGCGACGGTCTCCGGCGCCGCGGATCAGCGACTTCACATGCAACACGGATCCGGTGAAGAACACCAGGCAGATCCCGGCGGCCTGCCACGCCGACATCGCAGGCACCGCATCGACGGTGACGGCCCAGAGCAGGGGAACAGCGACCGACGCCTGCGCGACCAGGATCAGGTCGTTCGTCAGGCCACGCTCGTGTCCGGTGCGGGTGAGCCAGAGGCTGCCGAGCCAAGTCGCACCGAGGAGGAGGGCCACGACCACCAGCCACGGGCGCAGAACCACCAGCACGATCGCCGGGATCGCGGTGAGTATCAGCCAGGGCAGCGCGTCACGCAGTTCCCGGCGCGCGAGACGGGTCCATGACCCCCGGCGCCAACGCACGACAACGGCCCGGCCCAGGTAGTAACTCGCGGGATAGACAAGGACCCAGGCGGCGCTGAACAGAATCCCTGACGCGCTGACTCCGACCAGGGCAAGGCCGATCGCCAGTGGGACGAGCAGGAACGCCCAAGCCCCATGTTGTCCCGGAATCCGGATCCAGGGCCGGGTGGACCCAGGTGCGGAACTGCTCTCCCGCACCGGAGCACTCACCCGACCTTCTCCCAACCGCGCCGTTGGGGCCGGCTGCCGGGATCGTGGGGTCCGCGGTCGCGGTAGACGACGTACGGCCGGAAGATGTAGCCGACTGGCGCGCTGAAGGCGTGCACGAGGCGGGTGAACGGCCACACGATGAAGAGGGCCAATCCGGCGATCGCGTGGATCTGGAATGCGGCCGGCGCTTCGGCCATGTCCTGGATCTGCGGGTTGAGGAAGAAGATCGAACGGAACCACACCGAAACGGTCTCGCGATAGTTGTACGCCTCGCCGATCAGTCCGGAACCACGCATGGTCGCCACCAGGCCGAGCAGAATCGCCGCGACCAGGAACACGTACATGAACTTGTCGTTGCGGGTCGTCGCCGAGAACACCGGCCCCACCGTGCGCCGGCGGTAGATCAGCAGCACGACCCCCACGAGGGTGCAGACACCGGCGACGGCGCCCAGCGACAGTGCCATGGCGTGGTACATCCCCTCGCTGATACCCAGCGCGTTGGTCCAGGTTTCGGGGATGATGAGTCCGATGACGTGCCCCATGACCACGGCCAGGATGCCGATGTGGAACAACGGGCTCGCGATGCGGATCAACTTGCGTTCATAGAGTTGGCTCGAGCGGGTCGTCCAACCGAACTTGTCGTAGCGGTAACGCCAGATCATGCCAACGACGAATACAGCGATCGTGACGTAGGGCAGGACGGCCCACAACAGAATCTGGGTGGTCGTCGACTCTGTCATCGGCGTGCTCCGATCTCGATGAGGCTGGGTGCGGTGGGGAACGGTTCGAGGCCGACCTGTTCGACGGGTGGACCGCTGGCGGCCAGTTGTGCCATCCGCGCCACGATGTCGTCGGTCAGTTCCGGCAACGTGGCCAGGACCGCGTCGAGGACGTGCACATAAGCGGAGTCCATCTTGGCCAGCGCGTCGCGCAACAGACCGATGGGGCCGCGGTGCTCGGCCAGAAAGGCGTCACCGGTCAACGGATCCCCGACAGCTGCGAACTCGAGCACGACTGCGAGGTGATCGGGAAGCTCGTCATCCCCCATCTCGAAACCGGACTCGCGGTAGGCCGTCTTGAACCGCACCAGTGCCTGGCCACGGTTCCGGGTCTCTCCGTCGGTCCAGTACGTCAGGTAGAGGCAGGCCCGGCGGCGCATGTCGAAGACAGCGACGTAGTGCTGCTGCAACTGCATCAGCGGAGTGTCGGCAACATGGTCCAGGAAGGCCAGCAAGGGCTCGCGCGTCTGCTCCGGCAGCGACTCCACGGCGGCATGGATCTCGTCCAGCCGCCCCAGTAACTCACTGTCCGGGTAACTGAGCAACCACGAGGCGGCCAACCGAGCAACCGCCGTACTGCGCTCGGTCATGAGGGCTCCTTCCGCGGCGGGACGGCGGGCATGCCCAGGGGCACTCCACGACCATCCCAGTTGAGCAGGTTGACCTTGGCCGACTCGTCGGACACATCGGCCGACATCTCGGTCGTCGCTCGCTGTTTGAGGGCATGGAATGTCTCGACGGCCACGGGAACCGGCCGACCCGATGCTTCGCCGAACGCCGCGGAGCCGTACTGGCCTGGGCCTTCTTCGAAGTCCAGGGAACAACCCAACTCCTCGAGTTCGCGCCCCACTTCGGCATGGGCCTCGGGAATGACGTAGCGGTCCTCGTACTTGGCGATCGCGAGCAGTCGGTACAGGCCGAACATGGTGTCCTCGTCCATCCCGACGGCAGCCGGGATGGAGGGGTCCAACGGATTACCCAAGTTGTCGTCACGCATGAACGCGCGCATGGCCGCGAGAATATGCAGTGACCGTGACACTGGTGTGACGTCGCCGGCCGTGAAGAGCTCCGCCAGGTATTCGATGGGGATCCGCAGCGACTGGATGGCTCCGAACAAGTTGCCGACATCTTCGGCGTCGTTGCCGGTATCGCGCAAGGCGTCGACGACTGGCGACAGCGGCGGGATGTACCAGACCATCGGCATGGTGCGGTACTCCGGATGCAGCGGCAGCGCGACCCGGTACTTCTTGGCCAGCGCGTAGACCGGCGACTTGCGGGCGGCGGTCAGCCAATCCTCCGGAATACCGTCACGGCGGGCCGCCATCTGCACCTGCGGGTCCTCAGGGTCGAGGATCAGGTCGAGTTGGGCTTCGTAGAGATCCTGCTCGTTCTCGGTGGCCGCAGCCTCAGTGACCCGGTCGGCGTCGTAGAGGAACAGCCCCAGGTAGCGAAGGCGCCCCACGCAGGTCTCGGAGCACACCGTCGGCAAGCCCACCTCGATGCGGGGGTAGCACAACGTGCACTTCTCGGCCTTGCCGGTGCGGTGGTTGAAGTAGACCTTCTTGTAAGGACAACCGGTCACACACATGCGCCAGCCGCGACAGGCATCCTGATCGACCAGGACGATGCCGTCCTCGCTGCGCTTGTACATGGCACCCGAGGGGCAGGCCGCCACACAGGCGGGGTTGAGGCAGTGCTCGCAGATGCGCGGCAGGTAGAACATGAACGCCTGCTCGAACTCGAGCTTGACGCGGTCGCCGACCTCGTCCTTGATCTTGCGCAGGATGGGATCCTGCGGAGCCAGTTCGGGGCCACCACCGAGGTCGTCGTCCCAGTTCGCCGACCAGGAGATCTTCATCGGGTCGCCACTGATAAGTGACTTCGGCTGCGCGACCGGCGTCTGATCTCCCAGCGGAGCGGTGATCAAGGTGTCGTAGTCATAGGTCCACGGCTCGTAGTACTCCCCGATCTCCGGCAGCTTGGGGTTGCTGAAGATCTGGGTGAGCCGGTGCCAGCGGCTTCCGGAACGAAGCTTCAGCCGACCACGCTTCGTGCGTACCCAGCCGCCCTTCCACTTCTCCTGATCCTGATATGTGCGTGGGTAACCTTGACCCGGCCGGGTCTCGACGTTGTTGAACCACACGTACTCGACACCCGCGCGGTTCGTCCACGCCTGCTTGCAGGTCACTGAACACGTATGGCACCCGATGCACTTGTCGAGATTCATCACCATGCCCATTTGAGCCATGACTCGCATCAGAAACCCACCTCCCTCACGTCGATCTCAGCAGTCCTCGTCGCGGCTTCGCCCCGTCGCCCATTACCTCGCATCAGTACTGCACCTCCTGCGAGCGACGACGGATGACCGTGACCTCGTCGCGTTGGTTGCCGGTCGGGCCCAGGTAGTTCATGAAGAACGACAGCTGGGCGTAACCGCCGACCACATGGGTCGGCTTGATCATCAGACGGGTGAGCGAGTTGTGGATTCCGCCGCGCCGACCCGAAGTCTCGGCGATCGGCACATCCACCACGCGGTCCTTGGCGTGGTACATGTACACGGTGCCGGCGGGCATCCGATGGGACACGATCGCGCGGGCAACAACGACCCCGTTGCGGTTGTAGGCCTCGATCCAGTCGTTGTCCTTGACCCCGACTGTGTCCGCGTCCTGCGGGCTCATCCAGATCGTCGGACCACCGCGCGACAGCGACAGCATGAAGAGGTTGTCCTGGTACTCCGAATGGATGGACCACTTCGAGTGTGGGGTCAGGTACCGTACGGTCACTTCCTTCTCTGCCCCGCTGGCCTGGTCACCGAAGATTCGGTGCATGTTCAGCGGCGGTCGGAAGGTCGGCAGGTTCTCACCGATCTCGCTCATCCAGTCGTGATCGAGGAACAGATGCTGGCGCCCGGTCAGTGTGTGCCACGGCTTGAGTCGCTCGACATTGATGGTGAACGCCGTGTAGCGGCGGCCGCCATGCTCGCTGCCGGACCACTCCGGGCTGGTGATCACGGGGACCGGGCGAGCTTGGGTGTCCGGGAAAGTGATGCGCTTGCCCTCGTTGTCCAACGCCAGGTCGGCCAACTCCTGCCCGGTGCGGGCCTCGAGGTTGCGGAATCCCTCGACCGCGACCCGTCCGTTGGTGGTCCCTGACAGGGCCAGGATCGCTTCGCAGGCCTGCTGGGCGGTCACCAGCGCCGGCCGGCCGGCGGCCGGACCGTCCGGGATCACACCGTTCGTCTGCGCGATCGTCGCGACCTCAGGAGTCGTGTCCACCGCGACGCCTTTGGTGACGGTCCCGAGCGACTCGAGCAGCGGTCCCAGCGCCCCCATCTTGGCGCCGACGGCGGTGTAGTCACGCTCGACACTGATGAACTTCGGTGCCGTCCGACCGGGGATCAGGTCCACTTCGCCTGACTTCCAGTCGGTGACGACCCCACCGGGCACCGCCAGCTCATCCGGGGTGTCGTGCAGCAGCGGGATCGTCATCACATCCGTGCGCGTATCCAGGTGCCCGGGTGCGAGGTCGGACACCCGCCGGGCAAGTGCCTGGAAGATGTCGTAGTCGCTCTGTGTCTCCCACGGCGGATCGATCGCCGGAGTGAATGCATGCACGTAGGGGTGCATGTCCGTGCTCGATAGGTCGTGCTTCTCATACCAGGTGGCGGCAGGAAGGACGATGTCGCTGAACAAGGTCGTACTCGTCATCCGGAAGTCGAGATTGACCAACAGATCCAGCTTGCCGACCGGCGCCTCTTCGCGCCAGGTCACGTCCTGCGGCCGTTGGGACTGCGGGGTCTCATCGGCCCGGACGGAACTGTCGGTGCCCAACAGGTGCTTCAGGAAATACTCGTTGCCCTTGCTCGACGAACCGAGCAGGTTGGCGCGCCACACCGTCAGTACGCGGGGCCAGTTCTCTTCGGCATCCGGGTCTTCGATGGCGAACTTCACGTCACCACTCAGCAGTTTCTGCTTGATGTACTCGGGGGCCTCGATGCCGGCGGCCTTGGCTTCGTCGGCCAGATCGAGCGGGTTGCGGTTCAACGAGGGGAATGACGGCATCCAGCCCGACCGGGCCGACTGGGCGATGGTGTCGATCATGCTGCGACCAGCGAACCGACCCTCGCCCAGCGGTGTCGCCAACATATCGGCGCCGAGGCCGTCGTAACGCCACTGATCGGTCTGGACGTACCAGAACGCGGTGCCGATCATCTGGCGCGCCGGCCGGTGCCAATCCATCCCGAAAGCCAGGTTTGCCCAGCCCGTCACGGGGCGGCACTTCTCCTGTCCGACGTAGTGGGCCCAGCCACCACCGTTCACGCCCTGGCAACCGGTCAGCGTGATCAGTGCCAGGAAGGTCCGGTAGATGACGTCCGAGTGGAACCAGTGGTTGGTGCCCGCGCCAAGGATGATCATCGAGCGACCGCCCGAGTCCTCGGCATTCTGTGCGAACTCGCGACCGATTCGCTCGGCGGCGGCAGCGGGGACTCCGGTGATCTCCTCCTGCCAGGCGGGCGTATAGGGGCTGGGATCGTCGTAGCCGGTCGGCCAATCTCCCGGGAGGTCGGGACGACCCACGCCGTACTGCGCGAGCATCAGGTCGAAGACGGTGGTGACCAGACGTTGCCCCGAAGTGGTCTCGACCCGAGCGGCGGGGACGCCGCGCGAGTGCGCCGAACCGCCCTCGTCGTCCGCCTGCCCGGTGTCGAACCGAGGCAACAGCACCTCGGCGTGCTCCGTTCCGGTGGCCCCGTAGAAGGAAAGGGCGGGGTCGATGCCCTCGAGGTCCAGGTTCCACTTGCCCTTGCCGGACTCCGAGAACCGGTATCCGAGTGAACCATTGGGCACATGGGGACGCCCTGTGGCGGAGTCGACCAGCACGGTCTTGAAAGCCGCGCCCTCGCTCGAGTCACCAAGGTCGGCGGCGGTGAGGAACTTGTCCGGCACCCAGGCTCCGTCCTTCTCTCGCAATGAGATGAGGAACGGCAGATCGCTGTACTTCTTCACGTAGTCGACGAACCGCGGGACCTGTCGCTCTATGAAGAACTCCTTGAGGATCACGTGCCCCATCGCCATGCCCAGCGCCCCGTCGGTTCCCGGATGCGGGGACATCCACTCGTCCGCGAACTTGGTGTTGTCCGCGTAGTCGGGGGACACGACGACGACCTTCTGACCGCGATAGCGCGCCTCGGCCATGAAGTGCGCGTCAGGGGTTCGGGTCTGGGGAACGTTGGCGCCCCACATGATCAGGTACGAGGCGTTCCACCAGTCAGCGGATTCCGGCACATCGGTCTGGTCGCCGAAGACCTGCGGGGAGGCCACCGGCAGGTCGCAGTACCAGTCGTAGAAGGAGAGCATCGAGCCACCGAGCAGCGATACGAACCGGCTGCCCGCCGCATGGGACGCCATCGACATAGCCGGGATCGGAGAGAAGCCGAAGACACGATCCGGTCCGTACTTCTTGATGGTGTGCACATGGGCGGCGGCGATGATCTCGTTGACCTCATCCCACGACGCCCGCACCAGGCCACCCTTGCCACGGGCTCGCTGGTAGGTCGATCGGGTCTGAGGATCATCGACGACTGCCGCCCAGGCATCGACGGGATCCCGGTGCTCGCGCCGCGCGGCACGGTACGACTCGAGCAGGACTCCGCGGATGTAGGGGAACCGCACGCGGGTCGGCGAGTACGTGTACCAGGAGAAGGCCGCTCCCCGCGGGCAACCACGCGGCTCGTACTCCGGGCTGTCCGGACCCACCGAGGGGTAGTCGGTCTGCTGGGTCTCCCACGTGATGATGCCGTCCTTGACGTACACCTTCCAAGAGCAGGAACCCGTGCAGTTCACACCGTGGGTACTGCGCACAACCTTGTCGTGACTCCACCGGTCCCGGTAGAAGACGTCTCCCTCGCGGCCCCCGTGCCTGGTGACGGTGCGCAGGTCGCCGGAGATGTCGCCAGGAGTCAGGAACCGACCTGCTTTGACCAGGAAGTCGCCGGCGATATCGGGATCGGTGGTGGTCATGCGTTTGTTCCTCTTCTTACCGTTTCGGGTTCTTACCGCTCGGGTGCTTGCCGTTTCGGGCGCTCTTCTTGACCTTGCCATTCTTGTCGTCGGCACTCTTGCGGCGCGTCCGGGCTTCTGCCTCACCGCTGGGGGCCGACCCTGGGTCATCCTGGGTAGCTCTCTCACCCGATTCTGCAACGTCGATCACGCGAGCGGGCTGCCGGTCGGGCCGGTGCAGATGAGTGCGGCAAACGCCCGGGGCGGCCCAGACCTGCATGTCCTTGACGGTCACAGGCTGACCCGTGCGGGCGAGCAGCTCCCGAAGCAGTGCAGTGTGGATGTCACAGATCACCGGCTGGTCGCGGATCAGGGCCGCGTAGGGGCAACTGCCGAGTGTGATGGTGTCTCCCACGGGCGACACGTGGGCCGAGAAGCCCAGTTGGTTGAGCGCCTTCGCCGCTTGCTCGAGCGCTTCGTCGATGCTCTGCGCCGTCCCTGAGTGGTCGACGACTTCGGCCCACCGATCGGCGGCGTCGTCGATCAGGGCCGGGTCGGTGCTGTCGCCCAGTTCGGCGACCAGCGCTGTCACCAACTCCTGGTAGATCGGCGATTCCGGTCCGACCGCCCGGTACAACATCGGCGGGCGCCCGCGGCCCTCACGACGGCCAGGGGCACGAGCAATCTGTCCCGCAGCCAGGAGCACCTCGAGGTGGCCGCGCACGGTGTTGGGATGCAGGTCGGTCCGAGAGCACAGCCATTCGACCGATACGGGTTCCTCGGCTGTCTCGATGAGGTGCCGGATCTGTGCCCGGGAGTCCGAGGCAGGCTCCCCCTCTTTGGGATGCCGCGGACTGAGGGCAGCAAGACGGGCCAGCGTTCGACCGATGCTGGGTGCCGTTGCCATGCCTCCGTTCTACCACATAAAACCGGGATTTGGTAATAAACACGGGAGTTATGTGTATAGTGTGAACAAATGGTGGGAAGGAGCGCGAGATGACCACCACCACACCAGGAACCGAGGGCACACCCGGAACCGAGGGCACACCCGGAACCCCAGGATCCGGTACCGACACTCACCCCGGTCTGGACACCACTCCCCTGTCCGACGTGGCTGTTCCGGGCCGCGGTCGCGTTCTGGTGATCTCCACGGTCGCGTTCACCTTGATGTTCGCCGTGTGGCTCATGTTCGGCATCCTGGGCATTCCGATCCGCACCGAGTTCGGCCTCACCGATGTCCAGTTGTCCTGGATCACCGCCGTCGCAGTCCTCAACGGGGCGATCTGGCGACTGCCCGCCGGCATCCTGGCCGACCGCTACGGCGGCCGGATCGTCTTCACCCTCATGCTGCTGCTCACCGCGATCCCTGCGTATCTGGTTGCGCACGCCACTTCCTACGTCGTCCTGCTCTTCTATGCCTTCCTCGTGGGGTTCGCGGGCAACTCCTTCTCGGTCGGCATCTCGTGGGTCAGCGCTTGGTGGCCACGCCACCTGCAAGGCACCGCTCTCGGTGTCTTCGGCGCCGGCAACGTCGGTGCATCGGTCACGAAGTTCATCGGCCCGGCATTGATCGCAGCGGTCCCGGCGGCAGGGCTACTCGGAGGGGTCATCCCCGGCGGCTGGCGGTTCGTGCCCTTCCTGTACGCCGTCCTCCTGATCGTGATGGCCGCAGCCGCCTGGTTCATCGCCCCCCGCCACGACCACAAACCCGGCCAGGGTCGCTCCATCAGTTCGATGCTGCGCCCGCTCAAGGAGGTCCGCGTCTGGCGTTTCAGCTTGTACTACGTGATCGTATTCGGTGCCTACGTCGCGCTGGCGGCCTGGCTTCCCAAGTACTACGTCGACGTCTACGGGCTGGCCCTGCCGCAAGCGGGCCTGCTGACAGCGTTGTTCATCTTTCCCGCGTCGCTGCTGCGCCCGGTGGGCGGCTACATCTCCGACCGGATCGGCGCCCGCAAGGTCATGTACGCGACCTTCGGCACGATGCTCGTGGCCAGCGGAATCTTGATGATGCCCTACGGCTACATCGTGTTGCAGCAGCCCGGCGGCGAGGCCAAGCAGGTACTTCCGTGGACCGTCGGCGTAGTGCTGTTCACCGTCCTCGTGTTCATCATCGGCTGCGCCATGGGCATCGGTAAGGCCGCTGTTTACAAGCACATCCCCGAGTACTTCCCGCACGATGTCGGGGCCGTGGGCGGTCTCGTCGGCTCGTTGGGCGCTCTCGGCGGATTCTTCCTACCCCCACTGTTCGCCTACGCCTCCGCCTGGAGCGGGGCCCCGCAGGCCACGTTCGGCGTGCTCTTCCTGACCACGCTCATCGGGACAGTGTGGATGCACTGGACAGTCGTGCACATGCTGCATTCGGCCAGCCCCGAGTTGGCGAACAAGTTCGAGAAGGAAGGGGAGAGCGCCGAAGCGTGGGCTGATGCCGACGCCGGAATGCCCGGCGCACCTTCCGACGATTCTGGGTCGAGTCCGGACAGTCCGGCGCCGACCACCGCACAGAAGGGAATCCGGGCATGACCACTCAACCAGCAGCTGCGCCGGTGCGCAGAGGCAAGGACTGGCTCGACAGTTGGGATCCCGAGGATTCCGCCACATGGGACTCGGGTCGGGCCTGGAAGACCCTGTCCGTCACCACCTTCTCGCTGACCCTCGGGTTCATCACGTGGTTCCTGGTATCCGCGTTGGCCCCGATCCTGAACTCCATCGGGTTCACCCTGTCCACATCCCAGCTGTACTGGCTGGCGGCAATGCCTGGCCTTGCCGGCGGTGGACTGCGGCTGGTGTGGATGTTCCTCCCTCCGATCATGGGCACTCGAAAACTGGTCTGGCTGAGTACCGCCCTGTTACTCATCCCGCTGGTCGGCTGGGCGATCGCTGTGACGAACCCGAACACGTCGTATCCAGTGCTGTTGTTGCTGGCCTTCCTGGCCGGCATCGGTGGTGGGGTGTTCAGTGGCTTCATGCCGAGCACGAGTTACTTCTTCCCCCGCGCCAAGCAGGGCACCGCACTCGGAGTGCAGGCCGGTGTCGGCAACTTCGGTGTCAGCATCGTGCAGTTCGTGACGCCTTGGATCGTCGGCTTCTCGATGATCGGGGTACTCGGTGCCTCACAGAACTTCGTCGATCAAGCCAAGGGCATCGACAAGCAGGTCTGGTACCAGAACGCGGCCTGGATCTGGGTGCCGTTCGTGATCGTCGCCACGATCTTGGCGTTTGCACTGCTCCGCAGCGTGCCGGTGCAGGCCCGGGGCGTGAAGGATCAACTCGACATCTTCTCGAACAAGCACACGTGGCTGATGACCGTGCTGTACATCATCACCTTCGGCACGTTCTCGGGCCTGGCCGCGCAGTTCGCGCTGCTGATCAAGAACTTCTACGGAACCGAGGCCTTCGGGGCGGCGGGCGTCAACCCGGCGGCCTACGCGTTCTGGGGTGCCCTCGTCGGGTCGGCCGCGCGCGTGCTGGCCGGTCCGGTCGCCGACCGCGTCGGAGGTGGACGGGTCACCCTGGTCGCTGTGCTGGGAATCGGGGTCTCGGCCCTGTACACGTCGTTCCAGCTGGATCCCGCCAGTGTCGATGGCTTCAGCAAGTTCTTCTGGGGCATGATCGTCATCTTCTTCTTCGCGGGAGTGGGCAACGCGAGCACGTTCAAGCAAATGCCCATGATCTTCGAGCGTCGTCAGGCGGGCGGTGTGATCGGATGGACCGCGGCCATCGCGGCCTTCGGGCCGTTCGTGTTCGGCCTGATGTTCGCCCTTGGCCATCCCGAGCTGATCTTCTATCTCGGCGTTGTGACCTGTCTGATCGGAGCGTGGATCACTTGGTGGTACTACGCACGACCGGGCGCGGAGAAGCCGTCCTGATCTCAGGGCAGGGGCAGCCACGGCACCTCGGTGCCGATGGCCGCCCCACCCGGGGGCAGGACCGCGAACCCCTCTGCAGTGGCCAGGCCCCGCAGCATCGCCGAGCCCAGATGTGAGGCTGCCGTGAAACTCGTCCCCGACCGTGAGCCGGCCACAAGCCGATGCTCGTGCGCAGGTGCCTTGAGTTCCTCGGTCAGGAGGACCCGTCCGAGCTCGGGTTCGGACTTTCCCAACATCCCACCGAACAGCGGGGCGCCCAACGTCATCAAGGCGACGACCGCGCTCTGCGGATTCCCCGGCAACCCGACCACCGGCAGGTCGCCGAGACGAGCGAGCAGCATGGGGTGGCCCGGGCGCACCGCCACGGAGTCGACGACCAGTTCCGCGTCGAGCGCCGCCAAGGACTGGTGCAGGCAGTCCACGGGCCCGGCAGCGGTACCTCCCGTGGTCAGGACGAGCTCGACGTCGTCGCACGCGGCCAATGCACTGGTGAGATCGACGACGGTGTCCGGCACGCGGACGATCCCCGTGACGACACCCCCGAGACGGTCCACCCATCCCGGGATCTGGGGGCCGAGCGAATCGCGCACTTGGCCGACCGCCGGGATTCCGGAATCGAGCAACTCGTCTCCGAGCAGCAGCAGCCGCACCCTCGGGGGGCGGACAACCTCCACGCTGTCGACTCCCGCTGCGGCCGCCAAACCCACGGCTGCGGGCGACATCTCACTGCCAGGGGACAGCAAGACCTCGCCGACCCGGCACTCCTCTGCCTGCGGGCGCACATGGCTGCCCGGCACCACCGGAAGGTCTGCGAGAACCCGCTCGGATGTGGCCCCATCCTCTCGCTTCACGACAGCCGTCGCCCCCGAGGGGACGGCGGCACCCGTGGCGATGACCACGGCGGTGCCGGACTCCAGTTGGGCAGGAGGAGCAGTGCCGGCGAGAACCTCGCCCACAACTGTCCAGGGCCCAGTGCCGGCGACTGCCCATCCGTCCATCGCGGCCGTGGCGTATCCGGGCAACGGGCACAGTGCCGTCACCGGCTGCGCGAGGGTGCGTCCCACCGCGTCGGCTGCCGAAATCAATTCAGTGCCGCACGGTCGGGCAAGACGACTGGCGGCCTCGCGGGCCTGCGGCCAGGTCGGCTCGTGCATCGGGTCAGTCCTGCTTCGGCCAGTCGCCCGCGAGTTCCTTGACCCGGTCGGCCGCGAGTTGAGGCTCCATTCCGCCGGCGACCGCCAGCCCGATCAGATACGTGGTGACCGGGGCTGCGGGGCGCTGCACCTTGTGGGCGGCATCCTTGGCGACATCGAGCAGCAGGTCGATGTCCACATCCCCCGGTACCTCGAGTCGAGCCGCCACCGCTTGTACCCACTCCTGCATGAAGTCCTCCTTCGTCGGGGTCATTATGGCCGCCTGCCGCGTGGCAACGGCGCGCGCGGCGGCAAGGTCCCCCGGGTTGTCGACATCACGCAGTTCCTCCGCCGACCAGAGCGGGGATTCGATGCTCAGTTGAGCGAGCAACTCGCGCACCGATCTGCCGTCAGGGGCACCGAGGGCTGCGGCCGCACGGGCAAGGGCTTCCGTGCGGTACGCGGCGCACAACGGTTGGCAGTGCCCATCGGCCATCGGAACGATCGCGTCGATGTCCGGGTCCGCGGTCGTCATGAGCCGGGCGAGGCGCTCCAGCGCGGGACCGGCGAACGGCAGGTCCACGGCCGTGACGACCACGACAGGGGTCGCGACCACGCCCAAACCCGCCACTATTCCGGCGGCGGGACCACCCCCGTGGGGTTCCTCACGGGTCACTGTCACGGCTCGCGGCAACACGCCCGGATCGGGGCCGACCACGACCGCGGGGATATCGGCGGGTACACAGCGTACGAGCCGCGCCAGCAGGGTCGTGCCCGCCACCGTGAGGGCCGCTTTGTCCTCGCCCATCCGGCGCGACGCCCCACCGGTCAGAATGAGCACAGACCACCCAGGCGGTTCGGACATGGTCACGTTCGAACCCTAGGCGACCAGGAGCTGACGTGAGCGGACTCAGTCATGTGAACGACCGAGGCGAGGCGCGCATGGTAGACGTCGCCGAACGCGAGGTGACGGTGCGCACGGCGGTGGCGACCGGTGTCGTACGCACGCAGGCGGCGGATGCCATCTCTGCCGGCCGTGTGGCGAAGGGCGATGTGTTGGCCACCGCACGGATCGCGGGGATCATGGCGGCGAAACGTACGCCCGAGTTGATTCCGATGTGCCACCCCATCGCGATTCATGGCATCACGGTGGATCTGACAGTCGACGAGATGACGGTGCGGATCACAGCCACAGTGCGCACTGCCGACCGGACGGGCGTCGAGATGGAGGCGCTGACGGCGGTATCCGTGGCGGCCCTCACCATCGTCGACATGACGAAGTCGCTGGACCCCGCAGCAACCATCACCGACATCCGTGTGCAGACCAAGAGCGGTGGCCGCTCCGGGGACTGGACACGATGACTGTGCCCGCCGCCGTCATCACGTGCTCGGACACGTCGAGTCGGGACCCCGACCAGGATCGTTCCGGACCACTCGTGGTCGAGCTGTTGGTGGCGGCCGGATACGACGACCCCACCCTGGCAGTCGTCCCCGACAACGTCGGGGACATCGGTGTGGCCGTGTCGGGTGCCGTGGCAGCGGGAGCCCAGCTCGTGGTCTGCACCGGCGGGACCGGTCTGGGACCACGGGACGTCACACCTGAGGCGATCGTCGCTCTGGGCGCGCGCCCTGTGCCCGGCATCGGGGAGGCGTTCCGGGCAGCGTCGCGGGCGTCCGTCCCCACGGCTGACCTGTCCCGTACCGGTGCCTGGACGCTGGAACGGGCGTTGGTGATCGCCCTACCCGGCAGCCCCGGCGGTGTGCGCGACGGGTGGGCCGTCCTCGAGCCGCTGGTCGACCACGCCCTCGACATGATGTCGGGCGGGGGCCACGCCACCCCCCCTCCCGCGGCGTTGCGAGAACGAGCCTTCTCCGAGCCGCTGCGGACCGTCGGCGAATGGGTCACCGCCGATCACCTCGACCCCCTGGTCATCACCGCTGAGGTGTACCGGTCCGATGCCGGTGCCGTGGTCACGTTCGAGGGCCGGGTGCGCGACCACGACCATGACCGCACGGTCACCGCCCTGACCTACGAGGGGCACCGCCAGGCCGATGAGGTGTTGCGTCGCACAGTTGCGGAGGCCGCCGGCCACCCCGGGGTCCTGGCTGCGACCGCGCGACACCGGGTGGGGAATCTCGCCATCGGTGATCTCGCCTTCTTCGTCGCGGTGGCGGCAGCCCACCGCGACGAAGCGTTTGCCGCCTGTTCGTGGGTGGTTGACACTGCCAAGGAGAGGCTGCCGATCTGGAAACACCAGACCTTCGCCGACGGCACCAGTGAGTGGGTGAACTGTCCATGACCACGTCGTACTCTTCGGACACCTCCGGGCGGGAGTTGCGTGACACCTTCGGTCGGGTGCACCGTGACCTGCGAGTCTCGTTGACCGACCGGTGTTCGTTGCGCTGCACCTACTGCATGCCGGCCACCGGCATGGAATGGATCGCCGGACCCGATCAGCTGACCACCGATGAACTGCTCCGCATAGTGCGGATCAGTGTCGAGCACGGTATCGGCACCGTCCGACTGACCGGCGGTGAACCACTCCTGCGTCCCGACGTCGTCGATGTCGTGGCTTCCATCACCGCGTTGCCCAACCCCCCTGAGGTCTCGTTGACCACGAATGGGCTTCGGCTCCCCGGCCTGGCGGCGCCCCTGGCGGACGCGGGCCTGCGACGGGTCAACATCAGCCTGGACACCATGGATCGTGAGCGGTTCCGCACCCTCACGCTGCGCGATCGGCTGGTCGACACCCTCGCCGGGATCGCCGCTGCCAAGGCCGCCGGACTCGACCCGGTCAAGATCAACACGGTCCTGATGCGCGGCGTCAACGACGACGAGGCCCCCACCATGCTCCAGTGGGCCTTGGCAGAGGGACTTCAGCTGCGCTTCATCGAACAGATGCCGCTGGACCCCCAGCATTCATGGGATCGCAGCCGCATGGTCACCGCCGCCGAGATCCTCGATCTACTGACGGCCGGTGGCTTCGATCTGACTCCGGAGGAGGACCGCGGCTCGGCTCCTGCCGAGCGCTGGCTGGTCAACGGGGGGCCACAGGCCGTGGGAATCATCGGTTCCGTCACCCGCCCGTTCTGCGGCGACTGTGACCGCGTCCGGATCACGTCGGATGGGCAATGGCGTTCGTGCCTCTTCGCGCGGCATGAGACCGACCTGCGCGGACCGCTGCGGGCAGGGGCGAGCGACGCCACCCTGGCCGAACTCATGCGCTTGGACGTGGCGGGGAAGGCCGCGGGACACGGCATCGACGACCCCGGGTTCATGCAACCGCGGCGCCCCATGTCGGCGATCGGTGGCTGAGATGTCCGCTCTGGTCACCGTGCAGTTCTATGCCGGTGCCCGTGAGGCAGCCGGCACGGGCACTGCGGTCGTCGCTGCCCGCGACGTCAGCGAACTTCGGGTCCGGTTGGGGGAGCAGTTCGGGGCGCGGCTGGTCAACATCATGGAGGTCTCCACGCTGCTGTGCGACGGTCGCCGCTTGGAAGCCACCGATCCGCTGCCCGCCGATTGTGAGGTGGAGCTACTGCCCCCGTTCGCGGGTGGGTGACTGACCTTCGGGAAGGGGTTCGACAAGCCCCACGCACATCTGGTCCGACTCACTGGCCAGCGGCGCGTCACACCGATCCACCGTCGGGACGGCCCGGGCCCCCCGAGGTACGCTGAGCCACCGCGGCGATGACCTCCGCCGGTGCTGCGTCCAACGGAGTATCGCGTGCCGGCAAGGACGAGGGATGCCCCGCGGGTCCCAGAGCCGGGAAAGCCGTCGCCGACCGGCTATCGGGGAACTGACGCTCGGCTTGTCGGTCGAGGCGCTGGACCAGCCACCACGCCAAGCCGAACCCCAGGGGAACCATCACCAGCGCCAACATCGCCATTCCCATTCCGATCACACCAACCACCTCCCGGTCACACCAACCACCTCCCGGTCACACGGGCCACCTCCGGTGACCCAAGCCATCTCCCGCTCACCTGGCCACGAGTCGCTCCTCGAAGGAGTCTCCCGCGGAATCGCACTATGGTGACCCCTCCTGCCACAGTCCGCATCTCGGCGGACCGGGTGCGCGAGGCCAATCGCGCCCAGTCGTCGAGGTCGCCTCGCTCGGGTCCCACCGATGCCCGACGAGACACGGCTGACTCGAATTGGCAGCCGCTCAGGGCAACCAGGTGGCCAATTGGTGGGCGTGATTGACGCTGAAGCCGGCGAACGCCGCTTCGTGCCCGAACCGTCCCGACAGCTCATCCATGGCCGCCAGCAGTTGCGGCCGACCCTCCTCGGCGAACGTCACCCATTCCGGCTCTGTGTCTGTCGGCGCGGTGTCCTGGCCGATCACCACCGCAACGCGGCCACCACGCCGGGCCGCAGCCGCGAACTCCGCTGCCACGAGCGCAGCGGAACCGTTCGCTCCCGTCACCGTGTCCCGATACGCCATCACAACAACCGCATTCCCCGAGGCTCCGCGGTAGTCCAGCAAGCGCAGGACGTGGTCAGTGGCCGACATGGTCTTGCCGCCGTACCTGACCGATGCCGGAGTTCCGGACCCGTCGAACCAGAACGGAAGGTCGACACGCAGTGGAATCTGTTCCGCGGCGGGCAAGGCGCGCTGTTCGGTCCGCATCTGGTCGATGAACCTCAGCCATTCGATGGCGAGGGAGCGCTGGGCGTTGGACTGCCACTGCGGCGTCACCCAGGGCTCCACGTCGACCTCGAGGGCGGTCAGGCGCTGAGCACGCGGCTGTGAGGCGTTGAATCGCCGGACCCATCCGGTGACGGTCCCCGCGAGGTACCGCGAGTCCGCTGCAGCCCACGCCGGGGTACCGACAACGGCTGACACAGTCATACCGCGAGCGGCGGCAGTCGTGGTGTAGTCGACCAGCCGTTGACGAAACGCTTCATCCGCGCCCGTTCGCCTCGCAGGGTCGGGGATCTCGCTGATGTCCACGAGTCGGGTCAGGTCGATCGTCACGTGGGTGGCACCGACGGTCGCAGCACCGGAGAGCCCCGCCATGAGGTCGGCCCAGTTCGAGTCCGGAGATCGCCACTCCCACACCCTGACGGGAGCATCGGCAGCAGTCGTTGCCCGGGCCGGGCGGGGTGAAGCGACTCTTTCGGCACCGGCGGCAGCACTGGACACCGACATCACTCCTGGGATGAGGACTGTGGCTACGGCGACAGCGAGCCATCTGCGCATCATCATGGCTCAT